>Ga0194122_10000009_pt1 | contig 311829 bp, 277 predicted proteins | sample TA2MahCa10mmetaG_FD_155487 | JGI IMG/M metagenome (GOLD analysis project Ga0194122, IMG submission 155487) | Freshwater microbial communities from Lake Tanganyika, Tanzania - TA2015021 Mahale Deep Cast 10m | ecosystem: Environmental > Aquatic > Freshwater > Lake | place: Tanzania: Lake... | reverse complement strand
ATGATCCATATTCTGCAAATATACGTTGGCTAAAAGCTTGGCTTGTGTGCCAATTCTAATTACTTTTTCAGGAAAATTTGCGAGATCCTGTACACTTATTTGTGGCGGTATTACTTCATCATCGCTGTCATCGAAATAACTAATAGATTTTTTCTTTGAGATGGCTCTATTTGTTCTGGTGCCTACATCAACAGTAGAGGGAGATTGGAGATCGTCTCGAGTAGATGCGGTTGAAACAGAGGTTTGCTTACGCTTTCTACTAGTTTTAGATGTTCTTTCTTCAACCGAATTATCATCATCTACATCTGAACAATAAATAGGAGAGAAAGATAAAATGTAACTTAGGATACATGCAATAAACAAAAATTTATTTTGTAATATTTTTTGATTCACAGTCGCCACTCCCCCATACTTTTATCAATCTTAATGTGCTCTCAAATAAGAAAGATTGTCAATCTAATCACCTATGCAATAATAATGATTTTAAAACTTCTATTCATTTTTTTATTTCCTTTTTAAATTATAGCTTTGGATAAGCTTTCTTTTCCAATTCCAAAAATTCCTCTTTGCGCGGGTGGGGTTTGCCATTAAGTTTTTCATATAAATCAAGACTCACGAGGATATCATCTCGAATTTCTTTTCGGAGTCGAAAAAATTTTCCTGTCTCATTCGTCCGTTCATGGTCCAATACCTCCATTTTATAAGAAAAATCGGGTGTGACGCGAATTAAAGATTCCATTGTATAAAATATATATTTTGGACCCGAGAGCTTTGGAACTTCGTATGAACTTATATTTTCCCAGGGAAGAATATCAATTATTTTGTTATAATGAGGGGTTAGTATTTTAAATGTTTCTATTGACTTCCCGTGTGTAAAACTTTTCTTTGTCCAAAGCTTAAATTGTTCTATAGACTCATCGAGCATCTCTTGCCTGACTGCATTCATTCGTTGTTGTGCCGTTGCGGAAAGAGGGGGTGAAGCAGGAGATACAATCTCTGGAGTATCCCGGGGAATGGCTACCACGGTTTGTGCAGGCGCGCACAAGCTTAAAAATTCATCTTTCAAGGGGTGTGGTTCACCATGGAATTTCTCGTATATCTCCATACTTTCCGTAATGTCTTCTTTAATTCCCCGCACCAAGTCATACCAGTGGTCACCATCAGTGCCAAATGTGACATCTATCTGTTTGTGACGATTCCGATTCATTTTGTCATCACTTTGATTTTTTTGACGACCTTCCTCACTAAAATACCAAGTAGTGCATATCTTTTCACAAGCTTTGTCTTCTAAGCTTTTCGCTTTATTGTGAGCCTGTCTATTATCATAAAGTGGGTAAAGTGTTAAACAGGCCGTCGTTAACTGGCCATATGTTAATTCTGGTGATTTCAATAGAGCGCATTGTTTTACACATTCATCAATCATGGCTTCTCTCAATGCAAAGTTCGCTCGTTGTTCCTGCACGGGCCCGAGACCTGGTTTTTTGCCAGACTCTTCTTTACATTTTAGGGGCTCCATCTGGCGGTTTTGATGTTGGGGAGCGGGTGGTTGGGCGACTACAGGATTGGCAGGAACGGGTGCGGCATGATTCGATCCTCTATTCAGAGGAACATTTTTTGGAGCCGAAGCTTTTGTCACAATGGAAGATGGGGTTTGCTTCGCGGCATTTGATGATCTTTTCACTTGAGGAGGAGAAGCGTGTTTTACCGCGGTGGGAGCTGTTTTCAAGAGAGAAGGAGAGGCGCGTTTTGGGGCAGTAGGAGATGAATTTGCGGGAGGTATAGGGGCTTGCTGTCCTCCTTCAAATTGTTTTAATAACCCTGAAACCCCTTTATTCCTTTCGGGGGTGTCTGAAGTTTTTTCTGCCGCTTGGCCATAAAGGGATAAAAGTGAGCAGGAAGTCGGGAGAATAATAGTTTTCATTTTCATTTTTCAAACCTTTTCCAGAATTGCGATTTCAGGCATATAGTCTCAAAATGAAGATTAAGATACAACCCACTAAATGGAATAGAGGCCTGGTCGTTATTCGTTGTGTTCTGGTTTGCCATTTTTCAGGAAGTTATTAAACCTCTCTCACTGGTTTAGGGCGAAGCTGCTCACTCTTGAAACACCTAATGTTAAAGAGAGATTCATGTTTTCTGAAAAGTCCCTCTTATCTCTTCCAGTGTGGATAAGCAGCGAGGATATTCAAATTACCATTCACCCTTTTGAAGAAAAACTTCAGAAGATTAATGCTCAACTGAAAGGTTTGATTTAACCTGCTTATGATTTGAACAACCTATCAGCTTGGAATTGCCACGCTCCTTACTCATTCATTTAAAGTTGTGCTGATAAAGTTTTTAACAAAATAAAACCGCCCAAGAGTAAGGAGCGTAAGAATAAAAGAGAAGCCCCATGTAAACCAGGGCTTCCTAGTTTATTTTTGTGTTGACTTAGTATTACCCAATTTTGAGAGACGAAAGTTTTTCATTTTCGATCATAAAATGATAATTCAGGATTACTGGGCTTCCGTCAAAAGTACCAGATACTTTTATGGAAACAAGTATCTCTGGAGTGGTGTCTTGAAGCGTGAGCGGTATAAATTGAAAATTGTATTTCTCAATTGTACTTGTAAGCCACTCCTTAATAACCTGTTTTCCCTTAAATTCCTTTTTTTCATCATGCACTACAGCGTTTTCTGTAAAGCAAGCCAAGATTGATTTTATATCATGACGGTTACTTGCTTCTATATAGCTATTAATGATTTCAGGTAATATAAGTTCCTTTCTATCGCTAACAGATTTACCTAACATGCTTTTATTTTCCTCTCTATCCTTTTCAGTTGCCATTACTGGGCCTTCTAACGTACCTACTATCATTCCTAATACAGCTAAGATTGGTAAATGTTTTTTCATAATTATTCTCCTTTATCATAATTTGTTTTACGAACTTTAATTTTAAGTAGCGTTGTGTTGTTAAATAGTTGGAATTGTTCCACCATCGATCACAAACTCACTTCCCGTAATGGATGAAGCTCTTGATGAGGCAAGGAATGCAACGAGTTCTGCAACTTCTTCCGGCATGTTGGGGCGACCTAGTGGAATTCCACCCAGCATATCCATCAGTTGCTTTCTTGCCGTTTGTTCATCTGTTTTGTTTCCCTCTGCCATTCTTTGGATCATTCCTTTAGCCGCATCAGTTTCAGTAAAGCCAGGAGCTACCGTATTAACTCGAATACCCTGAGGGCTCACTTCCTTAGATAACGCCTTACTATAGTTTGTTAGGGCAGCTTTTGAAGCGGCATAGGCAAGCGTTGAATCATACAAAGGCATTGCTCTTTGAATCGAGGAGATATGAATTACCACTCCTGACTTTTGTTCGATCATTGATGGGAGAAGGTCTCGATCTAAACGAACAGCTGAAAGCAAATTTTCACTTATGCTTTGCAGCCAAATTTCATCCGTAGCCGTTTTAAATCCGCCTGTTGGAGCTGATGAGCCTCCTAGGTTATGAATGATGATATCAATGCCCTTAAAGTGTTCTAGTACTTCCTCGCTGACCTTTTTTGTACCCATAAGAGTTGAAAGATCAGCTTGAATAAAGTGGTCACCTACTTTTTCTTCAGGTATTGATCTTGAAGCAACGATAACAGTGCCGCCTCCTTGTTTGAATCGATCTGTTATAGCTTTGCCGATACCTTTTGTGCCACCTGTTACTAAAATTCGTTTATCCTTAAATTCATCAGAAAAGACTTTATATTTCCCTGGCGGGTTTGCTTCTACTTCTTGTACTTTCTGCGTTGCATATACGATAGACTGCATTGAAAAAATCGTTATTCCTATAATTGTTAAAATTTTTGAGTATCTTTCCATAATAACCTCCCTAAAAAATTATATTTACTTACCAAATATGAAAATAATAAGTACTGTGAAGTTGTTTTTAAGGCCATAATATCCAAACCTAAAAATAGTTTCCCTTCTACTTTTATTCTCAATTTCTACTCTATAAAAGGAAGGTATTTTTTATTAGATAGGAAAAACTAGAAATACTTTCCAGAATTCTGTATAATCATATGGTAGAGAAACGTGTATAGTGCTAATTATGAACCTTGATGCCATAGCCATTTTCACGAAAGTTGTCCAGTGTGGGAGCTTTACCCGAGCTGCTAAGTTTCTCAATATGCCTGTTTCTACTGTCAGCGCTAAGGTTTCTTCTTTAGAAAAAAGTCTAGGTGTTACACTTTTGCAAAGGACAACCCGCAAAATTCAAGTAACAGAGGCAGGAGAAACATACTTTAAGGGATGTGTTCAAGCATTAGAAGAGATTCAAGCAGCAGAAACTCAAATAACACGGAAACAAAAAGAACCCCAAGGAATTCTTAAAATTACCAGTTCTGTCGATATCGGAAATAAAGTACTTCCGGATATTGTTGCGAGATTCTTAGAGAAATATCAGCACATGGAAATAGAGCTCCGTATAACCAATCGTATAATTGATCTCGTTGGGGAAGGAGTAGACCTTGCAATTCGAGCAGGGGATCTTAAAGATTCAAGCCTCATCGCAAAAAAATTTATGACCGAGCAGCTTTCCCTATGGGCAAGCCCTTCTTATTTAGATAAAAATGGAACTCCTTCACACCCTTGTGAATTAAATCAACATGAATTTATCAGATATACGTTTGAAAAAGATAAGATGCTAAATTTGTCCAATGGAGGGGAAACAGTTACGGTTACACCCAAAAACAGAGTATTTTTAGATTCAACTGATGCTGCTAAAAACTTTACCCTTTTGGGGCAGGGAATAGGTTTGCTTCACGACTTTCTCTGTCATGATGAGGTTAGTGATGGCAAAATCGTAAGAATTTTACCACAGTGGCATTGGCACAATCTAACATACTATTTTGTTTTTCCTCCTCAGAGATTTATTTCACCTAAAATCCGGGCGTTTCTTAATTTCGCTGAAGAATATATGAGGACGATTTATAACAATTCTGATCAAGAGGCATAGAGCGTAGTAGATTAATAATTTTGGTTTTTGAGGAAACTTTTTGCGACCAGAAAAAGTTAACATGCTCTGCCGCTTAATCCTTACCAATTTATTATTCAATCAGCTACTGCTTTCTAATCTACGCAAGAAGAATGCGGAGGTAATATGCCACAAAATCTCACAAAATCTTTCTCAATCTCACAAAGTCCCTGAAACGCATTTTCGCAGATGTCACCACGGCCGAAAATTCGAAGCTCGTGGATGATAACTTGATCTTTCGCAAATGAATTGGAGCTTTACGATCTATCCTCCCAAACGGGTCGCCGCACTCCATACTCACTCCCAAGCCCCTTGTGCAGCGATGCAGGAAGCTTTTGAGGACAATCTCCCATTGATTGAGATTTGCGCGGGCGATTACAAAAAGCCCCTGTACATTACCCTGACTCCCAACGTTGATATGAATTACCTGAAGCGAAAGTGGTGCGTCGATTGGTGCACGTTTCATCACTTGCTGGTGAGGGAGTTTTGAGAGTTAGCCAACATTAACAAGGCTGATAAATCAGATAATTAATTATTCTTTAATTGTATATGCTCAAAATAATCTTTAGTTGGTTAGTGCCCAAGAGAGCAGCATGAAATGCCGATAGATCTTTTTGAACATACATATTTTGAAGAATACAATGTAACCCTTACAAACTTTGCTTTTTCTGATATGCCTACATCCTTACAAAAAGAAATGATGAGGCAGTGGTTTTTAAAGAGATATTGTAATCCAGTTGATAATACGCCGTATGATTCAGGTGAGGGCGGATATCAATATATATTTGGTGGCCCATTTGATGCACTTGAAACACTAAGTGACCAATTTTCGGACTTGGTAAGTGATGATTTTATTGCCGAAACTGCAAAAGAACTTGAAAAAGAGTTTGATATATATGATTGGGCATATACTGATGCGTTCCTTCAACATCAGGAAAATAGTAATGATCAATTTTATGAAATCGATGCTGGGATACAAAACAAAGATCCCTATCAAGCTCTTAACGAAAAACTTTCATCCATTGAGGCGTTGCTCAATGAGTCTTCAAGAGATAAACAATTTCAATTGACGATGGCTTTCGTATTTGTTGTTACGAATTTAGAAACTTATTTATCTGATATTTTTGTAAAAAGCATTTTTAAGCCAGAGATAGATTGCAACTCAAGAGAGAAATTTCTCAGAGCCTCAAGAAAATCTAGCGAAAAAATACGAATATCAGAAATTTTCAGACGATATGATAAAATTGATGATGAAATCAAGGACGAAATACAGAATACATCCTTTCATAATCTTCCGTTGGTAAAGAAATTATTCGCAGAAGTCCTAGATATTTCTTTTGGCAATACTCAACCACTAGAAGACTTAATAAGAAAAAGACATGATTTTATTCACAGAGGCGGCAAAGATAAAGATGGTAAAGAAATTAGCACAGATGAAAATGAAATAAGAAATTTGATCAATTTAACCAGAGAATTTACTCAGGATATTAATGAAAAGTTGCCTGATTTTTTTAGGGGCGTGTTCTGATACCCCCTACAACCCTCGCCTAAATTTCCATTTTTGACACATGAGGCAAACTCAAATTGAAAATTAATCTATCCTTCTTTTTGAAGAATTTCAAAATGCGCGCTTATACGTTGCATTTGCAACCGCGCATTTGTTGCAAGCAACACATCTTAAAAATTGAGTAAAACTGCTGCTCTAAAAGGAACAAAAAACTGGCTGAAGGGTAGGCCGCATTCTGTGTCATTTCACACCCCCAGGTGTCGCTACGTGTCGCAAACGGAAAAGCGACAAATCGAGTTTTTAGAAGTGAGGATTACAACGGGTGACAGGCTATGTATTTATTTTTGTCGCATTGTCGCGTGTGTCGCATGAATAATCGCATAGATTTCTATGGGGCAGGGGAGAGTAAATCTACACACCCTATTGGATTGAGAAGATTATGAGCCGGATATGAAAGAGTTTAAAAGTGAGAAAGATTTTTTAAACGCACTTCATCTGTGGTTAGTAAATTTAATAATTGGGAACCCATTTTGCGGCACCAGTGCGGCACCGAGATTTTTTAATGTTCTTGAAGGAGGGGTAAAACCCCTTTATTTGAATGGCTCCCCGGGACGGACTCGAACCGCCGACCCAGTGGTTAACAGCCACTTGCTCTACCAACTGAGCTACCGGGGAACACTCTCTTTTCGTAACATACCCTATCCAACTTGACAAAGGTTTTTTTGAGGAGGGATGCTCACATACTGCCCCATATTGTGCAATTTTTTCAGGTGGTTCAAGGCCCTCACAGGAAATAAATATTTTTAGACATGTTGGAATTATTTCTTGAAGCTTAAAAGGGATGCCTATACTTTTAAGAAAAGGAACTTGTTTGGATCTGCGAAATCTTATTAAGAAGGGCTAACGAAGATATGGTCGATTTGAATTCGCTTCTTTCTTCTCTCAATATTAAAGCCGATTGGGTGGGCTTACGAAGCGTTAAAGAACAAGTAACAGCAAGATCTGCCCGCAATGGAATTCTTGAACCCTTGGAAGTCGACAACGACTTTGGTGTTATGGTTGAAGTTCTCATCGATGGTCAATTTGCCTATGCAGGTACCTGTGATGTTTCTGGGGAAGGTGTGAGAGAAGCAGCCAGAAAAGCTTGTGCGCAAGCGAAAGCTATTGGGGACTATAAACTTTTTGCTTTTAGTGAGTCTGTCCGGCCCCCATCCAAGGGCGTTTACCAGAGTTTTGCCCACAAACTTATAGAGTCCTCTCAGCAGCAGAGCTTAAATGATCTTGCGATTGAATTATCTCAGCTTTTAAAAGTAAACGACCAAATTATCAACACAGAAGTCAGCTTTATTTCCATTGAACAAGAGATGGCTTTCGTCAGTTCGAACGGGGCAAATATTACTCAGAAATTCCACCAGCGAGGCATTCAATTATTGGCCACAGCGGACGTGAAAGGATCCGTTCAAACACGTACAAATGGATTCCCCGTGGCTCAAGGGGGAGATGAGTTTTATGATGCTGACCCCTTAAGATTGCAAGCTCACCGCATTGCCCAAGAAGCCATTGAATTGGCGAAAAGCGAAGAATGCCCCACAGGCATGTTTGATTTGTTGCTGATGCCCGATCAATTGTATTTGCAAATTCATGAATCGATCGGTCATCCCTTGGAATTGGATCGCATTTTGGGCGATGAGCGCAATTATGCGGGCTGGAGTTTTATTAAACCAGAAGATTTTGGCCAGCTTCAGTATGGATCAAAACTTCTTAACGTGACTTTTGACCCGACAGTTCCGGGAGAATTGGCAAGCTATCATTATGATGATACCGGTGCGCCGGCCCTTCGACATCATTTGATCAAAGACGGTATTCTCCAAAGGGGATTGGGGGGCGTTGAAAGTCAGATGCGTTCCAAATTACCGGGTGTATCTTCAGCGCGATCGACCTCTTGGAATCGTGCTCCCATTGATCGCATGGCTAATCTGAATCTAGAACCGGGCTCGTCGACTCTAGCAGAAATGATCTCAGCAACAGAGCGGGGAATTTTGATGAAGACGAATAAATCTTGGTCTATCGATGATTATCGTAATAAATTTCAATTTGGGTGTGAATATGGACAACTTATTGAAAAGGGTCAGTTAACACGGCTCGTCAAGAATCCTAATTATCGAGGGATAACCAGCTCCTTCTGGCATGGGCTAAAGATGGTGGGGGACACTTCCAACACCGAAGTTTGGGGCAGTTTCTATTGTGGAAAAGGAGAACCGAACCAAGCTATTCGTGTTGGGCATGCGACGCCGGCTTGTTTGTTTACAAATGTTGAGGTATTTGGGGGAGGGGCGTCATGAATCTAAAAAGTTGGGAGACAGTCGCTTCAAATCTTTTGAATGAATTAAAGGAAGGAGAGTCCTTGTCCCTTTCTTTGGGAGCTGAAGATTCCCTTTTTATGAGAATGACGCAAGCAAAAGTACGCCAAGTCACGCAAATTGAACAGGGGAAAGTGACACTTCATTTTTTTAAAAACAATAGAAATTTGAAGGTAGCTTTGCCTTTTACTTTTAATACCCAGAGAGATACGAAAGCAGCTCAAGAAGCTATCTTGTCTTGCCGAAATGCGGTTCAGATACTGCCGGAGGACCCTTTTATTCAACTTCCTGTTCAGGAGGGGCAATTTCATCAAGAGGCTTCAGTACTCATGGATCGCGATCATCTGATGAAAACATGCCTAGAACAGGCAAAAGGCGTAGATTTTGTCGGTCTTTTAACAGCCGGTGAAATTGTGCGGGCCAATCGAAATTCAGCGGGTTTAAATCAATGGTTTAAAACATCTACATTTTCAGTCGATTTTTCTTTGTATGCGCAAAACAATCAGGCAACAAAAGGCTTGTATGGAGGTCGACACTGGCATGATCATGAATTTCAAGCGATTATGAAAAAAAAATTGGCTCAATTGGAGCAACTGAGTAAACCCATTATGACTTTAAAAAAGGCGAAGTATAGAACCTATTTTAGCCCCAGTGCCGTTGCGACATTGATGAGCTCTCTCTGGGGATTTGCGAGTCGGGATGCTTATCAGCGGGGTCAGTGTGCGTTTAAAAAGCTTGTTGATGGAGATAAACATTTATCTCCCCATTTTTCTTTACGTGAAAATTTTACAGGGGGAGAAACACCCCCGTTTAATGAGATGGGAGAAATGCCGCCAGAGATTCTTGCTATTGTAGAAAATGGGCATTTTAAAAATCTTTTGTGTTCTACACGGTCAGCAAAGGAATACAATCTTCCCTCAAATTTTGCCTCGTCTCGGGAAGGTTTGCGGTCTCCAGAAATCTTAGCAGGTCATATTGCGGCTGAAAAAGAATTAGAAACTTTGGGGACGGGGATTTATGTTTCTGACTTGCACTATTTGAATTGGAGTGATGTCCAACAAGGAAGCATTACAGGTATGACCCGATTTGGGTGTTTTTGGGTGGAAAAAGGTCAAATTGTTGCCCCCATAAAAGACTTAAGATTTGATGAGACCCTTTATCATTTCTGGGGAACAGGGTTGGAAGGATTCACCAATAAAATTGAGAACTTTCCCTCAACAGGAACCTACTATCACCGGAGTTTAGGAATTGTCAAAGCCCCGGGAATGTTGGTTAATGACTTCACATTTGTCCTGTAATTCTCAAAATTAGACCTCTTTTTTAGGCCGCTAAGATTTCTTTGCTTTTAAGAAGAGTTTGTAATTCTCCACTTTGATACATTTCTTTAACGATATCGCATCCCCCGACAAACTCACCCTTAATGTATAATTGCGGAATGGTTGGCCAGTTGCTAAATTTCTTAATTCCATCACGAATGTTGGGATCGGTCAAAACATTGACAATTTTAAAGGGAACTTCCAGGTGCGTGAGTAACTGTACCACCACAGAAGAAAAACCACATTGAGGCATTTCAGCTGTACCCTTCATATAGAGAACGACGGGATGTTCAGTTATATACTCTTGGATTTGATTGAGTGTAGCTTGATCGGTCATAATTTAGGACTCACTTTCTATGATAGATAAGGGGGGTGTGGTCATATGGGGAAGGGAGGTTCGAATTGAAAGTGCATGAAGTTGACCTCCAACCCGCCCTCCTAAAGCTTCATAGACCATTTGGTGTTGTTGTACACGGCTTTTTGAGGCAAATATTGATGAGGTAACATGCACGGCATAATGATCACCATCGCCGGCCAAATCCTCAATTTGCAAAACTGCATCGGGAATGGCTGCTTGAATTAATTGTTTAATTTCAGAGGCTGTTATGGCCATGGGGGTTTTTTCTTTGTTTTAAAGAGTTTTTTTTAAGGGCTCTTTGTTTTGAAAAAATATCTTGAGACGCAAAACCATTTATTCCTTCTGGGATATCAAGACCAAGAACACCAAGGCGCCGAGCAACTTCTTGGTAAATTTCATTTGTTTCTTCCGGATAATCTTTCATGCCTTGTTGGTCAAGACGTCTGCCCGTTGTTAAATCTAATAAGCTAAACGTATCCGGTGATAATTCATCTGTGATCATAATTTGTGAATCCATCAGGTCAGTAGTATAATGCCGTCCGAATTCAAGAGAAAAACTAATGAGGCGTATGTTGAGTGCTAAAAATTGACCACTCAAAAAATCATTAACACGTTGAGAAGTCATAAGAATATCATCTATTTCTTCAAAACGGCTCCAACCGAGGGCGGTCAAATGTTCTGCGGCAACGATTGGGTTATTAAGGTCTTTTGATCGTAAAGTGAACTCAGGTACAGGTTTTGAAAGAAGCATTCCTTCCTCAAGGCCCAGACGTTTGGCAAATGCACCTGAGGCTACATTATGAAGGGTGACAGAAAAGGGAAGCGTTTCTGTTGCTCGAACCAGTTGTTCTCGCATATTAAGTGAGCGGATAAAATGGGTATCGATACCTAAGTCGTTAAGGCGCGTCATCATAAGTTCAGAAATACGATTATTGAGAATGCCTTTTCCGCTTATGGTATCGCGTTTCCCTTGAAGAGTCACATCATCCTTAAAATACAGGACATATGTACCAGATTCTGGGCCATCATAAAGCACTTTACGCGTTCCATCAAAAAGCTGGCGACGTCTAGGTTGAGCATAATCACTCAATAAAATTGGGCGAGAATTAAGAGTCATATATAAACCTGATTCGTTAAGACTACCATACCTATAGCAAACTCTTGAAGGAAAGACAATGAATCGTTCGCTATTTGTATACATATGGTGCGTCTAAATAAAAATTCAAGTGGGGACCTGGCAATAAAAATTATAAAGTTCTAGGCTTTCCCTTGCAGGAAAATAGGTTGCATTAAGTTAAATTTTAGTTAAAATATATTATAATTATAAATTTTTTTGGTATAAATTTTAACTTTTTGGAGGTCACTACATGTATTTGAAGTCGATATTATGTTCAATTCTTTTTCTGGTCCCCACCGTAGCAAAAATCGATTCCGTTGCTGATAAAGCGAGGATGGTGGGTGGAGTTGGCGCGCCTGTTGAGGCAGGGGCTCCGGTAAAGTTAGAAGATGCAGCCGCAGCTGTGGGCAGAATTCCAATTGATGAAAACATAAATAGTGCCATAAAGTCGACGCCGAAAACGAGATATAATCGGCAACAACGTTTTAGAAGAGGCGAGCATTTAACTCGATATCGAAACGATGATCAAAGAATGCGTCGTAGCAGATTTGATGAAATGAGTGCGAGAGAATATGAAGCACGATATGGTCATTCTCGCGCAAGAGGTTATCGTCATGCTCACCACCACCATGACGATTATTACCATGATTCATATCACAGACATACAGTTCCTGTGAGTTATATGCCTGTTACTTACGTTCCTATGATGAATGGTGGTTGCGGTACAGCTCCATGCGGTTTTGGGGGTTGTAATGAAGCTCCCGCTTGCCCTCCAGATGTCCCTGAAGAAAGAATTCAAGTATCTAAAGATATCGACGATCGATATGAATATAATGGTGAAAAACTGACATGTACAAAGTCATGCGAAGGCACCTGGCCCTACTTATCAGGTCAATTTGGAATCGTCACAAATTATGTCTATAGAGGGATATCGACTACAGTAAATCGTCCCGCGATACAGGGAGGTTTTAGAGCAAGCCAAGCCATAGATTCTGGATTTTATCTTGGACTATGGGGATCAAATGTAGAAAGTAATTTGGTAAGCATTGCTGGCCTTAATGGAAATGGTTTAGAATTGGCATATTTTGGAGGATATACATATAAGTATAATCCAGATTTAACTCTTAATATTGAGACAAAATATACGACTTATCCAAGATCTTACTATCCTCTTAGTCAGAATCCACGATTTAATACGTTTGCAGGCAATAATGAAAATTTCGATATGCTAGAATTTATTCCTGGATTGAATTATAAATGGCTGACATTCTACGTTGCAATTCAACACTCAAATGTAAGAGGATTGACTCCGAATTTGACGCAACGACTCTTCACAACTCCTACGGCAAATGGGAATACAAAAGGTTCGCTATATTTTTATGGTAAAGCAACGGTTCCCTTAACATTAGATAGTTGGAATTTCGTTACAAAAGTCTGGGTTGGATACTGGAAGATTCGTAATTATTCTCAACTGAGTTACGCACACTATGGTGTGGGTCTCTCCTATACATTACCAAAATGTTATAAAGAACTCGTTCTTTCTTTGAATCTTGAAGGCAGTTCCGCCAAAAGACGGTTTTATACCACTACGGATTTAACTTTAAAACAAATCAACAATGTTGGTACAAAGTTGACCTTTGGAGTTGAAAAAGCATTTTAAGGAAAAGCTGGTAAGCTTTTAAGACGAAAGAGAAGCCGTAACGACCTCCTTCAAAAGTATGGTTTAGTTACGGCTTTTTTTTGTTTTGAAATGCAGGGTAAATATAAAAAAAAGATAGTTGCTGAAGAAAGTGCGATTAAGTTGTTAAATTAACATTTTCCCAGTATGACCATTCAATCCAAGGAAATAAGTCTTCAAGGTTTGCCTTTTCAATTGTAGGGCCCGCCCAAATACGCAAAGAAGGGGGGGAGTACCGATGATTGCGGATATCAAAGGCGGCTTTCTCATTTGCCAGTTGCGCTTCTATCGCAAGAATAAGATTGCGGTGACGATCTTCCGGAAGAGGGTTGCCTGATTCGTCTAAAATTTCCAAACATACAGAAGTAGGCGAAATTGTTTCTGGGTCTTTAGCGAGATATCTAAGCCACGGGGTTTGGTTAACCCATTTGGCTATGGTTGCTGCGTTAACCCTACAGCGATCAAGGAGCGTAGGTAGCCCCCCAATATTTTTGGCCCAGTGGAGAGCACTCAAGCAATCTTCGGCGCTTAACAGAGAAGGTGTATTTATCACAGCACCTTGAAAAATTTCCTCAATGAGCACTTGATTATTTGTCAGACGAAAAAGGCGAGGCAGTGGCCAAGGTGGCGTGTAGTTGATTAAACGTTCCACCGCACGTGGTGCTAAAATGAGCATGCCATGTGCGCCTTCACTTCCAAGCCCCTTTTGCCACGAGAAGGCGGTGACATCTAATTTTGACCAATCTAGGGGTACACAGAATGCAGCGGATGTCGCGTCGCATAGGGTTAACCCTTCGCGGTCCTCAGATATCCAATCCAAGTGCGGAACACATACACCCGCCGTTGTACCATTCCAGGTAAAGACAACGTCTCTATCAGGCGTGTGAGCGGATAGGTTTGGTATTTGGCCAAAAGGTACAGAGTAGGTTCGTGTATCCGATATTTTAAGTTGATTTACAATATCTGTGACCCAGAGATTACCGAACAAATCCCAGCTAAAAACGTCGACTCCCCGTGTACCCAGAAAATTCCATAAAGCACATTCAACAGCTCCCGTTGCAGAGCCAGGCATGATAGCAATGCGATAATCTTCAGGAACTTCAAGAATTTCCCTGGTAAGGTCAATAATCTCTTTAAGTTTGGTTTGGCCGGCAGGTGTGCGGTGTCCGCGCCCTAATAGGGCATCATTCAACTTAGCTAAATTCCAACCTGGATGTTTGCACGTAGGCCCCGAACAGAAATAGGGAGAATTAGGACGCTTTTCTGGCTTTTTCATAGGCTAAAAGCTTTTCTTTGATATCTGCGCCCCAATGGTATTCACCAATACTGCCATTTTTTAATATGATACGGTGACAGGGTATCGCAATTGAAAGTGGGTTTTCTCCGACAGCTGAAGCGACGGCCCGCACAGCTTTTGGATTGCCTATTCGAAGGGCAAGTTCTTCATAAGAGATTGTTTCTCCATAAGGTATTTTTGTCAGTTCTTGCCATACCGCACGTTGCAAATCTGTGGATTCCATGGCTTCAAATACATCATCAATGACTTCATAACTGCCGTCGAGAGCACTATTAATCATGGCCCCAATCGTTGCATCATCTCTTACGGTTTTGGCCGAAGTGATGTTTTCTTCAAAATCATCCATAATGGTTTCCAAAACAGTTTCAGCGTCCCCTAATTCTTCGATGTCTTCATCGCTTATAAAGCCGGTCAACATTAATTGGCCAAGGCCGCCAATACCATAAACAAGCCCAACAGGGGTTTGGCATAAACCAAAAAGAACATCAGATGTCATTAAGCGCATAGGAAAGGGAACGGGTTCTCCTTCCTCTTCCATCGCTTCAATAATGTTTTGGAACATTATTCTTGCTTCATCAGGCTCCATGTTCTCAACAGCCTTCATGAAAGCTTCAAAATCTTCATCATTGGAGAGAGCATCTTTAGCTTGGGATTTCAATTTATCTTCTTTCATCTTCCTGTCCTTATTATATTAAGCAGCCACACCTTTATCGGCCGCTAGAATGGTATCAATAATTTCCTGAACAACACTATTAAGTATAGTTTCATTATCACCTTGAGCCATGATTCTAATTAGGGGTTCAGTCCCAGATTTGCGAATCAGGAGGCGGCCATCTCTAAGTTTATGTTCAGCTTTTTCAAGAATTTTGCAGACGTTTGCGTCTTTGAGAGGAGCAAAATTTGTTGTGCGAATACTTTTTAAAACTTGAGGAACGGGTACAAAAGTTTGCCCCAATTGACTTGCTTTAAATTGCTTCTGGACCAAAACACTTAATGTTTGTAGAGCTGCAATTAAGCCATCACCGGTTGTTGTGTAATCGCGCAAAATAATATGACCGGATTGTTCTCCCCCCACATTGCATCCGTGAGTCCGCATTGCTTCTAGAACATAACGGTCACCCACAGCAGTCCTAATAAGCTTTAAATTCTTGCTTTCTAGGTAACGTTCCAGCCCTAAGTTGGACATATGCGTCGCAACAATTCCTCCCCCGCGTAAATCATTATCCTCGGCCCAGGACGTAGCGATAAGAGCCAGCAGCTGATCACCATCAATTATCGCGCCGGTCTCATCAACCATCATTAACCGATCTGCATCCCCATCTAATGCAATGCCTAAGTCGGCGTTATGAGTTAAAACACTTTCCTGTAAAGCTTGAAGAGATGTAGTGCCACACTGGTCATTAATATTAGTCCCATCCGGTGAGATGCCAATGGGAATAATCTCGGCTCCCAATTCCCATAATACTTTTGGCGCAACCTTATATGCGGCTCCATGTGCGCAATCTATAACAATTTTTAAACCATCGAGTCTCATTCCTCGGGGAAACGTTGCTTTAGCAAATTCGATATAACGGCCCGTTGCATCATCAAGTCGATGTGCCTTGCCGAGGAGGGTTGAATGAGCCAGGGGCATAGATAGTGATTGATTTGGGGAAGAATTTGCTGGATCATTCCATTGTGAAATAGTAGCTTCAATGTCGGATTCTTCGTTATCAGAAAGTTTGAATCCATCAGGACCAAAAAATTTAATTCCATTATCTATATAGGGATTGTGTGATGCCGAAATCATGACACCCAAATCAGCCCTTAACGTGCGTGTGAGCATAGCAACAGCTGGTGTTGGTAAGGGGCCCAATAAAATTACATCCATTCCCATGGAAACGAAACCTGCCGTAAGGGACGACTCTACCATGTAGCCAGATTGACGGGTATCTTTTCCAATAACGACACTATGACGATGATTTCCCCGCGTAAACTTTAGGGTGGCAGCCATGGCAATCTTCATAATCATATCTGGCGTAATAGGCCAAACATTTGCCTGGCCACGAACCCCATCCGTTCCAAAGAATTGACGCATATCAGTCATATCTTATTCTGCTCATTTCACGCTTCAACAGATTCTGTTGCGGGTATGCGTGATCGCGTTTTTTTCTTACGCATATTCCCAGAAATAGGGTCTTGGGTCGGGGTAGCACCCTTTTCCATTAAAGATTTAATTTCTTCTCCGCTCAAAGTTTCAAATTCTAGTAAAGTTTTGGCGAGCAGATGAAGTTTCGTAAGTTTTTGTTTTAGTAATTTTTGCGTTTCATCAAAACAAGCGTCCAAAATTTTTCTAACTTCCTCATCGACCATTTGGGCAGTCATTTCGGAAAGAGGCTTGGATTGGGTTACAGAGTGTCCCAGAAAAACTTCTTGCTGCCGTTCGCCGTACATCTGAAATCCTAGACGATCACTTAATCCCCATTCTGTAACCATTCGTCTGGCAATTTCTGTTGCCATTCGAATGTCAGAAGAAGCCCCTGTGGTGACTTTGTCATGGCCAAAAATGAGTTCTTCAGCAATGCGACCCCCCATGGAGACCTTTAAATCAGCCAAAAGTTTGCTACGAGACATAGAAATCCGGTCACCCTCGGGAAGACGCATAACCATTCCCAACGCACGACCTCTTGGAATAATGGTTGCTTTATGGATGGGATCTGAATCTTTTGTATAAAATGCAACAATAGCATGCCCGGATTCATGGTAGGCTGTAAGGCGTTTCTCGTCTTCCGTCATGACCATGGATCGTCGCTCTGCACCCATCATCACTTTATCTTTAGCTTGTTCAAATTCATGCATGCTTACCGCAAGCTTTCCTCTACGAGCAGCAAGGAGGGCAGCTTCATTAACCAAGTTGGCTAAATCTGCCCCTGAAAAACCAGGTGTGCCCCGGGCAATAACTCTGACATCTACATCTGGAGAGAGCGGGACTTTACGCATGTGAACGCTTAAAATCTTTTCTCTTCCCGTAATATCGGGGTTGGGAACAACAATTTGACGGTCAAATCGGCCGGGACGTAAAAGAGCAGGATCTAACACGTCCGGACGATTGGTTGCTGCAACCAAAATGACGCCTTCATTCTCTTCAAAGCCATCCATTTCAACGAGCAATTGATTAAGCGTTTGTTCTCGTTCATCATTTCCACCACCAAGGCCTGCCCCGCGATGACGACCCACGGCATCAATTTCATCGATAAAGATGATACAAGGCGCGTTCTTCTTGGCTTGCTCAAACATATCCCGTACGCGACTGGCACCCACACCAACAAACATTTCGACAAAATCTGAGCCTGAAATGCTGAAAAATGGTACGTTTGCTTCACCGGCAATAGCTCTTGCCAAAAGGGTTTTACCAGTTCCAGGAGGACCTACAAGAAGAACACCTCTTGGAATTTTCCCCCCCAAACGTTGGAATTTTTGGGGATCTTTCAAAAAATCGACAATTTCTTCCAGGTCTTGTTTAGCTTCATCGATCCCAGCGACATCATCAAAGGTGACTTTTGTTTCATTTTCCGTGCGAAGCCGCGCCCGGGATTTTCCAAAGCCCATGGCTTTATTGCCGCCCGACTGCAATTGTCGCCAAGAATAAATTATAAATCCAAAAAATAGAATAATTGGTAACCAGGTAATAATCATATGGAATAGAGATGGCATTTCTTCTTCCGGTGGCCCGGCTTTCACATGAACACCCTTTTCAATTAGTTTTGGAATAAGGGTAGGATCTTGAGGAGCATAAGTTGTAAATGAATGTTCATCCTTATTTTTACCAGAGATATTGTTGCCCCGAACCATAACCTCTTTTACGCGCCCGTCACTGACGTTTGTCATAAAGTCAGAAAAAGCAATAGGAGGATTGGGTGCTCGTGCTTGTGAGCCGGATAAAATTTGAAAGACTCCCAATGCGGCAATGGCAATCAAGAGCCAAAAAAATAAATTTCGTGGGGTATTATTCACAAAAACATTCTCCTCCCCAGATTTTTATCTAGGAGTATAAGGGCTATATACTATAATTTATAGCATATGCCGCGCTTTTGAGGAACAATAAACTCATTTAAAGACGAAAAAATCAACAAGTTGAGAAATAGCCCTCAATTGGCGGGGTAATTTGTACAAGATTAGGCGCTATCCTTGTAAAATTAGGTATTTAATTAAAAACTGTTTTCAATATAAAATATCTTATTATTTCAATAATTATGTTCATTATAAAAAGACGGGTGTCATTATTCTTGTTTCAATTTATAATCAGAAAGTTGCAAAGTAGATGAAAAAAATAGCATTATTTTTCAATATATTAAGCAGGGCTATTGTTGTCATGTTGGGTTTCATGATGCCCTTATGCGCAAATGACGTGGATACCCAAGAGATTGAGAAATTTAAGAATCATTATCTTTTTAAAAAATTTATGTCTCGTGCTGAAGTTCGGCTTAATACTCTTCAAAAAGCACATATGCCCCAAGTTCAAAGCGTCTTTTACCCCTTTGGGGGCGCAGACCTCTTGTATCCGCTTCTCTTATTTCCCGATGCCAAAATTTATGTTCTCGTGGGTTTAGAAACTCTCGGGGCTCAGTTGTCAGATGAAACAATTCATTCTGCCTTTCAAAAGCTGGATTCCCTGTTACGTCGTAGTTTTTTTGTAACGTCTACAATGGCCAAATCCTTTAATAAAAATGTAGGTGTCCGTTCTATTTTGGAATTACAAATTAGACTTCTGGGAGGAAAAATTCTGGATGATGCTTCGTTGGTTTCTTCGGATCCAAACTGCTTGAACCTCACTTTTGAATGGCAAGGACAAACCAAGACTGTTTATTATTTAAAAAAAGATTTGACCAATAATTTAGATAATTTGTTTGATTTTTTGACACAACATAATGTCGTCGATGCCTGTATGTTTAAATCCAGTTCTTATTGCCCGCATCAAAAGTTATTTTCTGATTTAAAAAAGAGAATTCTTTGCCATTTTTCTTATATTGTTCAAGATGATACTGGCATACCTTTGAAGAATCTGACTGATTTTGATGTTGAAATTTTGGGGCGATATACATCTCCTTATGGAGTTGAATTTTCTGGTTTTCAACAAAATGATCTCAAGGAGATGTATGCCGAAAGAAAAAATATCCCGCCCTTAAATTTTTGTTTCGGCTATGGTTGTGGTCGGGTTCAAGCCAACTTATTGGTTGCACATCGCAAAGCATCGAATAGTGCTAACATTATGACACAAGAAGGCAAAAACGAATGAACGCCTCTTTAAAACAAGTGATTATTTATGGAACATTCCTGACTGCAATCGTTGGATGCGGCCAGAACAAAACACAACCTGCGACTCTGGGAGCAAATTCCTCTTCCCATACATGGATTTATCTAGGGGGACTTACACAAGAAATGGACTCTCCTGAAGAAACCCGTAATAAAAAAATACTTGATCAGATTGGAAAGAAATTAAATATAAAAATATTAGCTATTCCTTATTTTGATCGGTGTGAAAAGGCCAACTATAAGTTATGCTGGCTTCACTATACCCACGCACAAACCCTTGAAACCTATGACAAGATTTTAAAGGTTGTGGAAGGAGAGAAAATTTCTGGCTTTATTGGGTTTTCTAATGGAGGATTTTTTCTCAATCAACTTGCGCAACTTAGGGACTTAAAACACCCCATAATTTCAATAGGGGCTGCGGGAACGCTTGGTTCTCCCTCTTGTGCGAATACCTTGACGATGATTGTTGGAAAGTCAGAGGTTATATACCCCGTTGCAAAAAAGTTTTTTGAGGATGGGAAAAACTCATCTCTATCTCTAACGTTTATATCCCACGAAGGGGGACATATTTTCCCCCCTCAGACTGTAGAAGTTGCCTTAACGCAATATGCAAAGTCTAAATTGTAGGACTCCTGAGCATCCTCGATGCAAATGATAACGTATATAATGATTTTCCATAGGGCTCGTTTGTTAGAAGTGTCTTAAATTAGGGGGGGGAAAGAAACTGAACTTTCTTCCCTTTTACTCGTATTCTTTTACCACAACACACAGGAAAGCCAAGAAGGATGGATTCTTTCCTTTCCTATTGAGCGAAAGGTATTTAAATATTAGCATTAAAAGTTGATAAATGACTTGACCCTCGTATCTAACTCAACTAGTTTTGTTCATGAACATAACAGATCAGATTTAATCTGCAGGATACCCAATTCTATGGCAGCATTTCAAGATACGCGGGAACATACGGAACAAAAGGTTATGGTACATCTTTTGACTGAGATTGAGCGTAATCCTTCATTCACCCAACGGAGCCTTGCATCAGAACTGGGAATTGCTTTGGGATTAATGAACCAGTATTTAAAGAGTTGTGTCACAAAGGGTTGGGTTCGAGCATCCCAAGTTTCTCCCCGTCGTATTACTTATTTTCTAACTCCCGATGGATTCAAAGAAAAAAGCCATATGGTAACAAGTTATTTGGCAAGATCCTTAACATTCTTTCGCGATGCCCGGGCACAATGTGACACCCTTTTTGATGTCTGCTTACAAAAGGGGTGGACAAAAATTGCTTTTGTTGGCGAAGGGGATCTTGCGGATATCGCTCAACTTGTCGCTCAAGGCCTTAGCCTGCATGTTAAAGTTGTTTTGCCGACAGAGAATTTAAAGGCTTATGATGCCGTTTTGGTGACCGATGTTATCAATCCGCAAGCAACATACGATTTCATTCGAGGCCAAGTTGATTCAGATCGTCTTCTCACTTTAGATTTGCTTCATATATCGAGAGATTCAAAGATGCAGAAGGGGGTAGCATGAAACAGTGGTTTGTTGTGCATACGCAGCCTGCTAAAGAATCTGTTGCTCAAAAACATTTGATGGAACAAGGGTTTGATGCTTATTTGCCGAAATTTAAAAAAACCCGTCGCCATGCTCGAAAAGTTGAAGAAATTATGGCGCCCCTTTTCCCCCGTTATGTTTTTGTTGGAATTGATTTGGAAGTGGATCAATGGCGTAGTGTTCAGGGGACGCGAGGTGTTTCCTATCTTTTGTTGGCTAACAATCAACCCGCGATTGTTCCTTGTGAAATCATCCAATCGTTGAAAGGTCAGGAAAATGATGACGGCCTCGTGGCCATCAACGACATGATTTTCTTCACAAAAGGGGATAAAGTTCGTGTTTTAGATGGGGCGTTTAAGGATTGTGTCGCGGTTTTTGAAAAAATGGATGATAAGGAGCGTGTTCAGCTTCTCCTCTCTTGCTTGGGGCGTGAAGTAAATGTTTCGCTGCCCGCGTATGCGGTAGAGGCGGCCTAGGAGCGCAAAAGCTAAAAACGGCTAAAGCATAAAAAATGAAGTAATTCTTGATTTTCAGTAATGCAGCCGGTTAAATACAATATTTGCAAGTCTCGGTGTCTTTCACCCGGACTGCGGCAGCAATGGGAAAGTGTTAAATTTTGTCAAATTCTTCTATTGGTTCAGCAATCAACAAACTCTTTTCCCTTCTCACTTATAGAGAGAAAATGAAGTGGGTAGGAATTGTCGGGTTTGCTTTGTGCACATCTATGTTTGAAGTTGCGACAGCCTCCATTGTCGTCATTTTTGCACAAATTCTCAATCAGCCTGAACTTGGCCAAAAATATATGTCAATGATTGGAGTTCAAGGAACCGTGTCGCCTGGGCGAACAATATTTTATGTCGCTATAGCATTTGGCTTGGTTTATTTAATTAAAAATCTCATAGCTACCTTAGAAGTTTTTTATCAAAGTTTCACAATCCAAAAATTGAGTTATCGATTTAAGAATAAACTTTTATATCGCTTTGCAGAAACTGATTATAATTTTCATTTGACTCGCAATTCTTCTTATGGATTATCGGTTATAACAGGTGATGCAGAAATGGCTTTTACAGGAGGTATGGTAAATTTATCCAGTACTCTTTCTGAAAGTATTGTTTTTATATTTCTAATATTAACAGTTATTTACCTCAATCCGTCGTTGGCAATATTTATCTTTAGTATTAGCGTTTGCATTGCCTTGATTGTAACCAAATATTTATTTCCTCTTTTTTATCGATGGGGTCAAAAAATTCAAGAAACGTCATTACTTGCGCATCAAAATCTGACTCAATTTTTTCATGGTTTTAAGGAATTACTTTTATTTGGTAAAAAAGAAGCCTTTGTTGAAGCATATCAAATACATTCTCGCCGCAAATCAAAACTTCATGCGATCCAAACAGCAACAAACGCATTGCCCCGTATGGCAATTGAAATTTTATTCGTTGGTCTTTTTGTCGCTGTAATTACCTATTTATGCGTAGAAAAAGATACTCCACAGCAAATGATAGGGATTCTAGGGGGATATTTATATGTTGGATTTCGGTTAATGCCGGGCTTGAATCGGGTTATTAATCAGTTAAATGGTTTCAAGCTGATTATACCAAGTATTGAGCGCGTTCATCGTGAATATACCGGTGAGAATAGCCGGACCAGTTATGTCGATATTCCAGGCCTTACCTTTAAAAAAGATATATCTCTCACCAATGTGTCCTTTCAGTATCTCAATACCCAAAAAAAAGTTATTCAAGATATTAATCTGGTTATTGCAAAGGGCGAGTGCATCGGCATTATTGGAGAAACTGGGTCTGGCAAATCAACATTGGTTGATATGCTTTTAGGGCTGTTAAGGCCCGTATCAGGTGAAATTTTAATTGATGGAAAATATCCCGTTAATTCTCAGCAATGGCATAAGTTACTTGGATACGTTCCTCAAACCATTTACTTAACCGACGATACTATTGAAGCAAATATTGCATTTGGCGAACAGGCAGAATCTATAGATACAATTCGTCTTAATAAAGCCATTGATGATGCTCAGCTGCGATCTTTCATAAACAAATTACCAGATGGCTCCAAAACAATTGTTGGGGAGAGGGGAATTCGTCTTTCAGGAGGTGAGCGCCAAAGAATATCTATTGCTCGTGCTCTTTATCGTCAGCCTGAAGTTTTGATATTTGATGAAGCTACTTCCGCGCTTGATAATGATACAGAAGAAAGATTAATGAAAACCATATATGAAGTGAGTCAAGAGAGAACAGTAATTATGATTGCTCATAGACTCTCAACTCTAAAAAACTGTCATAGAATTATCATAATGGATGCCGGAAAAGTAGAGGAGGAGATTAATGGTAAAATGGCGATTCAAAGGTATGTGAGTTCCTCCAATGTTGAGAAAATAAGTGCCCAACCGATAAGAGATGTTTCTTAAAAACAATCAAGTTCAATCTTTAGAAAAAAGGGCCCATCAATCTGCTGGTCACATTGATATTTTACGAGAGTAAAAAAGAGCATTGCTTTACCCATTATGACTATTAACATATTTATACAAGCGCGGATGTCTTCGAAAAGATTTCCCGGAAAAATTTTGGCCCCTTTTAAAGGACGACCTATAATTTTTCATTTGATTAAAGCTGCTCAAGCTGTTTCTTTAGTTCAAAAGGTCGTAGTACTGACCAGTGAGCATGAATCAGACGATCCCCTGGCGTCTTACTTAAATTATTTAAGCATTCCTCATTTTCGAGGAGATCTAGATAATGTTTTTCAACGATTCCAGGATGCCTTAATTCAATTTCCTTGCGACAAATTTATACGTTTATGTGCGGACAGCCCCCTTATGGAACCTGATTTAATTCAAAAAGTAATTGAGCTGTCTTGCGATGTTGCTGACATTACTACTAATGTACATACAAGAACTTTCCCCAAGGGACTAAGTGTGGAAGTTATCAAATCAGAAACATTTTCAAATATTAATTTGAATGAAGTTGACGTCGAAGGAAAAGAGCATATTACCGCTCATTTCTATAAAAACCCTCAAAAATATAAAATTAAATCTGTTATCTCTTCCCAAGACTATCAACAAGAAAATTTTTGTATAGATGAAATAAATGACATGGAAAGGCTAACTTTACGAGGTGAAAGTTATATTTTTAATCCGGATAAAATATCTGCGAGAATGATTTAATGTCAACTATAATAAATTCTGGTGTTATTGGTTTGGGGGTTGGAGAGCAACATGCCCTAACTCTTGCTAGGCACCCACTCTCCAATCTTAAATATATTTGTGATATTGATGAAGACCGTGCGAAGAAATTTAAAAGCATTCACCAACTTAAGTGCGGACTCACGACTTTCGAATCAATGGTGGTAGATAAAAATGTTGATTTAATTTCAATTGCTTCTTTTGATGCTGACCATTATCAGCAAGTTATGAGTTGCTTAAAAAATGACAAACATGTTTTTGTTGAAAAGCCGCTGTGTCAGAGTTTGGAGCAGCTTAATTCTATCATAACGCTCTGGAATAAGAAGAAACTTGGTCTTTCTTCCAACCTTATCTTAAGATGTTCGCCCCTTTTTATGTGGTTGTTAAAGGTAATCGAGTCCGGGGCTCTAGGGGACATATATTCCTTTGATGGCGATTACTTGTATGGTCGAGTCCACAAAATTACTGAAGGATGGCGAGCGAGAACTGAAAATTATTCTGTCATGGAGGGTGGTGGCATTCACTTGATTGATTTGATGATCTTGTTAAGCGGGCAAAAACCCGTAAAAGTACAGTCAATTGCTAATAAAATCGTGACAGCCAATACGCCCTTTCGGTACCAGGACTTTCATGCGAGCACTTTCCACTTTGAGAGTGGGCTTGTGGGTCGAATTACAGCCAACTTTGGTTGTGTTCACCGTCATCAGCATGTGGTTCGTCTATTTGGAACCAAGGGAACTTTTATTTACGATGATATGGGGCCGCGTATCCATTGGAAGCGCGATGAAGAAAGCAAATCAGAATCCATTGATATTCAAGCTAAGCCGGAGAATAAAGGAGCCCTCATTCCGGAATTTCTTGAATCTATCCTGGCGGGAACAGCCGATAGTTATGCACGAAGAGAATTCGATTTAATGTCAATTGTTCTGGCAGCAGAAACGGCTCTTCGATATGAGAAACCTATAACAATAGAGTATGTAACTTGACACAAATTCAAAGAGAAATTCCATTTGGACGTCCTTGGCTTGATGATGAAGACCGGCAAGCGGTTATGGAAATTTTGAACGGTCATGTATTGACCCATGGGCCAAAGGGCAAGGAATTCGAGACAAAATTTCAACATTTTGTTGGGGGTGGCTATGCTGTTACCACTAGTTCTTGTATGGCATCCCTCCATTTAAGTGCAATACATATTGGGCTTAAGCCTGGAGATGAAGTCATCGTCCCCGCTCAAACGCATGTAGCAACAGTTCATGCCGTTGAACTCTTGGGCGCAACGCCAATCTTTGTCGATTGTGAGCTGGAGACAGGCAATATGAATATTTCATTAATAGAATCAAAGATTACACCAAAAACAAAGGCAATTTTTATTGTGCATTTTGCTGGAATCCCTATGGAAATGGATAAAGTTTGTCAAATTGCCGAAAAGCATAAACTGAAGGTTATTGAGGATTGTGCCCTTGCCGTAGGAGGTTATTATAAGAATAAGCATGTTGGTCTTTGGGGAGATATGGGTTGCTTTTCGTTTTATCCCGTAAAGCACATGACAACAGCAGAAGGAGGAATGCTGATCTCCAAGGTTGAAAAAACTGCAAAGGACATTGCCCACTTTCGAGCCTTTAGTGTGGATCGTACCTATAGTGAGCGTAAAACGCCAGGAGTGTATGATGTAAATGGTGTTGGACTTAACTATCGATTGAGTGAATTGCAAGCAGCACTTGGCTGTACACAAATCAATAAGTTGCCTGAAAATTTACGTCGTCGAAAAAAGAATTTTGACACATTGAAAGAGTTGCTTTTAAAAGGAGGAAGTGTTCGAGTTTTGGATGCGAGTCATTCTGACGTTCAAAACAGTCATTACTGTTTGGTTGCGGTTCTGGATAAAAATATAAGACACAAACGAGATGGTATTATACAATATTTAACCGATCACAAGGCGGGCTGTAGCGTTTATTATCCACATCCTGTGCCCCGCATGGCCTACTATCAGCAAAAATATCATCCGAATTTAAAGGAGTACCCTAATGCGACAGCAATTAGCGATGGCTCAATTGCTTTACCTGTAGGTCCTCACTTAGACCTAGAAGATATGCATCTTTTGGCAACCCTGTTTAAACAGGCTATCTCGTAACAAAAAATATCAAAGGAAAATGCCATGAATTCAATCAAAGATCTTAAAATAACTCTCATTGGTGGGGGTGGATTTATCGGCCACAATCTAGCTCTGTCTCTCCATAAATTGGGTGCCCAAGTGGATATTATTGATAGTTTACAGGTAAATAATCTTTATGCCTTTGGAAAAGCATCTCCAGAACTTTTGCACCGTGACTTGTATCTCAAAATTATTAATCAACGCCTCGATATGTTAAGAAATGCTAATATTTCCCTTCATCTTCAAGATGCACGTGATTATCATGCTTTAAGCCGAATCCTTACAGATATTGCTCCAGACGTTGTGATTCATCTGGCAGCTGTTTCTCATGCGAATAAGTCAAACAAAGATCCCTATAGTACCTTTGATCATAGTCTTCGGACCCTAGAGAATGCCCTCGATAATAGCCGTAGTTCCATCAAGCATTTCATCTATTTTTCGTCAAGTATGGTTTATGGAAACTTTCAAGATGCAGCTGTTACGGAAGAAACAATTTGTAATCCAATTGGAATTTATGGGGCTTTAAAATACGCAGGCGAAAAACTTGTGATTGCTTATAATCAAGTCTTTAATCTTCCCTATACGATTATCCGCCCTTCAGCCTTATATGGCGAGCGGTGTGTAAGCCGCCGGGTCGGACAAATCTTTCTCGAAAATGCGGTTCAAGGAAAAAATGTTGTCATTCATGGAGATGGAAGCGACAAGCTTGATTTTACTTACATTCAAGATTTGATCCAAGGCGTGGTAAAAATTATTGAGAATCCTGAGGCCATTAATGAAACCTTTAATATTACCTGTGGTCAGGGACGAGAAATAAGAGAAATGGCCGAAATGGTTAAAGAGAGTTTCCCTACGGTAGAAATTGAATATCTTCCCAAAGATGCTTTGATGCCTGATCGGGGTACGCTATCGATTGAAAAGGCCAAACGACTTATCGGTTATGAACCAGAGTATCCTCTTCACAAGGGTTATAAAGAATATATCAATTGGTACAAAAATTTTATGGTTCAACAAAATGGTATATAAAGACATTTGGCTTTCCCAATATTTTGAGGGAGGCGCCTATCGGTGTGAATCACCTTATAATGAACAGGAAATGCCTCAGGGATTTATTTATGCCAAGGTTCCTCTCGAAAATACCCATGATGTTAATTTCTTGATACAAAAGGGTTTTAAGGCTGTAGAGGTACTTGTTCAGTTCGAGCAAAATAAACTATTTCCTTATAAGCCTCAGGCAGAGTTTCAAATTGAGGTTTGTAGTGGAGAAGATAAAAACGATATTGTTAAAATCGCTGAAACAGCTTTCAAATTTTCTCGCTTCTCTCGAGATGAAGAGATCGTCGAGCTGACGGCCAATCAGATTAAAGCGGATTGGGTGGCTAATTACTTTGAGGGTCAAAGGGGAGATAAGATGATCGTGGCCCGTGAGGGGGAAAAAGTTGTTGGATTTTTACTGTTAATCAACAAATCAACGATTGATTTAATTGCTGTTGCAGATACGCATAAAGGCAGAGGTATCGCCTTATCATTGATCGGGTATGCTAATCAAAATATTGGGTTATTAAACGCAGGTACACAACTGATTAACAAGCCGTCTGTGAATCTATATGAAAAATCCGGATTTACCATAAAACAGTCTCATTACATACTTCATAGGCACGTTAAATAAAATGAAAGTAGCGATCTTCTCTACTCAAACGTCACATCATACGTGGTATATAAAGGAAATGGCAAAATTCTGTCCAAAGATTTTATGTGTACTGGAAGAACGAACAGTAAAGCCTACATTTTCAACACATCATGATTTTGAGAATGATAGAGAGATTTATGAACGCCAGGTGCTATTAGAAAACAATTCATCAGTTATTGCAGATTTTGCCCAAACTATCTTTGTTAAAAATATTAATCAGGTTGAAAAAGTCTCTGAATTTCAACAATACAGCCCCGATCTTGTCATCGTCTTTGGTACGGGTAAAATAAATCCACCGCTTATCGATAACTATCAGGGTAGGATTATTAATCTTCATGGGGGAGATCCTGAAAGCTATCGAGGATTGGATTCGCATTTATGGGCAATTTATCATGGGGATTACCAAGCATTGGTGACGACGCTTCATCATTTAACGGAAAATCTTGATGATGGTGAGGTGATTGCGAAAAAGCAGCTTGATTTGAGTGCGGTGTCCCATATCCGAGAGTTAAGAGCTATAAATACCCGTGCTTGTGTGGAATTATCAGTTACTGCAGTTAAAATGTATGAGACATTTGGAGAGCTTTTATCTTCTAAGCAGCGGACCAAGGGGAGATATTACTCCTTCATGCCAACTGATTTAAAAGAAAAGTGCTATAATAAATTTAATAACTATATTCAATCAAATGCTTTATGAAAAATATTTAAATCTTCTTTCTCACAATCACTTGGTAATATTCCTTTTTCACGGAGTCGTTAAGGATAATAGCTTTGCTGTGAGGAATTATAATCGCAAACACCTTTTGGACTCAGAATTCGATACTCTTTTGAAGGAGCTTAAAGCGAAAGGTAATGCTTTAAGTATGGATGAAGTGGTTCATTGTATGCAAGAAGAACGAAGTTTACCGCCCAAGTCATTTGCAATTACTTTTGATGATGGATTTGAAAATAATTACTCTATTGCAGCGCCCATTTTATCTGACTTAAGAATCCCATCTTCATTTTATATTGCTACTGATTTTATAGATAATAATAGAATGTCCTGGGCTGATCAGATTGACTACTGTATCGAAAATACGAGTGTGGAAGAAATACATGTTTCATTATTTGATACATTACAATGTCTTTCCTCTAAGGGGGATAAAATTAATTTTCTTAATAAAGTAAGAGGCGTGTTTAAAAAAGATAGAGACATATTTAAATCTAGAGAATCTTATATTCACGAAATATTTTCAGCCTGTGAAGTGGACTATACGGATTCTCAAGATGGGAGTTTGGACCAAAAGTTGTCTTGGTCACAAGTGAAACTATTGAGCGCTGATTCGAATTTTATTATTGGCGGTCATACTCATACCCATCCTATAATGTCTTTTTTATCAAACCAAGAAATTGATTTTGAGATCGATGTCTCCTTAAGAAAGATAGAAAATACTTTGGGAAAACCAACAAGGCATTTTTCCTATCCAGAAGGACTAGAGCATTGTTATAACAAAGATATTATTGAAAAGTTAAAAGAAAGAGGCATTATTTGCTCTCCTTCTGCAATGGATGGCATCAACACGATGAATGATGATCTTTTCAATCTAAAAAGGGTTTCAGTAGTATAAATGACAATTAATAAACTTTTAAGTACAAACAACTCTCCTTTAGTGATTGCGGAAGTTGGTGTAAACCATGAGGGAAGTTATGAAAAAGCTTGTGAATTAATCAAATTAGCTCAAGCAGCCGGGGCAGATTTTGTCAAATTTCAAAGCTATACACCCATTCGCTATGCTTCTTGCGAAGACCAACAGAGGCTAAAAAGAGTTTCAAGATTTGCCTTATCAAATGAAGACTTTTTAGGTTTGTCGCAATTAGCAACTAAATTGGGAATAGGTTTTCTTTCAACACCATTAACAGAAGATTGGGTAGAGGTATTAAATCCCTTTTGTGCAGCTTTTAAAATAGCCAGTGGAGATATCACTTTTAAGCCTGTTATTAAAAATGCGGCCCATACAGGTAAGCCACTAATCATTTCTACTGGGGCAGCGACAATCAATGAAATAGATCAAGCGGTTTCTTGGGTTTGCGAAGAAGTTGGGCAAGAAAATCTAAAGGACAGGCTCATTCTTATGCATTGTGTCGCGGCATATCCTACGCCAATTGAAGAGGCAAATGTTATGTCCATACCCTTTTTGAGGGATCGTTATGGGATATCTATCGGATACTCAAATCATGTCATGGGGATGGAGGCTTCCTTGGCAGCAGTGGCATTAGGGGCCTCTGTTATTGAAATTCATTTTACTGACCAGAAGGAGGGGCGGGAATTTAGAGATCACGCCTTATCCTTCGAGCCAGAAGATTTGAGAAAATTTATCGAGATGTCAAGACTGATTAAAGCATCCTTGGGCGCTTATGATAAAATTATTCAGAGTTGCGAAAAAGATATGATTCCCATGATTCGCAAAGGGGTGATAGCAGCGAGATCTTTAAAGGCGGGAGTTACACTCACTGAAGAAGATCTTATTTACGCTCGCCCCGCCACTGAGTTTAAAGCTTTGGAAATAGCTCAGTTGATTGGAAAGGTATTAACTCAAGATATCGAAACGGGATACTTGATACCGAAGGATGCGATTAAATGTGTGGCATAGCGGGATATTTTGGCTCAAAAAAGATTGAGCAGGGCGTCATCAATGAAACCTTGCACTTAATGAAAAGACGGGGACCAAATGGGCAAAAGCACTTTCAGCACATTCTTAGTAATGTAAAACGTTGTACTTTTCTTCATTCAAGATTGAGTATCATTGATTTGGATCATAGATCGGATCAACCATTTCATTATAAAAATAAAACCATTATTTTTAATGGAGAAATATACAATTACCTTGAGGTCAAAGAAAAGTTAAAGAGTTTGGGACACGAATTTCACACGGACTCAGACACAGAAGTGCTGATTCATGCGCTTGATGAATGGGGCTCCGCAGCATTGAATATCATTGAAGGAATGTGGGCATTTGCTTTATTGGATCGTCAACAAAATACCATAACACTTTCTCGTGACCCTTTTGGTGAAAAACCTCTTTATTTCTACCAACCAGAAAGAGGTGAGATCTATTTTGGCTCTGAAATTAAATACATAGCTTCTCTGACAGAAAAGAAATTCACACCCAATAACGATCATATTTGTCGATTCCTTGTGAATGGCTATAAAGCTCTTTATAAAACTGGGGAAACATTTTTCAGAGAAATACAAGAACTTCCAAGAGCCACCTGTATGCAGATGGATCTTGATGGCGCTCAAAGAAGGATACACTATTGGCACCCTAAAGTGCATATTCAACAAGATATGAGCTTTGCAGAAGCGGTAGAAGGTACCCGCGAGCGGCTTATAAACTCGGTAAAAATGCGTTTGAGATCAGATGTTCCCATCGCTTTTTGTATGAGCGGGGGTGTGGATTCTAATTCACTTATAAGTATTGCTAAACGTGTTTTTAATTATGATGTCCATGGATTTACAATTCTGAATTCAGATAGTCGCTATGAGGAACAAGATATGATTGACATAGGCGTTAAGGAACTGGGGATTAAGCACGACGGCTTTCCTATTGATTCTAGTCATTTCTTTGAACGCTTTCGAGAACTTATTTCTTATCATGATGCTCCAATCATTACGATCTCATTTTACCTGAACTGGTTACTTCAAGAGCAAATATCAAAGCTTGGGTATCATATTTCCATAAGTGGGACTGCCGCAGATGAATTGTTCTCTGGTTATTTCGATCATCATGTGATGTACTTTCATGATGTTCAAAATGATCCAATTCTATTAAAGGAAAGTATTCAAAATTGGGAAAGAGATATTGCTCCAATTGTTCGCAATCCTTATTTGCAAAATTCACATGAATTTATAAATAATCCTTTTCAAAGAAATCATGCTTATCTAAATAATCACAAATACGCTTCATATTTGCAAAATCACTGGTCAGAGCCTTTTACCGAGACCTATTTTCGAACAGGATTGTTGCAAAACCGCATGATGAACGAGCTTTTTCACGAAACGACGCCCATTAGTTTGCATGAAGATGATCTAAATGCGATGTATTATTCTATTGAAAATCGAGCTCCCTTTTTAGATCGAGACTTACTTGAATTTAGTCATTCAATTCCAACAAAGCATCTTGTTAAGCAAGGAAAAGCTAAGGCAGTCTTGCGAGAAGCCATGAGAGGGATAGTTCCAGACGCGATTCTTGATAATAAGCGTAAAGTTGGATTTAACGCACCGGTTACAGATCTTTTGCAAACAAATCAGTCTTCTGTACGAGACTATCTTCTTCAGGACAGTCCAATCTTTGACATTTTGAAGATGGAGCCTATGGCTGAGATGATTAATCAAGCAAATCACCCGAACAGCGACAGCAAATTTCTTTTCTCGTTTGTTAGTGCAAAAATGTTTCTAGAAGAATTTTCATAATGAATTATTGTCACTACTGTGTGTTACCAAACACCAGACCTAACCTTGTCATTGACGAAAGCGGTCGGTGCAATGCTTGTCAATCCTCCAATCAAAAAGTAAGTCAAATCAATTGGCAGGAACGACAGAGTCATTTTCAGCAGCTTGTTGATACTATTAAACAAAAAGCACAAGAATGGGACTGTGTCATTCCCGTCTCAGGGGGAAAAGATAGTACCTGGCAAGTTATAAAGGCTCTTGAATATGGGTTGAAACCCCTATGTGTAACATGGAGAACGCCTGCTCGTAATGCGATTGGTCAAAAGAATCTTGATAACCTCATTCAATTGGGCGTAGATCATATCGACTTTACAATCAATCCAGATGTCGAAAAAAAATTTACATTGGCAGCGTTTCAGAAAAAGGGAAGCCTTGCAATTCCAATGCACATGGCTCTATTTGGTCTGCCTCTTCAGGTGGCAAGCAAGTTTAAGATTCCGTTGGTTTTATGGGGTGAAAACTCAGGTATGGAATATGGTGGGGTCAATCAGTCGACTTTGGGAGGTAAGATGACACGAGATTGGCTGTTATCGTATGGTGTAACACAGGGAACGCTTGCGAATTATTGGGTTTCTGATCAGCTAACTTTGAAAGACTTATCCCCCTATATTTGGCCTACAGATCAGGAACTTGATTCAAGCGGGGTTACCCCTGCTTTTTTAGGGTGGTTTTTTCATTGGGATCCTGTTGAAACGTTTCGAGTTGCCCAAGAACATGGATTTGAGTCTCTTTCTGGGACTCCTAAAACCGGTTACTATAAATTTGCAGATGTTGATGATGAATTTATAATTGGGCTGCATCATTGGCTAAAGTGGTATAAATTTGGATTTACTCGCCTATGGGACAACCTATCTTTGGAAATTCGAAATAATCGAATGACTCGAGATGAAGCCATTCAAGTCATTTCAGATGTGGGAGACGAGTACCCCCAAGAAGCCATTGATAAATTTTGTCAGTGGGTAGGCATCACAGAATCATCATTTAGAGCTATGGCAGAAAAATTCAGAAATAAAGATGTTTGGACTTTTCAAAACGGCCGTTGGCGAATCAAGAATTTTCTAATACCCAATTGGATTTGGACATGAAATTTGAGCTGAAAGAAACTCCAAGGACTTATAAGGTTGGGCTCGAGAATCAAATCACCATCAAAGATATGGGGACTATTTCTCTTGAGTCTGATGAACAAGTCACTTTTATAACGCCAGGAGAAGGCGAGTATGATTTGTGTCGGAAAAGTTGGGGTTATTATGCCACCCCATCCGTGAATGATCGATTGAAGCGCTTTGGTTTTAAAACAGCCGTGGTGCGCAACTCCAAAGGTCAAGTTTATATTATGATTGTGGAAATCTCTAAAATGACAGCGTTTAAAGATTATTTGGCCGAAGAGTGTAACGAAGTTATTCAATGGCTTGATGAAGAGCCTTTGATGCGAGAGCTGTGATGTTGCGATTTTTAGCTTTTCTCGTATCCCGTCGAATTTATATTCCTTGGAGTTGGCTTGTCCGTCGCATCCTCCTTGCAAAAGGAGTGAAGGTTGGGAAAGACTTTTATATTGAAGGCATTCCCTATCTAAAGATTAGAGGGAAATCTAGTAATATTCAAATTGGAGAGAATGTTAAAATTTTTGGCCATGTTGATTTTAGAAACCGTGAAAATGGAAAAATTATTATTGGTAATGATGTTGAAATTGATAACGATTGCCGGTTTGTGGCAGCCAATAATGCAACCTTAGAGTTAAAAGATAAATGTTTTATAGGTCCTTACAGCGTCTTTAATGCAGGAGATGACATCATTATTGGTTCTTACACCATCTCTGGCGGATTTGTTCATATTCAAAGTTCCAATCATGGTATCTCAAAGAATGAGAAAATATGGCTCCAAAAGCATACCTATGGGAAGATTCTGATTGGAGAGGATGTGTGGTTAGGGGCTAATTGTACAATACTGAAGGGGGTGACCATTGGAAATGGATCCATATTAGCTGCAAAATGTGTCGTAACTAAAGATGTGTCTGCCTGGAAAATTGTAGCGGGAATCCCAGCTAAAGAAATTAGCGAAAGAACCTAAGAGTGGTTCTTTTATTTATTGAGTTTCCAGAACAGCTCCAACAAGCTCTAGACATACTGAAAACGCATTCAAATTATATTATAGTCGCTGGGAATGTCACTGTAGCTGCCTATCTTGAATCTCAAGGGATAGAATTTGTTAACTTAGATGCTGAGCTTGACTATAATGCATATTTTAATATTTCGCGTCAGGAATTTGAAAAGTTAGAAAAAGTGTGTAATGAATTAGATAAAATTATTCAAACAAGCAACCCTGTTGCCAAAAAATTTAATATAACACCTTTTTTATACAATTATTACTATCTAAAAATACTGCTTGATTATCTTAATTGGATCTATCATTGCTGTGATTTTCTTATAAAAAAATATAAGCCAAAAAATATTATTTACTTCTATAGGGCCAAACTGCAGACTAATGAATTGGAATGGCGTACAGAGGAGACTGTTGTTGGGTATGTTTTAAAAAATTGCTTTTCCCTTCTAAATATAACAGAAATAAATTGTATTAATGAAGCCAATAATAATTACGGAGTGATGCAGGATAATTACTCTAAACCTATCCATAGCATTATTTCTATATCGATGATGCAAAGAATATATAATAAAGTAATAAGAGAGATAAAAGCGATATATAACAAAAAATTTGATAAAAACTATTTTTCAATTCACCCCCTAATTTCAATATCTGTTGCTAATAAATGTAAGTTAAGAAAAATAGACATTAGCAGTTTAGCGGTTTTAAAATATCCTTATAATACCAATAATTGTATTAAAAAAAGCGATGAAATTTTTGATAAATTTCAAGAATATTTTGATAAAAATTTTGTAAAAATATTGCGTGTAAAAATCGAAAAATGTATTATTGCAAAAATAGATAATTACATAAATTATTATATCAATTCAATTAATTTGATAGAAAAATATAATCCTCGGTTTTTAGAAATGTCTGTTGGGCTTGTTCCCGAGCATAAAATTTTGGCACAAGCTTTTAAGAAAAAAAATAAAAAAGTTTTCATTCTGCAACATGGTGCAATGGGTCAACATCCCGAAAAAATGTTCTATTACGTTGATTTATTAGTGGCAACTGATTATTTAGTATATGGCCAAGGCGTCAAGAATTATATCAAAGTTCATTATCCCAATTTGCCATTAAATATACATGTTGTAGGAAATAATAAGCTTAAAGAAATTAATAGAAAATTAGAGAAAAGCGATTTATGCAAAATTTTTAATTTTAACCCAAAATTACCTACTTTTATATTCCAAATCCCAGGGGTTTTTCACCATTTCTTTTATAATTGCTTTAATTCAGAAGGTGATTTTGTAGAGTACCAGAATTTAAAGAAAATAGTAATGAAATTTGAGCAAAATAGAAATATTCAACTTATCCTTAAATTTCATAGTGACAAAAATAGTCCAAAGAACTCTATTGAATTATATATATCTAAATTAAATTTGCCGAATGTAAAAATTGTAAGGGATATTCATCTTTCTACTCTTACGAATGCAGGAGATTATTTTATAACAAATCGGCCTTCGACAGGGATGTTTGAGGCTATGTATCTAAAAAAACCAATTATTGCCTATAATTCTGTCATCAAGTTTTGGGGTGAGGATGAGACTCTAACACACTCTAGTTATTATTTTACAAAATTTGAAAATGTATTGAATTTTTTTGAGAATAAAGCATATTTAAATAAAATGTCACAAGATTATACGCTGGAATATATACAACAATTTGTGGATTCAGGCAATTTTGAGGCAAATATTGAAAGCCTATACAAGAAGTTAGTATGAGGGGGATATAAAATTGGCTGACAATATTGAACATTTACATGATGATGTCTTTGGAGCCACATTTGCTCTTTATGATCGTTAAAGAGATTGAAAAATTTATAGAGCCCTTTGAGTTACGATTTAAAAGAAATTCAATTGATCCCGGTGCGTTATGTACAGGTAAGAAGTGTTTAGATGCCGGTGGCGGAAATGGGCGGGTAAGTTTATTTATGGCCACTCATGGTGCCAAAAATTTTGAATCAATAGATATCAGCCCATTCAATGTTTAGAGCGCAAAACGAAATGATGATCTCACTAAATTTTCGGATATTATTAATGCGCAGCAATTTTCGCTAGAATTTATCCCTTTTCCTTATGAAACATTTGATTTTATTTGGTGCAATATATAATACCCCTGCCTATAAATAATAATTTTATTTTTCTAATGACTTAACGATAAAGATAGGAATAATTTTATGACGACAACAACATCTGTAGAGATAATTATTTATGAGTAAATTAGATAAAAAACCGTTTCTTGCCGCTTGGCAAATGCTTCCTTCACCCCAAGTCACTGTCGCAATGGTTAGCTTAGGATTTGACTGGGTAGTTGTAGATCTGGAGCATACATCTCTAACAACTCAGGAAGCCGAAGCAATTTTTATTGCCGCGGAAAAATATGGATGTAAACCTTATGTTAGATTACCCTTTATGGATCCTTATTTGGCACGTCGTATGCTTGATGCGGGGGCCCAAGGTGTTATTTTGCCAGTTGTTGAAGAGAGAAAATTTTTTGATCAATTTGCTTCACATTGTTTTTTTCCGCCTAAGGGCAAAAGAGGATTAGGGTTGGTACGGGCAAATTTATGGGGAGAACAATTAAAAGAGCATTTTGAAAATTTTCAACCTCAAATTATTGCTCAAATAGAAACAAGGATCGGGGCTCAAAATATTGATGAAATTATAAAATCACCTTTTCTAGACGGTGTTATGGTTGGGCCCTACGATTTGTCAGCAAGTTTGGGTAAAGCAGGACAATTTGAGGATCCAGAGTTTTTAGAATATGTAAATCACATTTTTCAAACGGCCAAGACAAATAATAAAAGTATAGGATATCATCAAGTTCAACCTGATTTGGGAGAATTAAAAAAAAGATGCCAGGAAGGTTATGATTTTGTTGCTTATGGAACTGATGTTGTGGCACTGCGTCACGCTTTAAAGGGAATAAAAACATGAAAAAAATATGCATTATACCAGCTCGTCTTGGATCTTCCCGATTTCCCGGTAAGCCATTAGCGGATGCGTGCGGAATGCCAGTTTTGATTCATATCGCAAAAAGGTGCCTTTTGAGCCAAAATCTAGACTATGTTGCCGTTGCAACATGTGATGTTGAGATTATAGATGTTTGTCAAAAGTACGGAATTCCAGCAATTATGACGAGCGTAGAACATGAAAGATGCACAGATCGTGTCAGTGAAGCCGTTGAAAAATTAGACTTTTCATTAAATGACAATGATTTTATTCTTATGGTTCAAGGAGATGAAATTCTTGTTACTCCTGAAATGCTAGATATGGTTATTGAGGATTATCAAGCTAAAACGACGTTAGTTGTGAATCTTTTATCACGTATTTATACGCAGGCAGATCATATCGATCCAAACGTCGTTAAGGTTGTTTCTTCGCCAGATCAAAGGGCACTTTATCTCTCGCGCGCGCCCATCCCTTCTAAGTATCGCGATTCACAAGCTCCAGCCTATCAACAAACAGGTGTAATTGGCTTTGCAAAATCATTTTTAGCGCACTTTAGCCAGCTCCCACAAACACCCCTTGAAAAGATAGAGTCGATTGATATGTTGAGAGTTCTTGAGCATGGATTATCTTTAAGAGTTGTGTATACAGATCAGGAGACAGTTGCTGTAGATGTTCCTTCCGATCTTGAAAGAGCTTGTGAGATTCTAAAAACAGATTCTTTAATGCGAAAATATGCTTAAAGTTCTCGTTTCTAATATTGGCTTCGGTCAAGCATCGCCAAAAGCATTGCTCCTTTTAAAGGAAAAAGTTGCTATATCGCTAAATGAAAATTCTGTTCGTTATGATGAAACACTATTAAGTGTTTTAATTCAGGATGCTGACATCCTTATCGCTGGAACTGAAAAAATATCAAGAGAAGTATTAAAACAAGCTCAGCGTTTAAAGTTAATTGCACGAGTAGGGGGCGGGGTAGATAGTATTGATCTTGAGGCGGTAAAAGAAAAACAAATCAGTATTTCCTATACTCCTGAAGCGCCAGCAAAAGCCATTCCAGAGTTTACATTAACTCTGATGCTGAATTTGATTAAAAATATTAGTCAGATTGATAGAAAAATGCATGGAGGGGATTGGCAGAGGTATATGGGAAAAATGCTCTCTTCTATGATTATTGGTATTGTGGGAGCTGGTCGGATTGGGGCGCGCCTCATCCATATTTTAAAATCACTCTATCCAGATATCCAAATTTATTTTTACGATCCTTTTGTAGACTTTGCTTCAGGGGCGACAAAAGTTGAATTGAATGCATTATTTGAAATTTCTGACTTAGTTTCTTTACACCTTCCCTTGACGGATCACACACGCAACTTAGTAGGACCGGCATTGCTTCAGAGAATGAAGCCAGGAAGCTATTTAGTTAATACAGCTCGCGGAGGCATTGTTGATGAAGAAGCTCTTTATGAGTTTCTCTCAAGCAAACATATAGCAGCTGCTGCATTAGATGTATTTAATCATGAACCTTATCAGGGGCCCTTAAATAGGCTGGAAAATTGTCTTCTAACATCCCATATTGGTTCTATGACACAGGAAGTTCGAGAAATTATGGAAAATCAGGTTAGTGAGGATATCCTTCGCTTTATACAAAATAAGCCCTTACTGAGGGCATTGCCTGGTTTTAATTTTAGGGAAAATTAGTATGAAAAAAGCTATTGTTTTTGGGGGATCTGGGTTTATAGGAAGCCATGTAGTAGACGCGCTGACAAAAGAAGGAATTCAAACAACTGTGTTTGATATCGTACCATCTGCCTATCTCAATAAAAATCAAATTTTCATTCAAGGTGATATTCTTGATTCAGAGGCAGTTTGTAGAGCAATTGAAGGCCAGGACTATGTTTATCATCTGGCAGGTCAACCAGACATAGAAATAGGCTTTCAGGAACCACAGCGCACTCTTGAATTAAATATAGTTGGGACAACTAATATATTGGAGGCTTGTCGGTACCATAAAGTAGAGCGCTTCCTTTTTGCTTCTACCATTTATGTTTATTCAAATGCGGGCGGTTTTTATCGAGTGAGTAAGCAAGCATGCGAACTGATTATCGAAGAGTATCAGAAGAATTATAATGTTAATTATACCATTCTTCGATATGGATCTCTCTATGGTCCCCGTGCGGATGATAACAACCTAATTCATAGAATTTTAAAGCAAGCTATTTTAGAAAAAAAGATTGAGATTGGCTATAGTCCCGATGAAAAGAGAGATTATATCCATGTTTACGATGCGGCTCGAATGAGCGTAGATCTTTTAGCGCCTGAGCATATGAATACCCACGTTATGTTGACAGGCCACCAACCTATTACACGGGGCGATTTGCTGGCAATGATTTGTGAAATGCTGGGGGGGAATATTGAGATTCATCAGCAACAACCGGAGATTGATCAGCTTCATGGAAGATATAAATTTACTCCATATGTCTTTAAGCCGCAAGTTTCAAAGAAAATATTGAGTTCACAATACATGGAATTTGGCCAAGGTCTATTAAATTGCATGGAAGAAGTTCATGAAAAATATATTACCTGAAAATCTTCAAGCTGTTTTTCTAGATTTTGATGGAGTTGTGGTTGAATCTACAACCATAAAAACAGAAGCTTTTTACGAGATATATCTCTCCTATGGGAGAGAGATCGCTGAGAAGGCCAAAGAATTTCATCTTGCTCATCAAGGGATCACAAGGGCTATTAAGTTTCGAGAAATTCATTGGCAATTCCTACGTAAAAAGTGTGAAATAGACGAGCAAAACAGGCTCAGTGAAAGATTTGCAGAAATTGTTTTCGCAAAAATTCTTGAGTGCCCAATGGTGGATGGAATTATGGATTTCCTTGAAACAATTTGCGCGAAAAATATTCCTGCATTTTTGTTGTCAGCCACTCCTCAGAAAGAATTAGAATTGATCTGTTGTAAACGAGGGTTAAGTCAATTCTTTAAAACTATGTATGGTGCTCCTTACACCAAAACGGAAGCTGGGGAAAGTCTTCTTAAACAATATAATCTCAACCCAGATCAGGCTATCTTTGTGGGGGATAGTCTCAGTGATTATGAGGCTGCTTCTGCTCTTGGAATTTCATTCATAGCAAGGGTAGCTAAGGGAATGACAAACCCATTTCCTGAAAGGTTACCAAGGATTTCTAGTTTTAAAGATGTAGTGATTTGAAAACAAAGACATTTAATTGCAGCCAAGATGCTGGTGCCTATTTAGCTCTTGCAGTTTCGCAAGACCTCAAAGAGCAAATTCAATCTTATGAGAGGGCTACCTGGATATTGCCAGGCGGAAACTCTATTAAGCCATTTTATCCATATTTTGCGAGGTTATCCTTACCATGGAAGAGAATTAGTTTTGGATTAAGTGACGAGAGATGTGTACCTGTTGAGCATGATATGAGTAATGAACGTCAATTGAGAGAGAATTTCTTATCATATTTAAAAAACTATGACTATCTTCCCGTGAATGATAGGCTCGTCTCAATTATAAGGTTATATCCACCTATTACCGTCTTAAGTATGGGAGATGACGGGCATGTTGCCTCTCTTTTTCCGGAGGAAGCAGGCATTTGGAAAAATGAAGGCACTGGGATATATGTTACGAAAAATCAATTCCCAAATCGCATGAGTCTTACCGAAGAAACTTTGCTGATTTCTAGAAAAATATATATTATTGTTGCAAATAGGAAAAAGAACAAATTCTTAGATCAAATAGACTTTTCGAGATTTGCACTAAATGAAATTTTCGAGAAATCAGAAATTATAAGGTGCTTAAATGATTAAAAGAATAATAAGAAACGGTTTGGCAACTCTTACCAAAGAATTGGTGCGTTTATGCCTTAAAAAAGGCTGTTTACAACAAGATGATATTGTTGAGAATTTAAGCAGCTATATCGATGTTAAAACAAAGTATGGTAAAATAACATTTTTTTGTCCGGGACAACTGCCCATTTGGAGGGCTAATACTTTCTTTGATCTAGAGCCGGAAACATTAGAGTGGATCGATTCATTTGAAAAAGAAGGGACCTTTTTTGATATTGGAGCTAACGTTGGTCTATATAGCCTTTATGCAGGAATTAAGGGGCACCAAGTTATTTCTTTTGAGCCTTATAGTGCCAATCAATATATTCTTAACAAAAATATATACATAAATAATTTGGATTCAAAAGTATTGGCGATTTCTGCAGCTCTATCCGATAAGTTTCAGTTCAGCAAATTTTATATGCAAAATATGAAATTTGGTGCAGCTGAAAATTCAGCGGGCTCTCCAATTGATTGGCAAGAAAAGGATTATGATTCTAAATTTAATCAGGGAATAATGGAATATTCGTTGGATGTATTATTGAATATACCGAATATGCCTTTCCCTAATTATATAAAAATTGATGTTGATGGGATTGAAGATAAAATATTAAAGGGCGCCCAAAAAACCTTGCAGGATAAACGTTTAAAAGAAGTTCTTGTAGAGCTTGATGAAAAACATTCTACTTATAGGAATGTTTTAGAGTTTATGCAATCAAGTGGTTTTGATTTAGAATTTAAAAAGCAAGGTGAAGTGTTTTCTGCCGGGATATATAAGGACATGTATAATCATTTATTTGTGAGAAAAAAAACCAATTCATAAAATGACCCCTGTTTATCATATAAAAAAAATTGATCAATTGGCAAATTCAGAGCACTTCAATCTTACTTATTTTCTGGGGGCAGAATATAAGATTTATCAGTTGGTAAGTGAAAGGTTTCCGCATCTTAAGCATTTACGAGTGCAAAGAGAACAAATTTGGGAGCTCGTTCGGGATAATTTGATAAATCTGGACCAGAATATTCCCAATATAAATCCCTTGTGGCTTGCAAGTGATTTGGCCGAAAATAACTTGTGTCTTGAGAATTTTACGCTATACATCCTCAACTCGTTAGCATTAATTCAAGAAACTGTGACAAAAGATGAGGACGTATTAATAATATGTGATGATGATGAACAGGTTCTACTTTATGCCAAAATCTTAAAGTCCAATGGGTTTCGGGTCAATTATTCTGTGAACTACGGCATTCTTATTAAGCGTCTGCTGGGGATGTTGTGGCAGAAAAGCATAAAAAGTGCACAAAGTCTCTATCAAATATTGTATCTAAAAACGATAAGATTTTACCAAAAAGTGCCCATTCCCCTTTCCTTAATAAAGGAAGGTGAGGTGTTATGTATTAATTGGTGCGGCCCTAATTCTTTCGCAACAGAAACACTTTTGCACAATGACAGGTATTTTGGAGATCTTCTTTCCCATTTGAAGAAGATAGGTTTGAAGGTTGTTGTTATTGGGAAGACCCTTGACTTTGTTTATCGATTTCCCGAAATTGTGCGGGAATCTCTCGTAAAGAACAAGAATACTCTCTTTTTGCAAGACTTCCTATGTATAAGAGCTGTTTTAATATCCTTTTTTCGATCATTTTTCTTTTTAAAGTATATTAAGTATTCCTTTAAAATAGGTGAGGTAAATTTATCTCCTTTATGGAAGTGGTTTTGTCTTAAAGATGCCTTAAAAGCAAGAATTCCTGCAGCACTTGAAGTGTTTTATGCCTCAAAAAAAATTTGTAAGACGATTGAAAAAGCTTTTCCTTGCGTGATTTACCCTTATGAGAATCAACCCTGGGAAAAGCTTTTATGTTTATCTTTATCGGAGAATGGATTGGGAGAAAAAGTCTTTGCATACCAACACTTTCCAATTGCGAAAGAGTACATAACTTGTTATCCGTCTCGCGCATCGATGAAAAGTAAGGCACCAACACTACTTTTAAGTGATCACAATTTTGGTAAATGGTTGAAAGAATTAAATTATCAGAATTCTATTGTGGTCGGTAATTTTAGATTTCAAAAAATGTTTCAATCTATCGAAGAAACAAGAAAATTTTTAGATCCAGTCATAAAAAATATTTTATGTTGCACCTCTATTCAATTAAATGATTCTCTTGAACTTGTCAGCAAAGTCGTCCAAATACTTGAACAACTCGATGTTACTATTCAAAAGAGCATAAGATTAGTTGTCAATTTTCACCCATTCTTGCTCAAAAATTCGCGAGAAGCGATAAGGGATTTGTTGGTTAATAAGGCATTTGAAAGTAAAATTAGTGATCTAAGTTTAAATGATCTTATTAATGATTCGTACTTGATTTTTTACCATTCGACCTCTGTTTGTTTTGACGCAAGCATGCGGGGGATTCCAGCGATATTTATAGGCTCGGACTTACGTATTAATCTGGACAAAATGCCAAATAGGGCTTTGAATATCAAAAATCGAGAGGAAGGTGTGGTCTTGCTTAACAAGCTTTTAAATGAAAAGGACTATTATGATGACATATGTAATAGATCTCGACATTTCTTTAATGCATATTATAAACCACCCAATTATCAATTAATTCAAAATTTATTACAAACCAAGTAAAGGAAATGCAAATGTTTCTTAGTAAAAAACAATATCTTAGAGAAATTCAACGTATAAGAGTATCCGAAGGACGCGATCTAATTCAGGGACTACGTTTGGATAGAAATGAGAAAGTAGATAATTGGCCAGATGACTTTATGCAAAAAGTTCTTAATGTCAAACCTAAATCTTTTTTTAGTACTTATCCTGATGTAACAGGTTTGTATAAAAAATTGGCTCGTCATCTTGATGTTCAAGAAAATCAGCTTCTCTTGTCTTCTGGTATTGACGGAGTTATCAAGACATTATTTGAAGTTCTTATTGAGCCAAATGACTGTGTAGGAGTTCTTTATCCAACTTATGCAATGTATGATATTTATTCTAAGATTTTTCAAGCAGAAATGTTTCATGTGGGATATAAAGCTGATTTAACGATTGATTGGGAGCAGTTCCAGGCATTTTTGGAAAAAAAACCAGTAATGTTCTTTCTTCCTAACCCTAATCAACCCATTGAATCCTGCCTTTCCCTAGAAGAGATGCGCAAATTAGCGACTCAATGTCATGAAGTAGGCTGTTTACTTGTAGTTGATGAAGCTTATCATTATTTTGGAGCTGAATCGTCCATACCTCTCCTACAAGAATTTGAAAATGTTGTTATCATGCGTACTTTTTCCAAGGCTTTTGGAATTCCCTCAGCTCGATTAGGGTATATGATTTCAACAATTGAAAATATGGAGCTTCTCTCGAAAACCCGATTTGCACATGAATCTAATGCAATAAGTGCAGCAATGGCTGAGTATCTTTTAGATCACTTTGATATAGTAGAAAATTATGCAAAAAAAATTAATGAGTCTAAAAAGGTAGTTAAGCATAGATTAGAAAGTTTAGGAATTAAATCTTATGGAAAGAATGGCAACTATCTATTGATGGACTTAGTAACACCCGAAAAGGCAAAAAAGTGTGTTGATTTCCTGCGAGAGCAAAAAATTTATGTTAAGGGTCCTTGGGCATCTCCTTGGGATCGATACATCACAATCACTTTGGGACCAAGTGAGATGATGAATCAATTTTTAGAAGCTATAGAAAATTTACAAAATAAATTAGCGAGTGCCTCATGAAAATTCTGGTTACGGGAGGAATGGGATATATAGGTTCTAAGATTATATCTCGTCTTGAGCGAGATAATCACGAGATCACTATATTGGATAACTTTTCAACCAATATAATAAAGCAGACTAAAGATAAAGAAGTCTTGAGGGCAGATATTGCAGATTTTGAGTCATTGAAGGTTCTGAAGAGGAGAGGAATAGATACAGTTCTGCATTTAGCTGCCCAGTCATCAGGTGCAGTCTCCTTTAAAAATCCTGAGCAAGATCTAAGGGTTAATATCCTAGGGACACTGAATATGATTCGATTGTGTGAGTTGTGGGAAATTCCTAGGATATTGTTTGCTTCATCTTTTACTGTATATGGAGATAACGCGGATCATGAAATTTTGAGTGAAGATTTGCCCTGCGATCCAAAATCATTATACGGAATTGGGAAATTGACGGGCGAGCTTTATTTAAAAGTTTATGCGGAAAAATTAGGTATTAAATGGAATGCTTTAAGAATGTTTAATGTTTACGGACCCGGACAGGATTTGTCGCGTAAAGATCAAGGTATGGTTAGCATATTCTTAAGCTATATTAAAGAAGGCAATTATGTTCCCGTTCAAGGGAGTCTTGATCGCTTTCGAGATCATGTCTATATCGATGATGTCGTTGAAGCCTGGGTTGCGTGTATAAAAAATAATGATTTTTCAAATCAGATTTTTAATGTTGGATCCGGAAAAAAGACCACGATTAAAGAATTGATTGACAAAATTATTGGTATTTATAACAAAGAAGTCATCGTTGAAACGACGGGGTATACGCCTGGAGATATGATGGGTTGTTATGCTGATATTTCAAAAATTACTCGTGATTTAGGATATTCACCAATATATGATCTTGATTCAGGGCTTCTGGCCTTTAAACAATGGGCTGATGAGGAAGGGGCTAACAAAAAATGACAGTAGCTTGTTGGATTTGCTCTCAACCAACAGTTTCTAAAATAGTTCGACTACGTTCTCAAAAAGAGGCAAATTTACAAATATGTCTTGAGTGTAATTTTGAGTTTTTTGATCATGATAATATTTTTTTGCTTGAGCAAAATCAGTTAGATAAAACACGCCTTGAATCCGCAGGGTTAGATATTCCTACTCAAGAAAAAGATTTCATTAATGGGTACAATCAATCAAAAACATATATGAATGAGTATATTAGTAAGGAAGATATTGGAGAAAATATTCTTGAGATCGGCTGCTCTTGGGGCTATTTTTTGAAACATCTTAAGGAATTTGGTTGTATACCGTATGGAGTAGAAATTAATTCCATTCGTTCAAATTTTGTTCAATTTGAATTAAATATCTTATGTTATGAAAATTTGGATAAACTTATTAACTTGGGCATAAAATTTAAAAAAGTATTTTCCTTTTATTGCCTCGAATATATTAAGGATCCTATTGATTATTTTCAGAAAATTCTTTCGCTTCTTCAAAAGGGAGGTGAAATTATTTTTATTACCCCTAATGTGCAAGATACCTTAAAGGATGTGTGGCAAAATAAGGCCTACCGTGATTTTTTCTATGATGAATGCGCAATCGCTTATTATTCAAAACAATCTATAGAAATTTTAGTTGCAAAGCTGAAAGCAAATAATTCACTCATAAAATCGTCAATAAGTGTAAAGCAAGGATATAGCATTTTTAATCATTTATATTGGAACTTTAATCAACGACCCGTTAAAGGAAATTCCCTTGTGGGAGGAGATGACATACTCAATAATTTATCCGATGATATTGATAAATCAAGCGAAGTTGGACAAAAATTTATTGAATTTTTAACAGCAATTGATAGGCAGTATAAAACACTGATCGAAAAATATGATTATGGTAATCAAATTATAATTAAAATTAACAACAAATGAAAACATGCAATTTAAAAATCCCTCATTGCTCTAAAAATTTAGGAATAAAATAATATGATCCCGTATATAAAAATAGAAAAATGGTTAAGCCCTGATCAAATTAAATATTCTGAATATTGGAATAATATTGGCAATGAGGATTTTTTTAACATTGAAAGTGGAGATTTTACAAAATTTGAGAACCATATTGCAAATCATGGATTTATAAATGATTTTGAAAGAAGTGTTAAAACTCTCAGTAAATTAGGAAAGAATGTAGAGGGAAAGGGTATAGAGCTGGCAGCTGGGTCACTATGGCTGACCTCGTACATTTTAAAAAAGTACTACAATCAAATAGTGGAATTTTATGCGCTTGAAATGTCAGAAAGTCTCTTATTAAATTTGGGGCCAAAGGTATTAAAACACTATGACGTAAACCCCGATAAATTAAAGTTCTGTATCGGATCTTTTTACGAAATTAATTTGCCTGATGAGAGTTTGGATTTTGTGGTAATGTGTCAAGCCTTTCATCATGCTGATAATCCAAAAAAGCTTTTAAAGGAGCTTTATAGAGTTCTTAAAAAGGGTGGAGTGATAATTATGATTGGTGATATTTTTATATCGAGGCTTTTATATTTAAAGTGTTATATAAATTACATTTTGTCTGTCATAGCTACTTCTCGGTTTATTCCAAAATTATTGAAAAAAAAATCTGCATTATTAAATAGGTTAAGTTTAAAAGATCTGGGGGGAGATTTTCAGGACATATATTTTCCACCACATCCTCAGCTTGGGGATCATTATCATTTAAAAAAGCAATATGAATTTTTTTTCAAAAGTAATTCTTTTAGATTTGTTAGAGTCAAATCTAGTTTAAATAATCATCTGTCGTATATTCTAATTAAAGATTAATAAATGGGAAAAAATTCTTTAGTATCAGTTGTTATTGCAACTTATAGAAGGTCTTCACTATTATCTCAAACGCTGAATTCAATCATTAATCAAACTTACCAAAATTTAGAAATAATTATTGTTGATGATGGTAGTCACGATTCAACCACCAATACAGTTATGTCCGTTGCAGATAATAGAATAAATTTTTTTTCAATACCGCATTCCGGTAGACCAGCAGTACCCAGAAATTATGGAATTTCTAAAGCAGCTGGCGAATATATTGCTTTTTGTGATGATGATGATTTATGGGATTCAGAAAAGATTCAAAAGCAAATTGATTGTTTTAATTTAAATCCTAATATAGCTCTTATTTATACGGATTATATAATATTCTCGGATAATGGGGATGTGTCACAATCAAAAAATTTACACACAAACGTTGAAAAACAGCTTTATGATAATAAGGTTGCTTTTTCGTCGGCCATTGTTCGTGCAGACGTGATCAAAAAAATTGGTAATTTTGACGAGCGTATGATCTTGAAAGCTTCTGAAGATTATTTATTTTTTACAAAACTTATGGTGTCCTTTCCCTACTTCTATCTTGAGCTTCCTTTAATGAGGTATCGTACACATGCTACAGGAATAAGCCAAATTGAGGGTTCTATTTCCAAAAAAATTAAATATTTTATTCGAATATATATTTGCATTGATGAAATATGCAAAAAATATAAAATTCCCTTTTGGAAAAAGATATTTGCCCTTTCTTATCATTTGAAAGTCATTTCGAAGCAAATTTTGTATCCCTTATATAAAAAGTGTCAAATTTTCATGAGAGGTAAAAATGTTTAGAAAAAGAGTATTAGTTACAGGAGGCGCCGGGTTTTTGGGCTCCCATCTGTGTAAGGAATTGTTAAAAAGCAATTGTGATGTATTATGTGTCGATAATTTCTTTACAGGTCGAAAAGAAAATATTTTAGACTTAATAAAAGATCCATATTTTGAGTTATTAAGACATGATATTATCGAGCCTCTTTCTGCAGAAATTGATGAAATTTATAATTTAGCTTGTCCTGCAAGCCCCGTTTATTATCAGTCAGATCCTGTTCAAACAATTAAAACAAATGTTATGGGCAGTATTAACATGTTAGAGCTAGCGAGGCGCAATGAAGCCAAGATACTCCAATCTTCTACAAGTGAAGTTTATGGGGATCCCGAAACGGAGATGCAAACAGAAGAATATTGGGGGCGTGTTAATCCCATTGGGATTCGCAGTTGTTATGATGAGGGTAAGCGCTCAGCAGAAACTTTATTCTACGATTATCATAGAGAATATGGCGTTAAGATCTGTGTGGCCCGCATTTTTAATACTTATGGCCCGAAAATGAGGCCAGATGATGGGCGAGTTGTTAGTAACTTTATAGTTCAGGCTTTAAGGGGTGATAGAATAACGGTATACGGAGATGGTTCTCAAACTCGAAGTTTTTGTTATGTTTCCGATATGATTAAGGGAATTATGTCTCTTATGGAGAAGGGGCACGCCGTGACGACCCCTATTAATTTGGGTAATCCTCAGCCAATCACTATGCTGCAGCTTGCAAGTTTAATTATGGAGATTATGGGAAAGACAGTTCAGATTGAATTTCTTCCTTTACCGCAGGATGATCCTAGACAAAGGAAGCCAGATATCTCAAAGGCTAAAGATCAGTTAAATTGGTCGCCCTCAGTAGATTTAAATGATGGCCTTAAAGAAACAATCCAATATTTTAAATCTATTCTTTAATCTTTTATATCAATTTTAATTTAATAGAATTAGGCGATAAAATTCACTCACATGACCTACTAAGTACATAAACATCAATATATATAACACCTCATGACATGCCACTTCTGGCAAATATTATGACACACATAAGTTTAACGTCTCATAAAGTCTGTCATATGAATTATTTCATTAAACACCCCCCTCAAACCTCCCTCACAAGAAGATGATAAAACATGCACCAATCGATGCACCACTTCTGCTTTAAGTAATCCATAACAACACAGGGGTATTTGGTATGAGCATAGCTAATAAAAACCCTTTTCGAAGGGTATGCCGTGCAACACCAATTCATAGGCGTGAAATCAGCATGCTCATCTTAAACCTATCTTCTGGGTAAAGAGGGGAGGAATAAAATTTAAGCAAAAACCTCTTTTATGCTTTGAAATGAGAAATTTTTTCCTCCTGTATGGCTTGTTGGACCCGGGAAATTTTTATTTTAGATCTCTCTCAGGACTCACTCTCAGTGAGAGTGTTCTATTCATCAAATAGATTAATTTTTAAAACCAAAAATCACCATTTTTAAAGATATTTTGCTTGCAACAAAGCGGAGTTGCAAAATGCAACGTGTAAGCGCGCATTTCTCAAGTGTTCGAAATGAATGATCGAGAAAGTCAAAAATTTAACTTTTTAAGTTTCATAAAATTGAAAAATTTGAAATGGGGGTTTTTAGGGGGTAAGTTACTCCCTATCAACTAAGACCCGTTCACCCGACTTTTCAAGTACTCTTTGACATGAATAATGTCTGGGTCATCTTTAAGATATTCTGGATAGACGAAGTATTCATGACGCTTCTTGATAATTAGATCTGGCAAAATGTTTTGGAGATTGGCTTTTGAAACAATCGACATTTTATCATAAGCACTGATAATCCCTTTACCTTGTTGTGCTGCTTCAATGAGACATTCCAGGGAATTTGACATACATATAGGATCTCGGCTCTGTTTGATTTCTTTGCTCATTTCCTGTAAGCCCAACCCTAAAATCCATTTCGCTTCGTCAAAGGAATAAGGTTCAGAAATTGAGAGTACAATAAAATGATGCTTTTTGAGATCCATCACTGTTTTAGGTTCTCCGTATTTTTCTAAATATCGAGGGCTTGCATATAGTTTTTTTCTAACATCATATAAGGTTCTTGAACGGTTTTCCAGGTCACGTATTCAGCTTGGGATGTTTTTAGATCATCAGGCCAGATAGAGATATCTACATCATTCAAAACAATATCTAGAACATCATTAATTCCAATGACCTCAAAAATAAGATCAGAATGCTCTTCATAATAAGTCAGAATATTATCATTGATGAGATACGCCGCAAGTGCTTGACAAGTAGCAATTCTAATTTTACGTTTATTTCCGAATTGTGTGGGCGTATAGGTACGGCTGGCAAATTTCTTTACATTTAAAAAGATGCTTTCCGTAACCCCCAGATGGTCTTCACCTTTTCGAGTCAAAGTAACGTCATTTCGATTGTGAAGAAATAAGGGGTATCCAAGATGTTTTTTTAATCCTGTTATGTTGCGACTGAACGAGGATTGGTTAAGATTCAGATAAGGAGCAGCATGCGAAATATTCCCCGTCTTAGCCACATAATAAAAGGCTTTCAGTTTTTCCAAATCTAGGGAGATGTTTCTAAGCTAAGCATTTTATCGTCTTCCTCTTAACTCACTAACAAAGAGTGATCCATTAAATACTTCCGGAAGGTGGGATTGGCTTTTTGATTACGCCACAAAGTTTGCCGAAAATCTTCATCAACTTTATCCATAAGTTCAATCACTTCATCATAAGATTGCGGGTCTGTCGGTATTATGATTTTTGTTTGATCTTCACCTACATCGATGACCTGCTCCTTTGTAAATGAAAAATGACGATATATTTCAAGATTATCATAGTTAACGTTGCTAATTGTTAAGACAAGTTGGGCTACATCCTTTTCTTCACAAAATAACAAAAGCTTCTCGAGAATTTTCAACTGGAATTGAACCATTATGATTCCTTGGAGATATGCGTCCCAACATATCTTTTCATTGAATCGAGATACATCGATACTCGCAAAGTTGCATGTCATGATTGGATTGAAATACTTTTCCTCTTCAATGTCATCTCTTGAAACAGCAAAGTCCTCTGTCAACTCCAAACTCATTTCACAAACTAAATTATGATCGAAGTCCCGCGCTCTAAAAATATAGAGGCTCGATGCAATCTTCATACAATCAAACAAAAGCGTTCCGATGGGAGAAGCTTCTAAGTTATAATCGATTTTCTCAACTTGTTTGAATAGAGAATCTTTTGAAATGAGATCAGAGTTGCTAATAACTAATTTGAGCATGGTTTGTCTCTCCATTTTTAAGTTTCTGTTTTTATGGTTGCGCTTATTCTCTAAATCTTAGAATTACCTTTTGTAATAATTAGGGAATCAAATATTCAGTGCTTCTTAATTTTGTTCTCATCTGATGGTTTGACCCATTGTAAATCATTACGGAAACCGCATGGCTTGTAAATAAAATTTAAATACACTATAATATTGCATAAATATACATGTTAAAGGGAAATGGCATGTTTGAAGCCAAAAAAAATTATAAATTTTTAATGGATATATTGGGATATAAGGCAACAAAGTTTAAATTGCCCATGAAAAACTTTATAGAGCAGTATGTCGCGGATAGAATTATGAATCTTTCCACTCCGTTCATTAAGACTTATATTTGTCTATTCACAAAGAGAGGATGTTCTCAACTAAGAGGGTTTTAATGTTATAAGAGGGTTTTAATGTTAAAAATAAAAACAATTCTAACCGCAACAATTGGAAATGCCATTGTATACTATGATATGACTCTTTACGGCTTCTTTGCTGCTTTTCTCTCCCCCTTGTTTTTTCCAGTTGACAACTTACTTACTTCTCAACTTGCAAGCCTTGGAGTTTTTGCGGCTGGTTTTATGGCAAGACCATTTGGGGGGCTAATCTTTGGGCATATTGGCGATCGTTACGGTCGAAAAAAGGCATTGGTTATAGCCATTCTTTTAGTAACTATTCCCACAACAATTATTGGAATTCTACCAACTTATTCTTCCATTGGTATTTTAGCGCCCATTACTCTAGTTTTGTGCAAACTTATGCAAGGAATCTGCACAGGTGGGGAGTATAGTGGAGCGGCAATTTTCTTATCCGAACATCATAGAGGGCATGGGGAAGCGCTTGCCGGAAGCATTCTTCCGGCCTCTAGCATTGTGGGTGCTATTCTAGGCACAAGCCTTGGGGGTTTGTGCATCCTGTCGGAAATGCCAACCTGGGCATGGCGCATTCCCTTTTTGTTAGGTGGTGTTTTCGGTATTATCGGCTATTTTCTCAGAAGCGCTCTTATAGAAAGCCCTGAATTTGTAGCGACTCAAACAGAAAATCATTTAGTTAAACTTCCTATTTTTCAAGTTATTAAGCAGGATAAACGAGCATTTTTTTGCGCATTTGGGATTTCAACTTATAATATTGTCCTGTTTTACATTCCCGTTGTTTATATTGCTCAATTTATGCTACCCAAAGAAGCTCTGGCTTCTTCGGGTATGTTCTTGAACACAGGCTTAATGATATTGCTCATTGTCCTTCTCCCCCTGATGGGATTTGTATCGGATCGCTTTGGCAAAGAACGGGTTATGATATTTTCTGCTATCACAAGCTTTGTTTTATCTTTCCCCTTATTCCTCTTTTTAAATTACGAAAATTCTTTAACCAACGTATTTATCGTCCTGATTATTTTTGGTTTCCTTATGAGTGCTTCTGTTGCTCCCAGTGTTTCCTTTCTCCCAGCATTATTTCCTATTCAAGAGCGATATAGCGCTATGGCGATGTCTATTGGTTTAGGAGAAGCTTTGGGAGGAACAACGCCTCTTGTGTGTCATGGATTTGTTACAGCTATGGGAACTCCTATTGCCCCGGCTTTTTATCTTATGATTTGCAGTTTTTTTGGATGGTTGGCTGTTAAATATTCAATAAATCAAAGATCTAAGATCTATGAAATAGAAAACACTCAAGAGATTCATTCAGTTTTCATGAAGAAGCAGACTTTAAGGAATGTAGGATGAGAGAGCCCAACCCCCGCATTAACTGGAATCGATTAACAGCCTTTTATCAAACAGCACGTTTTGGCAATATAAAGCATGCCTGCGCAAAGTTGAATATTGACCAATCAACCCTCAGTCGTACAATTCAATCTTTTGAGGAAAGCCTTGGCTTTAAATTGTTCAGTCGTGTTCCTCAAGGCGTTGTCATGACAAAACAAGGAGAAATATTATTTAAGGTCGTTGAAAAAGTATTGTTTGATGTTGAGGTGGCTCTCACAATGGCCAAAGAAGAAGGAGAAGTTCCTAAAGGAACACTAACCGTGGCAACAACTGTCGCTTTAGCTACTCTATGGCTCGTACAAATGATGCCTGGGTTTTTAGAAAAATACACAGATATTGAGCTTTACATCATTGGGGATGATGAAAGACTTAATTTAAAAGCACGTGAAGCTGATGTCCTTATTTCTCCCTACATTAAGGACTCACCTGATCTTATACAAACCTATCTTTTTTCTTGTAATCTTCAACTCTACGCAAGTCCGGAATATCTTGAAAAATTTGGTTGTCCTCAAACGATTGATGACCTAAATGATCACCGCCTGATTACCTTTGGAACAAATACCATAAGACCCTATAGTGATATCGATTGGTTGTTACGTGTCGGATTGCCTTCTGGAGTAGTCCGTAAGCCGTATCTTAGTATTAATTCATCGAAAGGCGCCAGCCAACTTGCTGAGCAAGGGCTTGGGATTGTTGCCCTTTCGGATGAGTTCCCTCAAATTAAAGAGTTGAATCTTGTCAAGATTTTACCAGATATTCAAGGACCTATTATTGACCTATATTATATTTATCCCCAAATTTTACAAAACTCTAAGCGCGTAAAGGTGTTTGGTGAATATCTCGAAGAGCATATTCCCTTAGAGCATCGAAAAACTCCAAATTACACTTCTTCTCAAAACTCATAACAAATTACCCTGATATGTTCGATAGTGTCCCTTTGAAGCAATCATCGCTTTCTTCATTTTCGTTTAAGCAATTTCAGAATTAGGACATAGTGTCGCGGATGGAGTTGTCTTTCTTCTTAGTCCTATGATTAATTTTCACCTAAAAGATATTTTTAATAAATTGATTTACCAAGATAATATTCACAACTCAGTCTCTATAGCCCCCTACATTAACAACAAAAGACCTTCGTTACGGCTTATTTAATCAATTTATATTAAAATTTAATGATTGATTTGGCAATTGCAACCCGATACAAAAAATCAATCTTAGAACGATTATTGTAGCTTCATAATTAAGGGCTTAAAAGAATGCAATATTTATGCTGTAATTTCAGACATTTTAATAGCATTTTTAAGAATAAAAACAAATAAATGAGTGATGATAAGGAACTCTTTGTATGATACATTCTTTTCAGAATTTATCCAATAAGACCATTCCAAGAGCTGTTATTACTAACGTTCTACCTTCAGTTGATAGAGACCTAGTCGCTGATAAATCACTCAACCGCCTCGCTACCCTAAATAATCAAGGATATATGCTGTCTTATTTGCATAAAATAAGTAGAGCATTTGTTGAATTTTCAAGCATTGCTCCTGGTCCTGTGCTCGACATAGGAACTGCCTATGGCCTGGTTGTCTTAGAAGCTCTTCAAAGAGGAGCTACCGTCATTGCTAATGATTTAGAAATAGAGCACCTGGAAGATCTCCATAAAAGAGTCCCGAAGAGTGATCTTGACCGAATATCTTATGCTGTTGGACAGGTTCCTAGAGAAGTAACCTTTAGTCAAAATAGTCTTGGAGCGGTACTTGCATCTGGCGTTCTGCACTATTTATCACCCCCTGAATTTTCGTTAGCTATTGTAAATATAGCAAGTTGGTTAATACCAGGTGGAAAATTCTTCTTAGCAACCCCAACTCCGTACACTAACTTCTACCATAAATTTTTTCCAACTTTTCTAAAGAGTCATAAACTTAATAAACAATGGCCTGGATATATTGAAGATGCATCCAAAATACTCCCCAGTTTTTTTACAAATGTTCCAAAGACAGTTTATCTCATTGATGAGAAATTCATTACAACAAGTTTAGAAGAGAATGGGTTAAAAGTTGAAAAAATTGGTTTTTTTGATATCAAATTACCAACGACACAATTTAATAAGCAGACAAATGTTTTAGGAGTTATTGCCCACAAGCTTTGAAGCCATCTTTTTAAAAGTGTGAAAAATAGGATATTATGCACTTGGCTGAGTGATGAGTACGTTGGTTTCGATATTCACGGTCGTATAATTCATGACCCCCTGTTATCGGTAGGAATTTTCATACATAACTCAGTTTTGTCTTTGTTGAAAACATCGGCCAATCCTGCCTTCAAATCTTCCATAACTCTGTCTTTATTTGGCAAATCGGTGACGATGTCAGCTAACCAAGTTTCCCATTCTTTTTCAACATTAAGGAGTAGCTTTTCTTGAAACACATCATCAAGGCTATTAAATATAACCCCCTTATGGTCGCACTTTTTCTCAACAAGGGAAGGGACGATGTCTAAATTAAGGGAAGCTCCATAGGTATTGAGGATTTTCCATAAATCATAATAGTCCCTAACACGCGACCGACCCCAACCGCGTTCATGGAGCTTCTTCGCAAACTGAAGAAGGGCTCTAATCTTTTCTGCAAAAATTTCTTCTAAGGGTAGGCTTGTATGACTCCGTCCAGGGTTTCGCCGTAGGGATGGATGATTTTAGAAGCCTTAGGGGGTAAAAGAATGAGCTCACTAAACGATATTTCAGCATAAACTTTCGTATAAAAGTCCCGATGCCATGGTAAGCGAGCCTGAATAGCAAAGGCTTGTTGTCCTTCAGGATGAGGCCGTTTTTCAACGTAGGGCTCACACCTAAAAACAACATTTTCACCGAGAGATTGAACCTTGTTCATGGCAACTTCACAGGCATTTTCCATTAAAGAAGGTAGCGCTTCTGCAATGCGATCATCTTTTGTGCTGAAATCTAGATCCTCTGAGAAGCGGTAGTCTCCAAAATAGCATTTCTTAAGACATGTGCCACCCTTAAAAACGAGGTGCTGGTTCAATTCAGGCACAAGAGTAATACCTTCCAGAATCCATGCTAGGACATAATCCTGCTCAATCTTGTCCCATGGCGCTTTCGTCTTTTCTTTCTGTTCTTGTAAGCGGCTCTTTAATAGCACTAAATGTTCTCCACCAGGTTCCAACGATTGTTATATTTACCATGTCGGCTCCCCGTTACGTCAAGCCGTTGGTAGTAGGGCATGCCCAGAGCCGCTAACTGATCCTGAAGCTCAGGAAATTCCCCCAACTGCTCACAGACCCACCCCAACCGCTTGCAAACAACAAGGGATGTCTGTTTGGCATAATCCAAGAGTTGATTTGGGGATGCCTTATGAAGCCCTCTTTCATAAGCAAATAAAACATCCCTGAACCCCCCACAATAGGCAGGGCTATGTAGCCCATCAATTAACGTTCTTTCGAGGTCAGTAACCTCAATTCTTGCTTCACCAATAAAAACCTGTTGGATGCCCCAATAATTTTTTGGGATGACGCGAATAAAGAAATAGCGCGTATTGTTGAGTTGGTATTCTTGGGTTCGGGATAAGTTAGCTCCTTCATTCCTTGGTACCGTTACATAAATGCGCGACATGACCTGATCTGTTAAACCATGATAAGACATGGCAGACCGATGGCTTATGGCTCCTGCTTTTGCAATTTTTAAGGCAATCTCGTAAGGATGGGGCGGCCCGCCGGGCATAAGTTCGGTAGGTAACGTGTAAAGCCCTTTCCCGAGAGATATAATTTGTTGCTTGGTTGCCATCACACTAAGCATGCGCTTAATGTAGCTTGGAGAAAGCCCTAACCTTGCAAAAATGCCTTCAATGTTCTGCTTTTCAAATATGCGCAAGCCAGACTTTGCAATTTCTTGGATAAATTCAACCCGCATCACCTGCTCCTTTATGTATTGAACATCTAAATAGTAACAAAAAATGATACTATTTGCAACTTAAATACATATTATCTGACAATTGTCGCGTACGTGTCGCAAAGGCCATGCGACACACTCCAGAACTACAAAAGATAAGCCTTCTGCGTTTCCTAAGCCATAATTTAACTTTGTCGCAATGTCGCGCGTGTCGCATAAATATGGAGGTCACAGTTTATTTTGGGGAAGGTGAATGTTTGCTAAGCGCATACTCAATGTTAAGAATTGACGCGTTATTATATTAGCAGCGGTTGCTGCTGCTTACGCTCTGAATTTCGTAAAGCGTCAATGAAGAGGGACGCATAGCGTGCCGGAGTGACTGACTCATTTCAGTCTTTGAAAAGGGAGTAAATGATGAGCAATAAGGTATATCGTGATGCGATCACAGGTCAGTATGTTAGTGAGGAGTACGCAAGGCGTAATCCCAGAACAACTGTCAGTGAAACCATCAAACCAAAATCGAAAGATTCTGGTAACGACAAGAATAAGAAGGAGAAGTAAAGTAATCTAACTTGTTCTTGATTTCTTAATGTAGGCAGCAATCGTCACTTGAAAGCTTGATCTCAAAATCGTCGAAAAAGGTAACTGTATTAGCTTAAGTAACAATTTAAGTAATTTAGAAAAAATTATCTTCCCCTTTTTTCTACCTATTTGCTACCTAGGGCATTTTTTAGATTTGGTGAAATTCTAAGAGACCCTTAGTTTATATGGCGCGCCCGAAGAGAGTCGAACTCCTAACCTCCAGATTCGTAGTCTGATGCTCTATCCAATTGAGCTACGGGCGCGCAATGATCTAAAAACTAACGGATCTGGTGGTTACATGCAAGTAATATTTGAAGAAAATACAAAGGGAATAGGCAGTTGCCTATTCCCTTTGTTGTTTGGGGTTAACCTGGAATTTTTGTCTTAAATCAAAAAAGGGATTCTAAAACAATTTTAGCTTATCAAAAGATACTTCCCCTGTACGTCCCATGTAACAAAATTGTCCTTTGCCTTTCTCAACATCTTTCTCGTCAATCTTAATCATGACTTGAATTTCATGGGGGCGTAAAACTTGTGTAGCGCCAGCAAGGAATGCGGTTGAGCTCTCAGATAAAGCGCCACCACGAATGAACTGCACTTTACCTTTCAAGACACGGTTATCACCAACAAGCTTGATGGAGGCAGAATCGCCCGCCTTCAACTTGCCAAAGTATCTTTCATGTACAGATGTATCAACGAATACCTTTGAGCAGTCCACTAACTCTAGCAGGGGTCTTGTCGTATCTACATGGCTTCCTTTAGAACTAAAAACACGCCAAGACACACCATTAAAGGGCGCGACAACTTTAGCTTCAGACATTCTCTTATAACGAGCTTCTTCAAGCTTTACAGATTCCTTAAGGGCTTGTTCACGAATGCGGGCTTCATTAGTTTTACTTGCTATACTATGTAAGAGCACGGTGAGTTCATCAATTTTTTGTTTTTGATAAGAAACTTCGGTCCGACCATCTAAGTTAATAAAAACACCATTTTGCAAAGATTTGAGTTGCGCCTCCAGACGCTCAATTTCAAGTTTTGTTTGTTCACCACTTTTTGCTGCGCGTTCTGCATTAAAAAATGCGGAGTCGGCTTGATTTTCTGCAACAACCCCTTTGGCATACAGTTTTGACTTTCTCAAATATTCCGCTTTGCTCTCTGAAATGGTGTCTGCTCTTTCTCTTAAAGCTTCTTTAGCACGTTTAATTTCAATTTTTAATCGTTCTTCAACAGATTGGGAGTAGTTATTAAAGCTACTCAAAAGACGACTTTTCGTTTCTTCGATTTTATTTGCTTCTTGCTGCATATAAACAATACGTTCCTGCACACCCTTTAATTCCGTACTCATATCATCTAAACGCCAGCGATCAAATCGAAGATTTTCAACAACGCCTACTGTTTCGCCCGCTTTAACTTCAGTTCCCATAACGGGAGGTCCTTCTTTTAATACGCCTTCAATGGGGGAAGTAATCGAAATGACTGGTGCGCTAACGATAGCAGTAATGCTATAAGTATAAAAAAGATGCGGCAAGTATACAAAGGCAATAATTAGCAATAGAATCACCGCAAATGTAATCCTTGCAATGTGGCCTAATGAAAGTCCCATGGTATTGCCCTCATAAAAAATTATTATACGTACTTAGATAATAGGATGTAATAGTTTATATTTAGTTAATAATTTTGATAATTTTATTAAATTATTTAAAAATTTCAAAATAGATTTATTTATGCTTGTGATTTAATCGCTTTTTTTAGAAGAGAACGAGTGGGGAAGAGAAGGATATAATTTCATATCTACCAAAGAGAATATGGTATTTTCCGCAATGATTAGAAAATCCACAAGTTTGAGATCAAGAGCGGCCAAACCATTGTTTAGATTTTTATACCTTTCGAGATCAATGGAATTAGGTCCGGGGTAAGAGCCAATTTTATGATGTATTAAAACACACCGAGATACGCCAGCTGCTAATATTTCCCTGACAATTTCTCGAAAATAGAACTTTACCTGATTTCCAGAGCCCTTTTTAAATATTGTATCCCTTAATATCCCCTGGTTTTCATCTAAAAATAGTATTCTTAATGACTCTCCGTCAAATTTTGGAGCTGTGAGCAAAAAATAGGAGAGATCTTTAAACTGGCGCCTTGGTTTTAAGGGATATCCTTCAGGTCTGATAATCTCCCTTAACAAGGAATAGACGGTTTTCAAGTGTCGAATGACAACGGGCGTGAATCCTTGGATTCTTTTCAGATTTTCGCTTGATTGTTTTAAGGTGGCTTGAATACTTCCAAATTCGTGAATGGCAGCTTTGCTCATCATTTCTGCTCTGTCATTTTCGCCAAGCGTATAAAGCAATTTTTGGAGTAACTTCTGGTCAGATAGTTTAAAGTTATAGTTTGTAAGATTTTTTAGAGTTCTTTTCTGACTCATCCCTCAAGTCTTTCTATATCCCTAAAAATCTTATGTAATGTTTCCAGGCCGAGTTCTTTTGTTTCATGGTGCGCAATAAACATTTGAGTTGACAAAATGTCACTCAAAATTTCTCGTACGGCAAATTCTTTCTGCAATTTCTTTTTCTTACTTATCTTTTGCCATGTCACAATCTCTTTAATAAATTCTAAAATTCTATCTTTTGATTCATAATCTGCTTCCAACAATGATTGGTAAGTATATATCATCTGATAAATAGTTTGTAAGCTATTGGTTAATTCTACTATTTTGTTGTGAGATAATCTTTCATGTCTGCCGAAAGCCAATGTCATAAAGTTAGGAGAACTTGATGTACGAAAGGAAACGGTAATTCCTTTATAGATATGAAAATCTTCAGCCTCTTTAAAAATTCTTTTTTGGATCGGGGAAATGTTTTTTGAGACACTTTGCCCCCAAATGACAGGTAAAAAGAAATTTTTGAGGTGGACATAGTCGTGCTTATCGTAATTTTGGGATAAATAGTGACTACACCATTCTTCTGGGTATGTTGAAAAAGACCCAAGTTCGCCCTTTTCTAAGTTGAAAAAAGTGAAATAATCATGATCGATGTCTTTGAGGCACATTTGGGAGAATTTTAAGGTGGATTCCATCATGATGCTTATTTTTTCTTTATCAATCCGTTATTATGAGTATATTAAGCCAGATTTAATAGTATTTTAAGAAAAAAAGCACAAATGTCACCTCTCTTAGCGTCACACCTTGTTTTTGATTCGGATCAAGAAACTCTTTTTGAGGTTAGTGAGCTTTCACCTGAGAGTATTTGGAGGTCTGTGCGTATTTATAAGTCACATATGCAACATGTGGCCTCTTACGAGGTTTGGCTTGTTGAGTGGGATGCAATCATGAACAAGGAAAAATTAACTTTTACTAAGACCTTTGAGAACTTTGAAGATGCTAAAATGTTCGGGTTAAACCAATTAAAAGATTTTTGACCTCAAAAAATAACAATTTAATTCAGGGGCAATAATATAATTTCTCTTTTAAAAATATTTTTAGTATAAAACCGTTTACACAAATGGTTTAAGGCTAATTATTTTGTCGGAAATATATATATGCTATGTATTATAAATCCTTATAATAAAAAATTATTTGAAAGAGAGCTAAATGATTTTTTTAAGCTTCGAAAAGTTGTCTTGATTGATCAAAGAGGGTGGACACTCTCCTCTTATGATGGAAAAGAAATAGATGACTATGATCATGACCAAGCACATTACCTGATTTATAGGGCACAACAGACCGGTGAAGTTCTGGGTGGGGTTCGTTTAACGCCCACATTAGCCCCTAATTTAACGCTTGATAAATTCTCGCATCTTATTGACTCCCCCATAGGGTTTACCCCGTCTCAAGAGATATGGGAAAGTAGCCGATTGGTAACGGTTAGGAGACAAGAAACAACTTCCAAAAGAATTTTGAAAGATATAACGCTCTCATTGTTTATTGGTATGGTTGAATATGGGCTGTATCAGAATATTCATTCCCTTCTTATGCTAACAGAAATACGCTTAGAGAGAATAGGGCGGATGGTGCAATGGCACTTAAAGCGTCTCGGACCGGTGGAAGTGGTGGGAAATACATTTGCTGTCGTGGGGCTGGCGGACGTATCTGAAATGACAAAAAAACATATACGAGATAGTGGTAATTTTTGGAAGCCTGTATTTTGGCAACAAAACCACAACTCTTTCAAAAACCTCTCTCCTTAAGGGGGAGAGGCATAATTTTATAATTATTTAAAGACTATAAACTTGAATCAATATCATTTTGTGCGGGTATATTATTGGTAATTGTATTAAGAGCAACTCTTGTATACCTAGGGTTAAAGTTTTTCAGTTGACTTAAATGTTCCTCTATACGCTCTTGAAGAGCATACAACATTGCTTTTGAACCCGTTTTGTCGACACAAGGAAATAATTTAAAGCTAAAAGGTCGACACCAAGGCCAAGATACCGGTGCACCAACTTCAAGCCAACTACCAAACTTGGTTAGATAGAAATCAAAATTTTGTGCCGTTGCTGGCCAAACGGTGCCCATAAGAAAAGTGGAGATTAAGAAGGTTTGAAGAGGAACATTAGTGATTCCATACGTTTGTGCTAATAACTTTGTTAAATATTCTTCTAAGGTTATGTTGAAATATATTAGTGTACTCCATCGGGCAATAAGAGGGAAAACGCGATCAATACAAGAACCAGCTATGTAACTTAAGCCACTGGAATCTGATCCACAACTTATCTGCGACCGATAGAGGAAAAAAAATTGTTGAAGTTCTTTAACTGTTAAGGGAATTTCTCGTATGCATGAGGCTTCAAGGAATAATAAGGAAAGGGCCGTTGTTACACCACCGACTGTCTTAGCAACGATTGGTGAAGCCCCACAAATTTCAGCGGCTTGTTCAACGAGGGCAAAGGTTATCAAAGGTTTTAGGACAAGGCTTGATATTTGTAAAACGGGTCCGAGAGTATTGGCTGCTACCGTGCTTACCCGTGCCCATGATTTTTGAAAATAACTCAACTTGTCTGCCGCTTTTACCTCCCCTAAAAGAACTTCTTCAAATTTGTACTGTGGAGCCGATTCTCCTACATTACTTATAGCGCGACCCGCTTCGGGACCCGACTCCTCCTGCTGCCCGAGGGGAGCTAATAAATGTTGTCTTTCGCCATCTTGTACACTCCCAGTTGCCGCAATTTGTTTTTCATATATATTAAATGCTTGTCCCACAGCTCTAACCTCGGGTGTTAACCCCTTGTCTTGAATAAGAAGCATGGTCTCTTGGCCGAGTTTAAGAATTCTCTCTTGCTCTTCTCTTTCTTCTTTTGTTCGAGTTCCAATATAAGGAATATCATTTGGATTATTGCTTGGACCAAAGATGGCAAGTTTGAGGGCTGCTATAGAACAAAACCCCATTACCAATCCCCAAGGGGTTACAGGCCCCCAATGGACGTTTCCCCACGTATCAACTTTATCTTCTAAAGCCAGAAAATAACCAAGCATTAAACCTGACCAAAAAGCCACTTGCGTAATTTTCGTTGGAAGACTGTAAATTAACCGCTCCAGTCTGGATTTCTGACGCTCGTTAGTAATAAGTTGTGCAGCCAATATTTCTGGTGTTAGTCGTTTTAAACCGTTAACAACACCATCAAAAGTTGCCTTACTACCCACGCCTACAGGTATCAACGCTACACCAGCAACAATGACCCATACCAAAGAACTATCTTGCGGCACATTATTTAACAGCCCCAAAAGAAAAAGACTTTCCATGCCGCTGGGAATAAGAGATTGAGCACTTAAAACTGAGGCTAAAGCTGCTGCAACCCCTGCAGCGGCTTTAGTTCCTTGTTCGGGCAGATTACCTAAATTTCGTACTGTATTTCTTAGAGCATTTTCAATCTTAGTTTTGTCTGTTTCATTTGTAATATTTAATGCAGTCTGAATGGGTAATTCTCCCCTATGATTTTGGGGGTATTGAAGGTGAGGGTCTTCATCATCAAGCGCACTACAGGGAAAAGTTGAAATGAGGGATAATACTAAGAAAAGACAAAAAACAAATTTTTTACCCTGTAGCATATTGATTTCCTCTTTTTTTCTTATGACTTAGTGGTTTTTTAACTCTACCCTTCTTTATGTAATATCAAGTTTGAGAAGGGGAGATAATGATAGTTAAACCATAATCATTTTAGCTAATTGTGGCAACAAATTTCAGCAAATTAATGATTAAATAACTTTAAGATTTAACTAATTGAATTTATATAATAATTATTATTTTTCTTTTTGAGGGGTAAAAAATACATTATCGGTATTTTTATAACTTTTTAATAGGTTAGACGGAATGTTGTTCCATCTGTAATCTTGCTTCGTAAGATGGCGTAAATTGCCAAGAGCGGGTAATTGAGTTAGTAGATTGCCAGATAAGTCAAGACGTGAGAGACGAAGGCAATTTAAAAGAAGCTGTAAATTAGATTGATTTGTTAAGGCATTGTTAGCCAGGTTGAGACATTCTAAATCGGTAAATTTAAGATTTTGATCAGATGTAAATAAACCGCTAAGAGAATCCAATTTATTACCGGTTATAGCGAGGTGAGTTAATCTGGGGAGACGGGGTAAGTCAGCAAGAATTTGGGGTCGTTTATTATTGTCTAATGTTAAATCCCCAAGGTTTACAAATTGCCCCAATCTACTTAAAAACTCTGGGGGCGGGCAAAAATTTGTAATTTCTAAGCGCTTGAGACTGGGCGCAAGATTGGTCACATTATGAAAAGCAAGTGTATATGGAACAGTCCCCTCAGGAAAACCAAATTTTAAGGCAAAAAGTACCTTAAAAGCTATGGCTCTTGGGGCATAGGGTGATTGTATCATAGCGAAGACTTTATCACTAAGAGATACATGTCCTTCATTTCTTAAACTCAGCGTTTTATTCCAATGATTTTCGCCAAGACGGTGTAAAAGAGAAATCAAGAGATCTAAGTCGCAATGTGTTTGCTGAACACGTTCTCCTAATCTGCGTATCAGAACATCTCCCTCACCTAAAAGTTCATCTTCTCTCTGAATACAGGGACCATCAGGGGTATTAACGAATTGCGCTAGATTTGGTAAGGGAACAAGATTCGCATAACTATCTATAAGTAATTGAGGGTTAGGAACTTCACCCGAAGTAATTTTACCCCTCAAACTATGAAGGAAATTAGGAGAAATTAAAAGTCTGATATCTGGCCAGCCTTGCCCCCGACTTTGATTGTTTAAAAAGTCTGTCAATAAACCAGGGACCGGACTTAAACGTGGATGGGCGTGACAAAAAGTATTACTGACATCGAGACTTTGGAGTTGAGTAAGTACATGCAATGGGCGTGGGTTATGAAGAGGATTATTGCCAATGTTTAAAGTGGTCAGAGAACTTAAACTTCCCAGAAGCTGCATAACACTATCTAAGGATCTTAACTGGTTGCTGCTAATATCAAGCTCTGTTAACCGAGTTTCAGCGCTCAACGGTTGTTGGAGGTAACCTGTTCTTGCGTGTAAAGCGACACAATCACTTAAAAGTCTTACATCACCTGCAGTTCCTGAGACTGCAAAACTATTACTTTGGGGTCTTGCCAATGTAATGGCTTTACCTGCGCGCAATGTTAGGGCCATTTGTAAAATGGGGAGGGGGGCCTGCAATCCTAAAAGTCCCTCGATAATATTACCATGGCTCCATAAATTAGGACTAATTCTATTAAGATTAATATGAAATGACCGAACAATATCTAAAACGTCTGAAACAATTTCGGGAGCATGGTCTGCAGGAACAAAACGCCTTAAAACCTCTGTTACGGCCTCATTGAGCCTCATGGGAGGGGAGTTTTCATCCTGCTCACGTGCATTATCCCACTTATCTAGGAAAGATTGAACGTTTGATTGGGGTGAGAGTCTATAAGTTGTATCTAAGTCTGACTCTTTGCCTTCAATAGGGTTCAGATCTTTAAGATTTTTTCGTTTTATGCGCTTAAGAAGAGTATCTTCGGGTTCTCTACGCTTGCGCATGTAATCAAGAAGCCCATCTAAAGTTTCCTGATGTCTGTTTGCTGGGTTTTTTGGTGACTTCGTACTGAAAGATCTTAACATTCTTTGGTTCATATAACAAATGGCAGGATCGACAGTTGAAAAAATGTCTTCAAATGTTAGACATTCGTTAGAGGCAGCCAGTGTTTGAAGTCGAGTAAATTTTTTTAAAATAGAAACAATTAGCCAAGGATGAAATTGGATTTCAGGTGTGTGAGTTTTTAGTCCATTAAACCATTTCAATAAAAATAGCGGTACCACATGGTTTGCAAGGGTTGATCTAACTCTTCTCGAAAGAGATTCAGAAGAATGCAATAGGGTTACGCAGGCTTCAGACCAGGATAGTAGATAATGATCCCCAACTTTTATATGAATTTCCCATGGACCCCGTATTCCCAGTTGATTTGAAGCAAAACCCAAAGAGCCGGGATCTCGATCAGGGAGATTAGCAAGATTATCTAAACTATTATAAGAAGGTAAGAGCAACAAGTCACATACCGCCGTTAATAGCATATTTTCTTCTGGGCTTGATTCACTATATTTAGACCCCCGCATTAAGGCTCGAAATAAAAAACCAGGTATTTTTGATGTAGGGGAAGTTACGGCATTTAAGTTTAAAGATAGTATTGATGATCTTTTGACTCTGCTGCTTACTGCTTGAGGTTTGAGGAGAACACCTGCGTCACCCAGCGCAATATTATAATTCTTTCTTACGCTGGATTGGGCATTACGTAAAGCTTTCGCTTTTTCTTTTGCTGTGAAACCTTGAGTTACCATAAAATCCAATATGGCGGGTGGAATGATAAGAAAATGTTTGTCTGCAATATCTTTTAAATGGGTATACCAACTTCGATTACAATGTGGGGGTAGTTCTCCAATACTGCACAATTGTCCAATAATGGCAAGTGTTGCAGAGTTTTCCATTGATGATAAATTGGCTCTTACGCACAAATCCTGGGCCAGCGTGGCAACAGGATGTGTCTTTTCTAAAACCGCAGCGACATAATCGGGTAATCTTGTTTGGAGAACAGGGGTAGATTCCCAAGATACTGTTGAGGGGGCTAGAGGATTTTCAAGGGCTAATGTTTCATAAAGATATTTTCTTTCCGCAGCATCTGATAATTCGCTATAGGCCTTATAACTTATTTTTGCTGTAAAAAAACCTGTACGATTGGCCCAATTAAAATACTTTCTATAAAAAGGTTGTAACTTTTCAGGTACGCTTGCTCTTAAAATATCTTCAAATGTTAAAAGTTTAACATCTTCTCCTGACTCTTCTTCGTCATTTTCTTCATCATTTTTTGTAGCACTTCCTAAAGCCTTTCTTGCAGCCTTTTGAAAAGCCTGTCTGTTGCGTTTAGCCGCGCTAAGGCATAGTTCAGTTGTCTGACGAATCCAATTCAATTCCTGTGAAGAATAAGGGGGATTTTCTCCCAATGCTTCCATTTGTCCGCAAATGGCTTTCAATTGATTTGTTTGTACAGGCATAAACTTTTTAAAGAATTTTATAGGGTAATTATTCCCGATCTTTTTTTCGGCTCTAGCTTTAAAAACTTCATAAATAACTGCCTCCTGGGGCTCTAAAACTTTATGAAGCTGGGCATAAGTAATAGTAGGATTCTTCAGTAAGTCAACCATTCTATGAAATCTGGAGATTAAACGATCAATACTATGAGGGGGAAATAGCATGGATAGTCCTAATGCGCGCGCAACGGATAAATCTTGGTCTATATCATTTGCCAGCTCATCTTGGATATTATTTAGCCCATAGTCTTGAGTAAGCTTACTAAGAGTTATATGATATTCTGTTAAAGTCTGTAGCCAATTGGCACAAATTAATTCAATATTGTTGTTCGTGAAATCCCTTTTTACCTCTTCAGGAATAACCTCATAAGCTCCGGGAAGTAAATAGAGGGCGTTATGTCCAACAAAGAGGTGAGAATCTCTTACTTCACTTTGGTCATCATCCTGATAGTTTTGAAAAGCAGGACATTGAAAAGGAGTAAATCCAACTCTTTTTAACGCTAATTTTCCCTCTTGGGGCTCAAGAACATAGTCGATACTTGCGACTTTTGATTGGGTAAGCACGCTAAATAAAGTTGCTTGACCATAACTACGGGGGCAGAGTTCGTTTACAGATTTCTCTGCGTTGCAAACTTGCGCCCACCATGCATGTAATGAAAGACTCGATGGAGTCCTTTGGGCCATGACAAAATTATGACTATATCTGACAGGCCACTCATCCTGGTGGCCCAAATAATCAAGGCATACATCTGCTTGTTTTCTATTTCCTAAAGATTTAGGGGGCTTTATAGTGCGTATATTCTCAATCGCTAAAAATAAAGAAGGAGCTGATTGAATGCCAAATAAAGCCTCTAAAATTTCTAAGGCAATTTTCTGATCAATTTGAGATGGATAAGTTTCTCTAACGGAGTATTGGAGACCATCTCGAGTGTGAATCAAAGCGACTGTGGACTGTTCAGCCTTTTCTGGTACTCCAAAGCAAAGAGGCCCATTAGATTTTAAAGAACAGACTTTATAGGCAACGGTTTGAGGTATTCTCCTTAAAGGCTGGCTATGCATTAAAAGATGGGCAGGAGGAAGGAGCAATTCTCTTGTTTTGTCACTGGAAGTCATAAGAGATTCTTTAAAAGAATTACAATGTCCAAAATATTCATCTAATGGGTCTAAAATAAATTTAATATTTCTTAAGTAGTTAAACTTTTCCTTGAATCTTCTTCTTTTTTCCCCCCAGGTTTCTGATTTTTCAAAAGCTGCTTTAAATTTAGCAATAAAAATTTGATTCTTTTCACTTCCGTCTCTCAAAACCCTGATTTCTGGACTATTTTCCTTTTGGGCAATTTTATCAGATGCAGGCAAAGAACTCGATTTTTCGACATCATACTGCCCATTATCGTCATCATTATCGAATTGTTGACGAGTGGAAAGACTTGTTCTGGGGGCTGTTGAATGTCGCCGAGACATCACCAAACGAGGTTCGGAGGAAGCATATTGAAGGGATGTTGGTGAGGCGGTGACTGCTTTAGAAGATGTTGAACTCGATCTCACAAGGCCAAGTGGGGCAGTATCATCTGGTGCAGGTGACGAACGAGGCGATGCAGCAAAAGCCTGTGTAAAGGAACTAAAGCGTGGAGTCCCAATGGGTGTATTTGAATCCCTGGGTGTGGAAATGGCCTGAGAAAAAGCTGGTAATTCAGCCGGCGCACTTTTCGTTAATTTATCCAATGCTGTTTTTATAGGATTGTGATTATCCAAAAAATAATCTTTATAGTTTGCATTTGATAGATCTGAATAGTTTTGAGGGATACTTGACTCAGGTACTAATTTATTAAAAGATTCCCAAAGAATTTCCCAAAGAAGTTTGGCTCTATTTTCATATATTATCATTAATTCTTTTTGCGTTGTTTCCAAATAGGCTAAGGTTTCTGGCATAGAGGCTTGTGTGGTCGCCAACTCTCGATTCAGCCTTTCTTGTGACTCTCGAAAATGAGACAATTGATTATGGAAATAAAGAAACTGGTCAAAGATCTCTTTAAGGTCGCTTGGTGTTAACTTAAAATCAGCAAGTTGCGTAGAAATTTTTTCAAAAAACCGATCCCATTCCGCTTGAAACCATATCATTTGGTTGACAACTGTATGAATTGTCTCTGCATGAGCAACGATCGCCTCCCACTTTTCTCCGCACTGTTTAAGGGGGGCAATTTTATCAGATAATGGTCTAAGATTTTCTAAACTTAAAGACCCACTTAGAGCCTGGGCTTGCTGTTCTGTGAAACACTGTTCCGGCGGAACAATTAATGCTACATGAGGCATAAATTCATCACGAAAGGGGTCAGATGTTGCGGGAGGTGATGTTTCGAGACGCGTAAGTTTTTCGTGAATTTTTTTTTGAACTTCCCGTGCCGTATCGATTTTTGCCGATAAAGACGTTATGACTTCTTTTTGAAGGTCCTCAATGGCCTTTTCTGCTTTAAGGGTTCTGTGTGCATAGAGTTGCTCGAAATCCTGGCTTGCTAGGATACTATGGGTAAAAAATATGAAAATAAAGGCTAAAATTCTCATTTTTTTCTTTCTTTTCAGAAAAGCAACAGTCGCCAATTTGTGTTAGCATATAATATTTAATTAAAATAATAAATATATCATTATAAATTTTTTGATTTTTAAAAAATTTACGCAATGTGGCACCTTAGTGTCCGTTAACTTGACGTAAGGTATATATATTTTTAAAGTCATTTAAAGAGAATCGTTAAAAACCAATAGCTAAATTGGGAATAATTTATGGATTTAAAACGCAAACTTAAAAGTGATTATCTTCAAGATGAAACCTATAACTCAAAAGGTTGGTTTCATTTTTCTTTAAATAAATTTAAGACTCAAAGCCGCCAGATCAAAAATATAGCCATCATTGAGAAAATGATGATGATAGTTGGCATTATTGGGCAATCATTATTTTATTTTCAAGCTTATAAGATTTATACAACGGCTAGTGCCAAGGATGTTTCAGTCCTTGGTTTTAGTTTTGCTCTCTTTTCACTTGCTTGTTGGCTTTTATATGGTTTGGTCATTAAAAATAAAGTTCTTATTATCGTTAATACTTTTGCAGTTATTGGAGCCACTCTCACGGTAATAGCAATTTTTATCGTTTCCTGAGTTAGGTAGCTTAAGAGCAAGCGTTTTACATAAAAAACAAAGAGTAGGGAGGCAACAAATTGTCCTGATGAAAACAAAACGGCTTCCCTTAAGACCTCTTCGTGAGGAAGACGCCGAATCTATGTTTGACTAGGCGCAAGATTCAAATTTACAACATTCCTGATTTGGGATCGTCATAATCAATTGCAGATACGCAATCTTATCTTCGGATTGTCCTTAAAGAACATCGGAGTCCTTTATATTCCTTAGCTATAAGTGTAAAATAAAGACCTCATTATGTCATGGGAACCATTGATATCTAGGCAAAGAATCGAGGTGAGGCAGACTTATCCTATGTTTTTTTACAAAAATATTGGCGCCAAGTTATTATGTTTGAAGCCGCTCAAGAGATTGTGAAAAGAGCGTTTGAGGGATATGGATTTAAACGTTTGCAAGCTTGGTGTATCAAAGAGAACGTGGCTTCCTCTTCTTTAATGAAAATATTAGGTATGCGGTTTAAAATATGTATTCATTCCCAAAGGTATAGACATAAAGGATTCTGGGATCGGGAGTGATATGCAATTTTAGAAGAAGAATGTCGAACTCAACAATCTTACCAAAATAATTTGATTTGCAAGAAAGTTGGCGCGTCCTGAGGGATTCGAACCCCCGACTTTCGGCTTCGAAGGCCGACGCTCTATCCAGCTGAGCTAAGGACGCACTTGATGTTTCTTACCATGGGGTTGGTTATGTTTACAAATACAATCGTGTCTTGTGGAGCTTAAAGTTATAATGGCGCGTCCTAGAGGATTCGAACCTCTGACCCACGGCTTAGAAGGCCGTTGCTCTATCCAGCTGAGCTAAGGACGCATAAAAAAAAGACCGTGACGAAGGAGCTGTGAATCATCCTCAGGCCTAATTTACACTTGCATGATATCTTTTTGCTTAGTGGCAAGCAAGTCGTCAATCTTCTTTATGTGGGTGTCAGTAATCGTTTGAACGTCAGCAGATAGGCGATGATGTTCGTCTTCGGAAATATCACCATCCTTTTCCCATTTCTTCAACATTTCCATACCATCGCGACGAACATTACGAACGCTAATTCGCGTATCTTCTGCAAATTTTCCGGCAAGCTTAACCAATTCTTGACGACGTTCTTCGCTCATGGGGGGCAGGGGGATGCGAATGATTTGCCCATCACTTGAAGGGTTCAATCCCAGATCTGACTCTCGAATGGCTTTTTCAACCACCTTAACCATGCCTTTGTCCCAAACTTGGACAGTAAGCATTCGAGGTTCGGGAACGTTAATGGTTCCAATTTGATTCAACGCCATGACCGATCCATAAACGTCAACCTTGATGGTATCCAATAAATTAATAGATGCACGACCTGTGCGTAGGCCCGTAAATTCGCGTATGAGAATATCACAGGCATTATCCATACGTTTACCCAAATCATTTAAACGCGTGTCTGTCATTTTATTTATTCCTTATTCTTTTTCCGTTATCAACGTAAAATTACCTTCACCTTTGACGACCTTGGCGAAGCCGCCTTCCTCATACATAGAGAAAATAGCAATTGGAATCAAGTTTTCCCGGGCGAGGGCAATGGCAGTAGCATCCATAACACCCAAGTTTCGCGTTAAAACATCATCGTAGGTGAGTGTTGGGTGAAATTGAGCACTTGTATCCTTTGTGGGATCTGCGCTATAAACCCCATTTACTTTTGTGGCTTTCAGAAGGAGGTCACATCCCATCTCGGAAGCGCGTAATGCGGCAGCTGTATCAGTGGTAAAGAAAGGATTGCCCGTTCCCCCTGCAAAAATGACGACACGTCCATTTTCTAAGTGGTTTAAGGCACGACGGCGGATATAAGTTTCCCCAATGGCTTCAATGGGAAATGCACACGTCACGCGGCATTGTATATCAATTTGTTCAAGAGCATTTTGGAGAGCAAGAGCGTTGATTATAGTTGCCATCATCCCCATATAATCTGAGGTTGCACGGTCTATCCCATGGGTTTTGGCCCCTTGAATTCCCCTGTAAATGTTACCACCGCCCACAACGACACAGATTTCGATTCCAAGTTTTATAACTTGCTGAATCTCTGCTGCCATCTTTTCCAGCATGTCTTGACTAATACCTTGCGCTCCCCCTTCAGAACCTGCCAATGCTTGGCCCGATATTTTCAACAATACCCGGCGATAGGGTGGATTAAGTGAAGAGGAGGGGGTTTTCGCCATCGTAACTTATACCATTAGTTATCTATGCCTATAGCTTATCCTGTAATACCTGCTTGCGCCATGACTTCTGCGGCAAAGTCAGACTCAGCTTTTTCAACACCTTCCCCTAAAGCATACCGAACGTATGCTTTGAGAGTGACAGGAGTATTCAGATCTTGTGAAGCTGTTTCCAACATTTCCCGAATCTTAGTTTTTCCGTCAATAATAAAAGTCTGCTCCATGAGAACTGCCTCTTCATAGAACTTCCGCAAACGTCCTTCGACCATTTTTGCAATAAATTCCTCAGGCTTTCCAGAAGCACGAGCTTGTTCTGCAACGATTGAGCGCTCTCTATCCAATAAATTGGGGTCAAGACTTTCAATAGTTAGAGATTGAGGATTTGCGGCAGCAATATGCATGGCGATTCTCTTACCCAAGTCGGCAAGCTTGGTTTTATCTCCGGAAGATTCTAAAGCAACCAAAACACCTATTTTCCCGAGTCCAGGAGATACAGAATTATGGACATAACTTGATACGTGACCTTGGGAAACGCTTAATCGTTCGACACGGCGCAAATGCATGTTTTCGCCAATAACAGCGATGAGCCGAGTGATTTCTTCTTCTACGGTAGGAGATTCACCAGGAAACGCTGCTGCTTTTAAGGAATCAATTGTGTAGTCAGCTTTTGCAGCAATGACGGCAGTATTACGCACCAAATTTTGAAATTTTTCGTTCCGAGCTACGAAATCTGTCTCCGCGTTAATTTCAACGAGAGAGCCTGAAAGACTATTGTTTGCCTCATCGATGGCCGCACCTACAAGCCCCTCAGAAGCAACGCGACCAGCCTTTTTAGCAGCTGCAGCTAGGCCCTTTTTGCGAAGCCAATCGATAGCGGCTTCCATATCACCTTCAACTTCTACTAAGGCTCGCTTGCAATCCATCATGCCAGCGCCCGTTCTTTCCCGTAAATCTTTTACATGTCCTGCTGTAATTTCAGCCATTCGCTCATTCTCCTTCAAAATAACAAAGATACTGACCCGATTATACTAATCGGGCTTTGCATCTCCTTCAATTTCTTCTGCTGTATCTGTGCTTGCTGCAACTTCCTCTGGCGCCACTTCGGCAGCGAGGGTGTCGATAGACGCTTTAGGAGCACTCTCTTCTTCAAAATCGTCAGTAGGAACTTCAGAAGATTCACCCAAGTCGATTCCCGCAGAAGTCATTTCAGCTTGCAAACCATCAAGCACAGCTCCGGAGACCAAATCACAGTAAATACCAATCGCGCGAAGAGCATCATCATTGCCAGGAATAGGGTAGGTAACGCCCTCTGGATTAGAGTTGCTATCAAGCACGGCAACAACAGGTATATTTAAGCGACGGGCTTCTAAAATGGCGATCGCTTCTTTGTTGGTATCAATAACGAATAGAATGTCAGGTAACCCGCCCATTTCACGAATGCCACCCAAAGCCATGTCTAACTTTTTGAAGTTTCTTTCTAAATCAAGACTTTCCTTCTTTGTTAAGCCGGTTGCTTCGTTTAAACGTTCTTCCATTTCTTTCATGCGTTTAATGGATTGATTCACCGTTTTCCAGTTTGTTAATGTGCCACCCAGCCAGCGATGGTTAATGTAGTATTGTCCACACCGCTTTGCGCTTTCTTTAATTTTTTCGGAGGCTTGTGTTTTTGTTCCCACAAAAAGAACGCGACCTCCAGCAGCAACTGTGCTGCGTATCGCTTCCATGGCTTGATGAAGCATGGGGACTGATTGTTGGAGATCCATAATATGAACGCCATTACGAATACCAAAGATATAAGGGGACATCTTAGGATTCCAGCGCCGTGTGTGGTGACCGTAGTGTACGCCTGCTTCTAATAACTGACGCATAGTAAATGATGGCATTGCCATTGTGTTTTGCTCCTTTTTCCGGTTAAACCTCCACAGGGAATGTGATTGTTGAAGTAGACTTAAGAATAATTCTAAACTTCAATAACACCGGACGGTTTTAAGAGCTCTCCCCCTAATAACCACCCCTGTGTGTGGACTTCGATAAAATCATTACCATGTCTGAAGAGACAGCGCAACCTTATTTAACGTGCTTCATAAGGATTGTTGCCGCCAAAATACCTGAACGAACGGCCCCTTCAATATGCCCTCTTGTGCCATCAGCGCGGGTATGTTCACCCGCAAAAACAAAATGATCATTGTCGATAGGATCGGCATATTTACTCATTTCCTTATAGGTATCTGATGGCGCTGAAAAAGCGCCAGGACAATCTGAAGAAATGGCTGAGTAACTTCCAAAAGAAAATTTGTCCTTAGTCCAGTTTTTAAAAGCAGGATTTCCAGTAAATTTGATGGTTGGATACTCATGTAAAATGTTCGCTTTTTCGGCTTCAGCAATTCCCAGTGCTGACTCAGCCGTTACATTTTGTCCCGCATGTCCTGAAACAAAATAAGTAACGGCATTTTCACCGGGCCAAGCTATAGTTGAGGTATGCGCATTGACATAATACAACATAGTATCAGAAAGCTTTGCGGGGGCTGTTGTTTGTATGCCAATCTTTGAGTTTGTACCATAAGACAATGTTTGTATGGCGTCTTGAGTCAGGGGTGGCACAGCAACTGTTGGGTCAATTTTTACATAACGTAGCGTACTAAAAGGAAGAGTCATGATGACATTGCTTGCCCTAACTTGTTCGCCAGATTTAAAAGTCAAAACATAATGGTCATGTGTTTTACCAATTTGAGTCAATTCTTGATTGAGTTGGATAGGAACTTGATGCCTTTGCAATTCTTCATCAAGTCGGCTTACAAAATGAGACATACCTTTTTGGGCTGTATAGTGGTAAGCAGCAAGATCTGCCAAGAAATTTGGTTTCCAAGAAGAATTTTTATGGCTAAATAATTGAAAATATTGATCAACAATTTCTACGCAATAATGAATGTCATATACGGAGACTTTTTCAAAGGGAATGCCTTCATTGCTTTCTAATATGGCTTTCAGCATATTTTTACCAAAATCACTTAGTTTAGAATTATGAATGTACTTTATTAAAGGATTCCAATAATAATTGGCGCCATTGATCTCATAATAATTATTGTGGTTGGCTTGAAAATCCTTTTGAATACTTTCAAGGACTGCTTTTATTTCCGCTATCTCTTTAATTAATCTTGCGGGCTCGACAGGGCGAGCATTATCAAATACAGATAATTTCTTTGTGCCAAACCCATGTTTAACAAGGTCAACGTTAAGCTTTTTCGCTAAGGCAATGGTCGCTTTATGATCACTATCAATAAAAGTGCCTCCCTCTTCAAAAAAAGCTGTTTTTTGAGGGTTGAAATAGTGTGTATTCACGCGCCCACCTAAACGTTCACGACCTTCAATCACAAGAGATTTAACCCCTTTTTCGGCTAATTTTTCTGCAGCTGTTAGTCCTGCCAGGCCTCCGCCTAAGATAACAACTTTATGTATATTCTTAATGCTTTGCGCACCTAAACACGCATGAGACCATCCCAAAGCAAATATTAGAAATGGTATTTTAATAAAATTCATAAGTTTTCTCCTGAGGTTGGCAAGTATTAACTAATTTAGCTTAACTTATAAATTATTAATATTATTTTAACAATGAAATTGTTGGGGTGATTAATTATAAATTAACCTTAACTTGTGTGTTGTCGGTTATATATTTTAGAAAAAACGATTATCGGGTGTGAACTTTTATATCTTTTTTAAAAGAGATAAATTTTGTTCACACCACCAAATAATTCTAAAAAAATTTTTATTTAACACTTTCCTTCAAGATTTTTGCTGCCAGAAGGCCTGAGCGAACGGCCCCTTCAATGTGACCTTGAGTATCGTCTGCACGTGTATGCTCCCCTGCAAAAATAAAATGCTTATTATCTGCAGGATTTGCGTAAGCGCGTAATCCCTTATATTCTTTCGACTCTGCACTGAGAGCAACTGGTAGTGTTGTGGAGATAGCTGAGTAACTGCCTTTTGAAAATTCATCCTGTACCCAATTTTTTACGACTGGAGGACCGTATGTTAAATTGGGGAGCACAATTTTAAGATTAACCATTTCATTATTAACAATTTTTGAAGCCATATCGGATGTTAAGTTTTGCCCAGTTTGTCCGGAAACAAATAAAATATAAGATTTTTCATCCGACCAACCGCGAACAGAATCTTTGACGTTATAGTAATGATTTATCTCTTCGTAAAAATTAGCTGGTGCTCTAACTTCAAATCCTATTTTAGAATTTGTTCCGTAGGATAAGTTTCTAATGGCTTCTTTAGAAATATCAGGAAGGAGGGCGGGGTCCATTTTGACATCCCGCAATGTACTAAAGGGTAAACTCATAATAATGTAATCTGCCTGGATTGGGGCGCCTTTATTAAACGTAAGAATATATTTCCCCTCTGCTTTATGAATTCCAACTAGTTTGTGATCAAGCTGTATAGAAATATTTTTAGATTTTAATCTATGGGCAATTTCTTAAACAAAGAAAGTCATGCCTTTGTTAGCTTTAACGGAAGTATGGTCACCACCCTCATCACTTTTACCTGAAATAAGACTATCAAAAACTTTGGTATATTCTGCTGTTTGGTTTACAGGAAATAAATCAAAAACAATGCCCTCATGCTCTTCCATAGCTGTTTTTAATAATTCTTTACCAAAAGTGCTCACATTTGCATTCCTTAAATATCCTATAAGGGGTTTCCAAGACGTATGATTGTTTGAATGAGTTTGAAAGTCATTGGGATTACGGGCAATTTTTTTTTCCAAATCTTTAAGAAAGTTGACAATCCCAACGAGCCCCATGCCGGTTTCTTCTTCTTCGACCTGGTGATGACCATTAAAAATATTGAGATTGCTTGTAGCCACAGGCACCAATTGAACGCCAAATTCGGATGCTAAGGCTTTTGTTGATTTATGATCAGAGTCAATGGTACTGCCCCCTTTTTCAAAAAATGATGTTTTTTGCGGATTAAAATAATGTGTTTCGACGCGTCCCCCTAAACGATCTCGCCCTTCAATAATTACGGCGGGGATGTTGTGTTTGGACAGTTCGTTGGCTACTGTTAATCCCGCCATCCCACCTCCGACAATAACAACCTTATGATGAACGGCTGCGGGTTGTGCACCCCAGGCTAGGTGGGAGAAAGTTAACCCGAATATAAAAGTAGCCAATTTTGTGAATTTCATAACAATGATCCTTAAAAGATTTAAAAATTATGATATATTTAAATTTTATAGTTAAATTATTAATAATTTGTAAATGTAAAAAAGTATTTATTTCTAAATAAATATTGATGCTAATAAATTGATTTACTGTAATTTCAAGAGTTGCTCTTCCTATGGAAGGTAATTGAGTGGTATTTCAGATCTTGCCGAATGCAGAGTGATAGATTATTCTTTTTTTTAACGGAAAATTATTGAAATGAGAGCCAACAAATCAAAAATGAAAAAAATTATGGGAATACTCTTTATTGTAGCTTTTATCCTTACGGGGTGTTGTTCCACACCTGTTACACAGATTGCTAATGATAAATTATGTACGGGCACAAAACGAGCTTATCAGGTTAAAGGGACATGGTATCAGCCCCAAGGTCATTATGAGTATGAAGAGACGGGCGTGGCTTCTTGGTATGGTCCCCATTTTCATGGCCGCCCCAAGTCTTGTGGTGAGATTTTTAACATGCATGGCATTAGCGCGGCTCATAAAACACTCCCCATACCTTCTGTTGTACGGGTCACAAATGTGAAGACCGGCTCAAGTGTTAAGCTTTTAATCGATGATAGAGGTCCGTTTGTCGATGATCGTATCATTGATTTATCCAAAGGGGCTGCAAGTTATTTGGGTATACATGATCAAGGATTAGGCAAAGTTCATGTCCAATGCTTACCAGAAGAAAGTCAGGCATTTGCTAAATTTGTAGCTCAATATGGACGTTATGGACGGGATCCAAGTGGCCGAGTATGGGAAACTATTTTCCGGGAAAATTTTGATTATGAAGGGAGCGCACCTTTGCCCAAACCATTAAAGCTACATAAACCCCATCAGGCAAGAACGAGTTTCCACAAACCCAAGTTAGAGACTGGATTTAAGGCGCAACCCTTTCGCCGGCAAAGTACAAAATCAGCGCCTTTACCTCACACTGAATTAAATGAAGACAGTATTGAAAGTGAAATTGATGACTTGTTAAAAGACACTCGGACTAAATTAGGGCGCAGGCAGGTATAGAAAATTTTTCTAAATTAATGGAATTGATATGAATTTTTACTTACACAACACAATAAAAAAATCTTTAACTGTATTTAAAGACTCTAACCTCCCACGATCTGGCAAGCAAAAAGCGGGGAAGGTAAAATCACTAATCGTTTTTACAAGTTTCTTGACAACCCTATTTTTTATGGCCGCGAGTTGTGATGCGAAGCCAGCTTTACCTGTATCACAAGGAAAGCCAGGATCTTCTTCAAATCAGACATCAAAACCTCAAACTCCCTTTCAGCCCGCATCATCAGCAAAAATAGAAACATTGGCTAAGCAAGCCCTTCTTATTGACTTTAAGACCGGCGTTATTTTATTAGAAAAAAATGCGGATGAATTAATGCATCCGTCTTCCATGACCAAAGTTATGACAGCTTATCTTGTTTTTGAAAAGTTGAAACAGGGTCATATCCAAATGACAACAACTTTTCCCGTGAGTGAAAAAGCGTGGCGGATGGGGGGGTCAAAAATGTTTGTGCCCTTAAATTCCATGATTAGCGTGGAAGATTTGCTAAAAGGGATTATTATTCAATCTGGCAACGATGCCTGTATTGTTGTCGCGGAAGGTATAGCAGGCTCTGAAAATGTTTTTGCTGAAGAGATGACTCAAAAGGCTCGCGAAATGGGTGCTCATCAAACAACTTTTCTGAACGCCAGTGGATGGCCTGATCCCAATCACTTAACGACAGCGCGAGATCTTGCAATCATTGCCCACAGAACCATTTCAGATTATCCCGAATTTTATAGTATGTTTGGCGTTAAAGAGTACATTTTCAATAATATTCGTCAATGGAATCGCAACCCCTTACTTTATAAAAATATTGGGTGTGATGGCATTAAAACTGGTTACACCGATAGTGGGGGATATGGGATCATTGCTTCCGTCGTTAAAGGAGATCGTCGTTTACTTTTGGTGGCGAACGGGCTGTCATCAGAGCAGGTACGTGCCAATGAAGTTATGAAATTAATGTCATGGGGAATCGACACTTTTGATAATTATTCTCTTTTTAAGCCGGGGGATGTCATTGATATGGTTCCTGTTTGGTTGGGAGAGGAAAATGCGGTTCAAGCGACAGTGAGCCAAGAGGTTGTCATGACATTACCACGATTATCTCGAAAAGGTTTAAAAGTTGATATTCAATATGATACTCCTATTGCCGCGCCCGTGAAGAAAGATACGCCTCTTGGCAAAGTGATAATTACCTTACCATCACAAGAACTTCCTATTGAATTTCCGCTTGTTGCGGCCACTTCAGTCGGTAAAGCGGGCTTCTTTAAAAGAATAAAAGATTCATTTAGCTACTTAATTTGGGGAAAGCCTTAAGATGAAAAAGACTGCAGGAAAGTTTATCACCTTCGAAGGGGGTGAAGGGACAGGGAAGTCAACCCAGACTGTATTATTGGCTGATTATTTGAATGATCAAGGTCATAAAGTACTTTTAACCCGGGAACCGGGAGGGAGTGATGGGGCCGAACTCATTCGCGCTTTGTTGGTTTCTGGCGACATTGGTCGGTGGTCACCCATGACGGAAGTTCTTTTGCTTTATGCGGCTCGAGCTGAACACTGGAATAGTGTTATTGAACCGGCTTTAAAACGAGGAGAATGGGTTATCTGCGATCGATTCGCGGATTCAACTTTAGCCTACCAAGGATATGGTCATGGTGTTGATCGCGTATTCATCAATAAGCTGTATGCTTCGGTTATTGGTACCGAACAGCCTGATTGGACCTTTGTCTTTGATTTGGATCCAGAGATTGGTGTACAGCGAGCTTTAAAACGTCATACAAGCGAGAATCGTTTTGAGCATATGGATATGCAATTTCATAATCGTGTTCGTGCGGGATTTCTAAAAATTGCCCATCAGAACACACAGCGTTGCCGTATTATTGACGCCACGCAATCTGTCTATGCAATCCATAAAGAAATCGCGAGCGTTGTCACTAAAGAGCCTTAAGTATTTTGATCTCAAATAATAACAGCTGCAGAAGGGGCGTTATCGTTTGTATACGCAAAATTTTTCAAGAAAATACTTACAGCTATTGCACTGAGGCCAGCACCAATCCAAAGCGTTATGCTAAAACCATGCAGAAAAGCGCTGTCAATTAACGTCAAAAGTTCAGGTATCTGTTCTGCGGGAAATTGCTTTAATTGCTCAGGGGTATGTTCAACTTTACTAATGATATTAATGAGAGCTTGTTGCTTTTCTGGAGTTATAGAAGTTCCTGCCTGCGCTATAAGTTCAATAAGTTTTGGTCTTCCAAACATGACAAGAAAACTAGTCGAGGCGATGACACTGATGGCATTTCCCAATGTCATGGCCATGGTAAAAATAGCGGAGCCAGTGTTTATTTCTGCAGGATTTAAGGTTTTGAACATTGCTGTATTGAGGGAAGGAAAGCCAATCCCCAATCCTAAACCAGCGAGCAACAATCCTCCACATACCATTGTTGTTGAGCTAGCAGCGTCTAACTGACCCAAGACAATCAAGGAAAGTATAGTTAGACAAATCCCCACAGAAATGGGAATGCGAATATCCATATGGTCTGCCAATTTCCCTCCGATAGGGGATAAGATACCGACGGCCAACGTCATGGCTAGGAAATATATGCCTGTCGAACTGCTGGTTAATTTAAGTGTATTTTGTAGATATAACGCCATCATGACCAGGACAAGGGAAAAGGAGTATGCAACAAGAAGTCCTGTTATGACTGTTCCCATAAAAGGCTTATTTTGCAAAAGGTTTCGCGGTAAAATTTGAAATTTTTGAAAGCGATCCCGATAGGCAAAAAAGATTAAGGAGCAAGCCCCCCCAACACCGAAGGCAATTAGGGTAGGGTCTTTCAGCCCCCAGACTTCGATCTGATTTAAGGCAAAGACAAAAGAACCTAGGCCAAATGTTAATAATAAGACATTTAACCAATCAATTTTTATTGGGCTTTTTTGTTTTGGTTCTGACTTGGCATAAATTAATAGAACCACAATAACCATTAATCCTAAGGGAATATTGACATAAAAAAGCCACCGCCATCCAATTTCTTTGATGATCCATCCCGCGAGAGAAGGGCCAATAGCGAGCCCTAAACCTGCGGATCCCCCTATAAATCCCATGGCCATACCTTGCTTTTTGGTAGGTACAGATGTGAAAATCAATCCATAGGCAGGAGATGAAAAAATCGCGGCACCCAAACCTTGAATCAGGCGTCCACCAATGAGCACATAGACATCATTGCCCACAGCAGTAATCAAGGAACCCAACATAAATATTGCGACGCCAAGATTAAGGGAAAATTTCTTACCATAAATGTCTGCAAACCGTCCTGCAGGAACAACAAGAGCAGCCCAGATAAGGACATATCCGCTTAATAACCATTGCAGTATGTTCAAATCGCCATCAATTTCTTCCGCAATAGGGACTAAGGCAAGATTCACAGCTGTATAATCAATATTCATTAAGAAAATTAAAAGACCGATTGTAAACAACATAATCCAAGAATGAAAATTAAGAGAAGGAGCAGAGCTCGTCATCGAAAACAACCTATGTTATTTAGAAAAAAGTTAATCTAAAATTCACCAATTTTTAAAAGATTAGTAAAATAAATATCGATAATCAAGACTTAATGTTTGTTAGTAAAAAAGATAGATAAGCTGTGGAAGTTATGTCCTAGAAACAAAAAAAGCCACTTCTTAGGTTTAAGAAATGGCTTTTTCATGAAAAATGGCTAAATAATTTACGGATGGGCTTGAACAGAAGTGAAGCAGAAAAATTTGCGCCCCGTATCATTCTTACGGCTAAGCAAATTTCTACTGTTCCAAGCTGTTGCTTCTCTTTTTTGAATCCGACCGTCGGGTGTTGTCACATCATAGCGGATATGGTGTGCTTTTCCATATGGTGCTTTACGCAATGCTTGGATAAGCATATTTACAAAGGGACGCCCGTTGGCATCTGTTGCTGTCATAGCATCTTTACCAATTTTCATTGGTTCGGGAGGATAAACTGCCCATGTTCCGTCAACAACACAGCCAACAAATGTATTGTCATCAGAGGATTTAATCACTGTGGCTATATCGGCTCTCTGATTAACTTGTAATCCTTTGCTGCTGTCCGTGTTTCCTGTTCCCCCAATATCTTGTCCATTGAGTATCTTAAAGGTATCTGCACCATACAGAGTAAAAAGATCTCTTACTTTTTCCATACGTGTATTGGGATCCATAACCGCTGCAAAAGCAATGCTAACCGTTAAAACAGTTGCACAAACTGCTTTAACTATTTTTTTGTTTATCATGATAGTATCTCCTTTTTTAAAAATAACGAACTTTTGTATGGTAGTCTCAATTTTTCTTAAAAACAAATAAAATTATAGATCAATTTTCATTTCGTGCTCATGAAAACCATTGTTTTATTTGCCCCCAAAATGAGGGGTTTGCCTCTCTAACGGATTCTTTTGTTTGTGATCGTCGTTGCAGCTTGGCGTCTTTATCCTTGTCAAACCACCAGCTGGTAATATCTAGGCCATGATATTTCGGGATAATCGTCGGCCGAGAAAAGCGATTCCAATAAGCTACACGAATGGTATGGCTATGCCAGGCCGGAATCATATAGTAATTCCATAACAGAACACGATCGAGAGATTTGGCTGTATTGGTTAACGTTAAATATGTTTTGGCATTGATAAGCTGCTCAATGAGTTGATCGACAACCGGATTCTTAATGCCAGATAGATTGCGAGTGCCGGGTGTATCCATGCGTTCAGAGCCAAAATAATCGCGCTGTTCATTTCCAAGAGAAGGACTTTGTCCAATACCATTGTAAATCATGTCAAAATCTAAATTATCAACTCGTAACTGATAAGCAGCCGTATCTATATTACGAACTTTAATGGTTATGCCAACACGTTTTAAACTCAATGCATAATTAAGCATTATTTTTTCAAGCGCTTTGTCAAAAATAAGAATCTCAAATGTTAAAGGCTTACCTGTTTTTGTATTGGTCATCATCGCATCTTTAACTTCATAACCTGCTTCTTTTAAAAGATTTTGAGCTTGTTCTTGAAGATCACGATAATCCTGCTCATTTTTGGGGGCTGGTAAGGTAAACGGTTGCGTCAAGATTTCAACGGGTATTTGACCCTGGAAGGGTTGGAGAATTGCCTTTTCATCTTCGGAAGGAAGGCCTTTGGCTTCATAATCTGAATTGGGATAATAACTTAAATTTCTTTCATATTGTCCGTAAAACAAGTGTTTGTTTATCCACGGAAAATCAAAAAGAATTGTCAGGGCTTTCCGGACACGAATATCTGAAAATACAGACCGACGAGTATTAAAAATTAGTCCAACAGTACCACCAGATAATGAATGTTCTAACTCTTCTTTCTTGACAAATCCTTTTTGATAAGCGGGAAAAGTGTAGGCAGTGGCCCAATTTTTAGCTATACTTTCTTGACGAAAATCGCATTGACCTGATTTAAAACCTTCAAATAAGGCATTATTTTCCAGGTAGTAGTCTGTTCGTATTTTATCAAAATTATGGCGACCTTTTTGACTCGGGAGATTGGCGCCCCACCAGTTTTTTACCCGCTTAATTGTAAAGAAGTGACCTGCGGATAATGTATCAATTTCATAAGGCCCAGAGGAAGGACCCGCTTTTAAAGTGGTTTCATCAAATGGTTGGGTTTCATAAAATTTTTTCGAGAGAATAGGTAACTGGCCCAGAATAAGGGGTAATTCACGATTTGTGGTTGTATTGAAAGCAAACTTAATTGTTAGATTGTCTAATTTTTCAACTTTCGAGATGTTTTTGTAATAGGTACGGTACATCGGGGGGCCTTTTTTACGCAATGTTTCAAAAACCCAAATGACATCGTCCGCTGTGACGGGCGATTCATCATTAAATTTTGCCTTTGGATTGAGTCGAAAAATTACATAAGAATTATCCGGAGCGACTTCTACGGACTCTGCTGCGTAGCCATATGATTCTCCCGCTCTATCATAGGCTTCTTCTAAAAGCGTTGCGGTGGTCAACCCCATAAACATCGGTGCTACGCCCTTAACAATATAAGGATTTAAACTGTCAAAACTTCCCATGCTGCCAATTCGAAATGTTCCTGCTTTGGGTGCGTCTGGATTTGTGTAATCGAAGTGAGAAAAATCCTTCGGGTATTTAAGATTCCCAAATGTAGAAAAACCGTGGGTAGCCGCTTGTATGGTTTTGGCGTCTGGATTTTCGGCTAATGTGTTTTGCGTAACTATCCAAATCAAACAAATAATTCGCAAGACTAAAGTCATAAGTATACCCTTCATTTAGGTGATGTATTGTTTGGCGCTGATTTTGGAAGAGGGATAGGGGTGTCACTTAAGGTATGTAAATAAGCGATGACATCAGCACGCTCTTGCGCATCTTTAAGGCCAACGAAGGACATTTTTGTCGCTTGAACAAACGCTCGTGGTTTATGGAGGAGAATGTTAAGATTTTCGTCATCCCATTCTCCACCCTTATCTTTAAACCCTGAAGAGTAAGCAAAGTCAGCCACATGAGCAATTTTTGCTCCAATAATTCCCCAGAGATTAGGTCCTGTTCTATTTGCGCCCCCTTTTTCAAAGGTATGACATTGGGTACATTTTTTAGATATGGCTTGTCCGCGTTCTACGCTAGCAGATGCCAAAAGAGGGGTTATGGGTTTTAAGGTCTCTTCTTCCGTAGGGTTTCCACTGGAGGTGGACGGGGCTTCAATTCCCTCAATAATGAAAACAGGTTTTTTAAGGGATGTTGGATTAACCAAATAATCAGACAAAAGACTACCGACCATGCCGATTAAAAGGGCGACCAGAACACTGGCGGTAATTTTATTAAATTCGAAACTGTCCATTTCTTAAAAGTGACTCTTGCGCAGTGTGATTCATTTATTACTATTATAAAACCAAACAGGGCCTTCTGCGAACCCTCTAATTGTAGGGAGACGTAAAGATTTTTAACGTGCTTTTTTTAATGATTTGTGGCACTAACAAAGAGTGTTCCCCTGACGAAAAGAGGCTATTAGCATGGTAAATCCTATTATTATAATTCCGTCTCGTTTAGCTTCGCAGCGATTGCCCAATAAACCTTTATTGGATATTGGGGGAGAGCCAATGGTTGTTCGAGTGTGGCGTTGCGGTATGAATGCGGGAATAGGCCCGGTCTTTGTTGCTTGCTGTGGTCCTGAAATAGAAAAAGTAATTACACAAGCTGGTGGGCAAGCCGTGATTACAGATCCGGATTTGCCGAAGGGATCAGATCGCATACATGCAGCCCTAAAAGAAATTGAGACTCAAAACTCTAACGAAGAGTATGATGTTATAATTAATTTACAGGGAGATTTACCAATTATTAGCGCTTCTCTAATCAAACAGGTGTTGGCGCCTTTGTCTAATCCTGCAGTGGATATCGCAACCCTTGCTGCACCTATTTTAGATGCAGAAGTTTTAAAAAATGTTAACGTCGTCAAGGTTGCTATTGCTGCTTCTCAAAAAACAAGTTCGGGGGAAAAAATTGGCAGAGCTTTATATTTTTCCCGTAGTCCCATTCCTTCAGGGGGTCAAGAACACTATCATCATATTGGAATCTATGCGTATCGCCGACCAGCTCTTGAGGCATTTATTAAGTTGCCAGTATCGCCTTTAGAAACAGCTGAACAATTAGAACAATTGCGAGCCTTGGAAGCGGGTATGCGCATTGATGTATCAATTGTTTCGGAAGTTCCGCCCAGTGTGGATACTAGAGAAGACTTAACCTACGTTCGGCATATTTTAACCGGCGAGCTCTAAAAACTTAAGTTCATAAAAAACCCCCCTCAATAGGAGGGGGGAAAAGTGAATTCATACGTATTCGTATGATTTGCAATTTATATCTTTTAAGTTCTACTTCGTCATAACGGCTTTTGGATGTTTTTCTTCGGATTTATTGACAATCGGTTTGCTACCATCTTCTGAATAGCTGTGTTGAAGTTCAGCATCAAGAGCTTCTTGCTTTTTTTTCGCATCTGCCATTTCTTTGTCTTTCTGTTTTTGATCCATCATTTTTTGCCAGTCTGAAACTTTTGTCTTGGGGGTAACGGGATCGTGCGTTACTTTTCCAGGAGTTGGTTTTGAGTGAGGGGCAGCGGCAGGTTTGACAACTGGGGCCGTAGCAGGTTTTACAGCAGGTTTTGCAGCTGGTGCAACTTTTTCTGCGGTATGAGGAGCAGCTGGTTTTTGGACTTTTTCGGATTGATTGACAACCTTGCCAGGAAAGGTTTTGTGAACGCCCTCAAGTGTTTTATGTTTTTCTTCTGCAAGTTTCCTTTCTTTAGCTTCTTTTTCTTCTTTCATTTTTTCTTCCCAGTTAAGAAGCTTATTTTGGTCCTTTTTGTTGGGAGCTGCGACAACAGCCATTTTGCCGTCAACTGTTTTGCTGACATAATGGTCACTTTCTTCTTTGCTCATCTTTGAATCAGGATTTGAGTCAACTAGGGTTTCAGCAAAGGAAGTGCTAACCATAAAACTCATGACAGCGGCACAAATAATAGAAAAATGGGTCTTCTTTAACATGAAATCCTCCTAAAAAAAATTGATAGAAATAACGTACTTCAAATTTCCATATAGTTTTCTGGGTAGAAAAATCAATGGATTTGAAGGAAAATATTGCAAATTTCCTGTATATTATTTAATAAATTTCTTTACTATTTTTTTATATTTTTCGTGTACAGAAATTAGCAAAATCGTTTTTCATGAAACTTTTCTTAAAGACATCCTTCACCTGGTTTGCTATAGTTTTTGCGGGAGACCGGCCTTAGACGCTTTCCTTGCTAACCTGGTCAGATCCGGAAGGAAGCAGCCATAACGAGTTCTAGGCGGGTTAGGGTTTGGTCTCCCACTGAATGATATAATGCGACCCTATTGAAAGATGAATGACGAAGTCGATGACACAGCCCCAGTCAACACTACCTTCACAAATGCCCTATCGTGTTCTCGCACGTCAATATCGCCCTCAAAAATTATCTGAGTTGGTTGGCCAAGATCTTCTTGTAAAAACCCTTGCGCAAGGAATTGAGCGTAATCGTTTGCCGCATGCTTTTCTCCTCCATGGCATTCGGGGGGTGGGAAAAACAACAACCGCCCGCATCCTGGCTAAAGCCTTAAATTGTTTGGGTGCTAATGGACAGGGTGGCCCAACTCCGGATCCGTGTGGAGTCTGCGACTCTTGCGTAGCTATTATAGAGGACCGACATCTTGATGTATTGGAAATGGATGCAGCCAGCCGTACCGGCGTCGATGATGTCCGTGAAGTTATTGAAGCCGCTCGGTATAAGGCTGTAACGGGCCGCTATAAAATTTATATAATTGACGAAGTCCATATGCTTTCCAAAAGTGCATTTAATGCACTTTTAAAGACATTGGAAGAACCACCTCCCCACGTAAAGTTTATATTTGCGACCACAGAAATTCGTAAAGTTCCTGAAACGGTAATGTCTCGTTGTATGCGTTTTGATTTAAATCGAATTGCCCCTAAAGTCCTTTTTGATCATTTCTCATCTATTATGACACAAGAAAATTTGACCGTAGAAGAAGAAGCATTATCTTTGATTGTACGGGCGGCCGATGGCTCAGCTCGAGATGGTTTATCCTTACTTGATCAAGCAATTGCATTATCTGAAGGTGTCATAACAACTTCAACTGTCCGGGATATGTTAGGGCTTGTGGATCGCGGTCTCATTTTTTCTCTTCTAAAGTTCCTTTTACAAGGGCAAATCGGCGAATCTTTAAGTCAAGTTCGTGAGCTATATCGACGAGGGGGGGATCCCGTTGTCCTGGTCGAAGATCTTCTTGATCTTGTCTACTGGTTGACGTGTTTAAAGACAGCTCCTCATTTACAGCAAGATGTCACCTGGCCGGAAAGTGATAGACGTCAAGGAATAGAAATTGTTCAAAATATTTCTTTGCCAGCCTTAATGCGAATTTGGCAAGTTTTACATAAAGGTTATGAAGAAGTCGTTCGCTCCCCCATGACAGCTCAGGCTGCAGAGATGGTTTTGGTTCGTGTTGGATATCTTAGTGATTTACCACAAGCAGATGAACTTTTAGCTGCTCTTCAAGGTGTATCGCGTACCATGCCAGCTGCCTCTCCATCTCAATCTCATTCACCGGTGTCATCTTTTCAACACGTTACGAACTCAGCCATTCCAAATTTGGTACCACCAATGGCGTCCGAGAAAGTGACTCTGATTGCGGAAGAATCACCTACAGGGCTAGATGCCCCAACAACCTCATCTTTGCCACCAATTCCTCCCACCTTCTCCGGTCTCCTTGAAATGTTACAAGCAGCTAAAGAGCCCATTTTATATAGTAATACTCTTCAAGATATTCATTTAGTATCTTATGCACCGGGATCTTTGACGATTCGCTTGGCGGAAACAGCATCAAAAACATTACCTAATCAATTGCGTCAAGTCTTGGAAAAGATGACGGGACAAGCCTGGATTGTCGATGTTGTTTTAGAGGGAGGCGAACCTACAATGGCTCAGCAACAAAAATCTGCCCACGAAGCACAAGTTAAGATAAGTCAGGATCACCCTCTCGTTCAGTCATTGATCGAGACTTTTCCAGGTGCCACCATAACAGCAAAATAGAAAGAGGATAATACCATGAAAAATATTAATCAAATGATGAAACAGGCTCAACAATTACAAGAAAAAATGGCTGAGATGCAAGAGCGCATGAATCAAGTTGAAATGACAGGCACATCGGGGGGAGGTATGGTCAAAGTGACCGTGAATGGTAAAAGTGAATTAAAGGGAATTTCTATTGATCCTTCTTTGCTGGATCCAAAAGATGTTGAAGTGTTGGAAGATTTGATTATCGCTGCTTTCAATGAAGCCAAGATAAAAATTGAAACACATGTGGCCGAAGAAATGGGTAAAATTACAGGGGGATTGGGTTTGCCTGCAGGAATGAAATTACCTTTTTGAGGTTTTCCTTCCCCTTATAATAAAGTCATCTAGGGAAATGGAAAGAGTTTTAAATTTTTTTTCTGTTAAGCTCTTCTTCTTAAAAATTATATATTCTTCATCATTTAATGAAACATTAATATTTTTACATTCATAATACTTATTATATTATGAAATTAATGGACGTTGGAAAAATTGTATGATTAAGAATTTATCCACTTTGGCACTTATCGTAGGGTTTACCAGTCAATCTCTAGCATCACAACCCCAAGTTCCATTTCAACCCAATCCTCGTCCTCAAACTGCACCGATAAGTAAAGGGAATGTGGCACCAGCTATTCCGAACAGAAATCTATCGACAGGGGGAAGACAAAATTTGTCATCTGCACCAATAAACAGTGGACGTCTTCTTCCTTCACCGCCAATAAATGCCTTAATTCAACCCGGCGAACTTCCGGGGGAAATAGATGAAACAATAAAAGATCGAATTTGCCGAAAAGTTCCTACAAGAGCTCTTCGAATACTTTCTATTGATGGGGGGGGAGTGCGGGGCATTATTCCAAGTCTTGTCGTGCAAGAGATTGAAAAAGTGCTTGAATTGCCTATTAGTATTATCATGGATGCTTTCGGGGGTACATCGGTTGGCGGTATACTTTCTTTAACGTATACAAAGCCGAAAGCCATGAGAGATGGAGTTCAGATTGGATTAGAAGCTGCTTATACTGCCGACGAGATTGTGGATCTAAGCTCTAGTATTTCCAAAGCAATATTTGAATCTGGAAAGAGTGTTGTGAATTTAGTGCAGAAGGGTGCTTTTTATGAGAAGGGTCCCTTAATTAATGTTTTGGCTAAATATTTTGGTGATACAAAAATTTCTCAAACTTTAAAACCAGTCTACATAACCGCTTTTGATTTGAATAGTGAAAGTACTTTTATTATTTCTACCACCCTAGCAAAATATGGTCTAAAGAGAAACGAAACACGCAAAGATGCAAATAGAATGCCATTGAGCACCGAAGGTTCTGATCCTAAGATTAGCCTTCCAAGTAATATTCAGAAAAAAGAATGGCCTTTCGATCTTAGTTATATTGATGCAGCAAGGGCTACCAGTGCGGCACCACTCTATTTCCCCGTACAACCTCTCGTAATAGATGCTGACTCAAAAACTAAAATGCAATTGGTGGATGGGGGAGTGGGGAACAATAATCCTGTTAACACGGTTGTTCGCGAAATAGATAAAGCATATTGTACTCCTCCCGCAATTAAAGTTCTTTCTTTGGGTACAGGTGTAGCGAATCAATACTATGGAGATAAAGATTTTCAAGTGCAGGGTGGCCCTTTACGCATGCTCGCGCCCACCATCACAGGTTTGTTTAGAGTTCAAGAAGAAAACGCCAATGATTCCTTAAAAGATAAAGTTTCTATTAGAAACGATCTTCTAGCCGTGAAGGATAAAGCTTTTATCAGAAACGAACTCTCACCCTTAAAAAGTGAATACTATCGATTTCAAGTTTACTTGGAAAGAGGTCTGGATAAGCTTGATGATGCAAGTCCAAGAATGCTTAAACTGTTAGAAGCTAAAGGTAAGGAAATCATTAGTAGCGCAAATTTTAAGAGGTATTTAATTGCCCTGCAGCAAGATTTGTGCAACGAGGGCGTATATTGTGCTCGTGAAAAATTGGCTCGGAAAGAAGGATTACATAAAAAAATGTGTCCTACGTCACGTGTGGCTTGTGTTATCAACCCAATAAACACAAACCCGACAATAACACCGCAAAAAAGAAATTCTTTGCCGACAGTTAATTCCATCCGACCATCTTCAAGGACCGGAATAAATTAGATATTTTAAAACTATATTTTAGCTGCGCAACCGCAATAAAGCTTCTTCAATTTTTGCTTTGCGTACGCCAAAGGCTTCCACCCGGTCTTGCATTTCTTCAATAATTTCAGGTTTAGCTTTTTCCATAAAGTCAGTATTAGATAGCCTGTTATGGCAGCTTGAGATTTCTGCGGTGACTTTTTTAAATTCGTCCTCAAGTCGTTTGATCTCCATTGGGACATCAATGGAGCCGCCCAATGGCAAAATAACGGGGGTATTACCGGCCAGAAATTGCACAGCTTCTTTTATGATTCCTGGTTTTTCTGGGAAGACACTTATTGTTTCGACGCGTCCCAACCTCATTAGAATGGCTTCATGTCGTGTCAGACGAGCTTGAATTTCTGGGGTTACTTCATAAACATGCAAAGGGAGTAGAGATCCGGGAGGAATATTGAACTCTGCACGGCGTGATCGAATACCATCAATGACCTGAACAATCCAATTCATTTCTTGAGCAGCAGATAAATCGATTATTTCAGAGTTTGTCTCGGGCCAAGGTTGAAGAATGAGTAATCCCTGACGCGCATTTGTGAACTCTTTCCAAAGAATTTCGGTCATAAATGGAATAAAGGGGTGGGCAATTTTTAAAATTTCCACGAGGGCCCAAGCAGCTGTCTGGCGAGCCTCTGTAGCTAAGATTTCGTCCTTGAAAATGGGTTTGAGGAATTCGAGATAATAATCGCAATAAATTCCCCAAACAAATTGATAAACATGATTTGATGCATCGTCAAATCGATAGGCGTCCAAAGCAAGTGTTACCCGTTTAGCGAGGGCTATGGTTTCCCCAACCATCCATTGATTGATTGTATGTTGACATAATTTTGGATCAAAGTTTTCATCGAATACACAGTCATTCATTTGTAAAAAACGAGCGGCATTCCATATTTTTGTCATGAAATTTCGGCCACTCTCAATACGGGCCTCACCCAGCTTTAAGTCTCGTCCGGGAACGGCCAGAGAGGCTAAAGTAAAGCGCAAAGCATCAGTCCCATACTTATCCATATATGCTAAGGGGTTTATAACATTTCCTTTTGTCTTAGACATTTTCGAGCCTTTTTCATCTCGAACCATTCCGTGAATGTAAACCGTTTTAAAAGGCACTTCCTTTGTAAAGTGTAGGCCCATCATCATCATCCTTGCGACCCAAAAAAAGATAATATCAAAGCCAGTGTCTAAAACATCTGTTGGATAATAGCGTTGCAGTTCTGGTGTATTTTCTGGCCATCCTAATGTTGAAAAAGGCCATAGAGCAGATGAGAACCAGGTATCCAAAACATCTGTGTCACGGGTTAATACTGTAGCGTTTCCATAATGGGAATCTGCAGCTGTCTGGGCTTGCTCTTCTGTTTCTTCCACAAAAGTATGCCCATCGGGTCCGTACCAAACGGGTACCTGGTGTCCCCACCAAATTTGACGAGAAATACACCAAGGTTGAATGTTGCGTAACCATTCAAAATAAGTGGCAGCACTATGGTCGGGTAAAAATTTTGTGCGCCCTTCTTCTACGGCTTTAATAGCAGGTATAGCTAAAGTTTTTGCATCAACAAACCATTGATCGGTTAACCAAGGTTGAATCTGAATACCGGATTTTTCTCCATAGGGAACAGCATGCACATTGGGTTCTACTTTTTCTAAAAGCTCGGCAACTTCTAAATCAGCAAGAACTTTCGCGCGGGCGGTTTCAATACTTAAACCTTGGTACACCGGGGGTACGGACTCATTAAGATGAGCACTCTTATCGAAGATATTAATTAAAGGCAGATTATGACGCTGACCGACTTCAAAGTCATTAAAATCGTGACCTGGTGTAATTTTAACAGCGCCACTGCCTTTTTCAGGGTCACAATATTCATCTCCGATAAGGGGAATGGTTCGGTCTGTGAGGGGCAAATGAAGGTTTTTTCCAATAAGATGTTTATATCGCTCATCATCGGGATGAACGGCAACAGCAACATCTCCCAATAGGGTTTCAGGGCGTGTGGTTGCAACAATAATAAATTGGTCAGAATTATCCACAAGTGGATAGCGAATATACCACAAATTTCCTTTGGTTTCTTGAGAAATAACTTCTAGATCGGATACCGCTGTTTGAAGTTTGGGATCCCAATTAACAAGTCGCTTATCTTTGTAGATGAGCCCCTCTTTGTAGAGAGATACGAAAACTTTTAGAACTGCGCGACTTAAGCCTTCATCAAGTGTAAAACGCTGGCGTTTCCAGTCGGGAGAGATTCCCAAACGTCGTTGTTGGCTGACAATCATATCTCCCGATTCTTTTTTCCATTCCCAAATTTTTTCAATAAAAGTTTCCCGCCCCAAATCTTGACGGCTAATTCCTTGTTCAGCAAGTTGACGCTCGACAACAAATTGAGTCGCAATGCCGGCATGATCTGTTCCCGGTTGCCAAAGAACATCAAATCCTTGCATGCGTTTAAAACGAATAAGAATATCTTGAATGGTATAAGTTAGGGCGTGACCCACATGCAAACTTCCCGTTACGTTTGGGGGAGGCATCATAATTGTATAGGGTTTTTTTTGAGATGAAGGGTTGCATGCAAAAGCTCCAGACGCTTCCCATGCTTCGTATATTTCTCCTTCTTGGGATTGGGGATCAAATAATTTCTCAAGCATAAATATATCTCTTTATTGTAGCATAATGATTTCCCATCAATAGCGGATTTTGAGGGAAAAGGCTATAACAACGACGCTAGATATTCTAAGTCAGGGGGCAAGGGAATATTAAAGGTCATAAATTCTCCAGTTGTTGGGTGAATCAATCTGAGTTCAAATGCATGAAGAGCTTGTCTAGGAAACGCAAGAATTTCGGGTGCAAATGATTTCTTTGCCCATTTGGGGATGCGACTATAGACGGGATCCCCAATCAAGGAATGATTGATATGGGCCATATGAACACGAATTTGATGAGTTCGCCCGGTTTCTAAGTCACACCGAATCAGAGAGATGCTTTGCGATACATCGTCTTTTGCAAAATAGCGTTTGAGAACCTGATAATGAGTTAGAGCCGATTTCCCTCCGCTGGTTACAACGGCCATTTTTTGCCGGTTTTGTGGACTGCGGCCAATATCCCCTTCAATTACTCCTTCTTTCGGTTGGGGAATCCCCCACACAAAGGCCCAATATGAGCGACTTAAGGTACGTTTGGCAAATTGGGCACTTAGACCCTGATGGGTTTTGTCATTTTTTGCCACAACCATCAACCCACTCGTTTCTTTGTCGAGTCGGTGAACAATACCGGGGCGACGAACGCCTCCAATACCGGATAAGCTTTCTTTACAATGGGCCAAAAGGGCATTTACAAGGGTCGAGTTGCGGTGGCCGGGTGCAGGGTGAACGACCATTCCGGCAGGTTTATTCAAAATTAACAAATCAGTATCTTCATAAACAATGTCGAGCGGTATATTTTCAGCTTGAGGAAAAGCATTAACAGCCGGGGGAATTGTAAGGGTATAAATTTCCCCTTCTCGTATCATGCGCGAAGCGGATGTGATAATTTCGCCACTACAACGGAGTCGAGAATCATCCATTAGAGCTTTAATGCGTGTGCGGGTAAGTTGGGTTAGGTGCGTTGTTAAAAACTTATCTAGTCTTTGTTTTTTTTCACCTTTTTCAACTTTAATGGTGATAATTTCCACTCAATTATTCCTATTTACGATTTGTTGTTTTAAAGCACTCTTCTTTTATGTACGCATCTTCTGTCAAAAAATCCAGAAAACGTTTGTAGAACTTTAGTTGCATTTTTTGTAAAAATTTGTCTAGAATGGCACTCGTATCTCGCAATAAATGTGCAAAAACATTCAACCTATGATTGTAAAAAGTTTGTGATTTTACGGGAGTTGAAGGGTAGATTCGGTTAGTGATAATCTGAACCCTTGAGTGAAAGAACTATAATTAAGAAAGGATAAAAAATGAATCGTACTATTTTAGCTTCTCTGACATCTGTTGCTTTAAGCTTTGCTGCAGGATCAAATATATTGGCTAATCCTGCTGCGCCAACAGAACCCCCTCATGCTGATCAACAGGCGCCACAAGTAGAAAAATTGGCAACTGAAAAATTATCTCCAGAAGTATTGAAAGCGTGTGAAGAAAAACTTGCAAAAATTAAAGAAGCCGGAAATTCTTTGCCGACAGAGAAAAAGGTTGAGTTTGATAGCAGCCTAAAACATGCTGCAATTGAAATTGAGGATTTAAATAATCCAGCTCATAAAGACTCGAAAAAGCATCTTCATGCTTTTAATGGGCATATTAAATTTGCTGAAAAAATTCTCCATCAGCAAGAAATTTTGCAAGCAAAAGCAAAGAAAGAAGAAGAACGTCAAGCAAAAGCCCAAGAACGTAAAGTAAGGGCTGAAGAACGCAAAGCAAAAGCTGAAGCGCGCGCAGCTGCACGTGAACAAGCACGCAAGGCCAAGAAAGATGCACCCAAAATAGAAAAAAAGCTATTGGATGACAGCAAGGCCCCGCAAGACCGAAGAATAAGACAAGATCAAGCCGATAATGGAAGATCTGAAGGAGCCAGCACTCAAGAGCCGGGAACAGAAGCTAGAAAGCCCCTGAACTCATAAAGCTCACAATTGATGATCATACGGGGGGCCCATTTATAAGGGCTTCTCGTAATGCCCCTATTTCTTATCGAGTATTTCCTTGACTTTTCTAAAATAAACTGTATGGTCAGTCCTATATGGCAGAATTCATAAATTCTCAAAAGTGTATTTGATTTCATTACAAGTTTTCATTTTACTATAGATTTATAACTTAATTATTTTTTATTGATCTTCATTGAGTCAAAAAGATGAAACAACATCTGCCGACTATAATATTTCCAAAATGATTTGGAGATATAAAAATGAATAATATAAAGGATAATACTACTATGTCTATAGTTCCAAATCAGCAATCTAATTCTGATCTCACTACTCAACCCACTTTAAAAATAAATCCAGACCTTTTTCAAAATTCACCCATTAAAAGTTTCGATTCATTCTCTTTTCCCGAAAGCCTTGTGTTTGCCTTGAAAGATATGGGCATTTCATGCCCAACTCCCATTCAAGCGGCTACAATAGCTTTGGCAGTTGAAGGACAAGATGTTATGGCATCTGCACAAACGGGAACAGGAAAAACACTGGCTTATACGCTTCCCCTAATGGTGCGTCTTCTGGCATCTCCCCAGAGTAATGCCCTTGTCTTAGCGCCTACACGAGAATTGGCAGCACAGGTTCGGGATATTTTGCGGCAACTTTTGGGAAGGCGCCCGGCTTTCAACATGGCTTTACTGATAGGGGGCGAATCCATGGGAAAACAATTTGCCCAGTTAAAAGGTCGTCCTCGCATTATTGTAGGCACCCCGGGTCGTATATGTGATCATTTGACTCGAGGAAGTTTGAGTTTAAAGCATACAGGATTTTTGGTAATCGATGAAGCAGATCGAATGCTGGATATGGGCTTTAGCATTCAACTTGACCGCATAGCTGAGTATCTCCCCAATCAAAGACAAACATTGATGTTTTCAGCGACGGTTCCTTCCAATATTTTAAAATTGTCTCAGAAATATTTGCAAGATCCTGCATGTATATGTGTTGATTCTCCAACGAAAGCAGCTCCAAATATCAAACAAGAAATTGTTCGAACGACACAAGGGGAAAAATTCCCTAACTTGATGCGCGAATTAAATGAGCGTGAGGGATCTGTTATCATATTTGTAAAAACAAAGCGGGGTGCAGATCAATTGGCTGATAAGCTTCGTCGTCAAGATTTAAGCGCCGATTCTATTCATGGAGATTTAAAGCAGCGCCAACGAGACAGGGCAATTTTACAATTTAGAAACAGTAAAACGCGAATTATGGTTGCGACTGATGTTGCGGCTCGTGGCTTGGATATTCCGCATATTCGTCATGTCATTAATTATGATTTACCTCAATGTCCGGAGGATTATATCCATCGTATTGGAAGAACGGCTCGGGCAGGTTCAGAAGGTAATGCTTTGTGTTTAATTTGCCCTGATGATAATGCAAAATGGAATGCGATTAACCGATTAATGAATCCAGGTGCACCTAAAGAACCAACAGGTCCGGGAAACGGACGTTTCCAAGGTAGGCCGAGTAAAGGACGTTCTTCGGGAAAATTTGAGAGTAGGGGGGCTGGCAATGGGCGCCCTGATTTTCCTCGCAAAAAACAATCTTCTAGTGATACCTTTGGTCAATCTTGGGGAAAGCCAAGGCAAGAAAATTCCGATAATTCGCAAGGGAAACCTCTGGGAAAATCATTTGGGAACTCTCCAAAGAAATCTTCTGGTAAACCGTGGGACCGTCCAAGACAAGATGCTACAGGTGAGTCTCAAGGAAAACCATGGGACCGCCCAAGACGGGATGCTGCAGGTGAGTCTCAAGGAAAACCGTGGGACCGTCCAAGACGGGATGCTACAGGTGAGTCTCAAGGAAAACCATGGGACCGTCCAAGACGAGGAGTTTCAGGTGATTCTCAAAGCTCATCATTAGGTAAACCGCAGAGTAAATCCTGGGGGAAGCCTCGGCGTGAATCTTCCGCTCAACAACCATTTCAACAAGGTGCTCACCCCTCAGCTCAGCCTTGGGGAAAAAGCAAACCTTCCGGATTTAATCCTAATGGTCCTAAAAAAAGTCCACCTAAGAGATTTTCAAGAGGTTCATAAGTCGAACTTCTTGGTTTAGGTTGTTTAAAGTAATTCTTTGGGGTTGAGTGTTAAGCTTGCACCAAAGGATTGACTTTAAAAGGACTTACGCCTTGACCCCCTTTGAATCAGAAAATATATTTAAGATAATTGAAAACTCTTGAACCAGGGAGGTAATGTGAAAAAAATATATCATTACTTTCTATTCCTTTTGTTCGCAACAACTGGAGTTGCTGCAGAAAAATTACTTCCCGATGACTCTTCTGATAACCGCCAACAGCCTGGTGGGGATCAATCTGTAGCCGATCCTAAAAAGTCACTTTTGGGTTCCTCTCAAATTGTTACAAAATCCGAAGAGCAAAGGGTTGGATCGGAACAAGCCCGGGAAAATTTACTCCGAAGTCTTGATCTTACAACCAACACTCCAACTCTTGCAGATGCACCAATCGATATATTTTATCAAGAAAGAGGACTTGTCAGAATGGCATTTCTTAATTCGGGATATTATATGAAAAAAGCTTCCGGTGCGGTTGCAAGTTGTATTACTTTTGTGAGAGCGTGTGTACCTCTTTCTTTTATGCAAGCGGCATCAGTAACTGCGGCTAGTTCCTATGCAGAAATGATTGTTCGAGGGGATTCTGAAAATTTTCCTGATATCTCACTTGCTGATTTATTGGCAGTTTTTCAAAGTGATCCGGATCGAACGACGTTTAAACAATATTCTTTAAATCAAAGAACTTTTTCTTTTACCTCACAAGGATTTAATGGCATTAATACGGGTTATCAGGGACGCGCTATTATTAAGGATTTTGCTTTCGGGCAGCGATTGGTTCGCGCTGGGGATGAAAGCAAAGTTCTCGATAGTTATACGGAGGAAAAGGGTAGAACCCGACTTAATGCACTTATCACTTTGGAAGAACATATAACACTTTTAGAATGGCTAGGGAAACGTTTTGTCTTTAATGATTTGATTTATTTAAGAAAATTGGGGAAGCCTTATAAGGATGTTTTTGGGAATACCTGTATTTTATATGAACTTGCTGCAGATCCACAAGGGCTCATTATTGAAGTGATGCGTAAACAAGACAAGGAATATGATCAATTAGTTGCTCTGTGGCAAGAACGTTGGAGCTACCAACATAGTCAGAAATAAAAGTTTCAAAGTTTTTATAAAGCACTTTATAAAAATTTATCACTCTGTTTTTTCTAATAATAAAGCTACCCAATCATTAAGAGTCCTTAAGCTATGTAAACGAAGACCATAAGTCCGATAAGCATTCACAACCTCTTCCCGATCACGATTAAGTAACCCAGATAAAATCACCAGGCCTTTAGGAGCCAAGGATTGTGATAATTCTTTCGCCATACTAATGAGGGGAGCGGCCAAAATATTCGCAGTAATAAGATCATAAGGAGCTCTGCTATACACATTTGGGTTCTCAAAACCCTCACTTAGCAATCCCTGGAAAAGGGGAGCACAGTGATTGAGGGCCGCGTTGTGGGTGGCAACGCGAATGCATTCTGGATCATTATCTGCAGCAAGAACGTTAACATTCCACGTTTTGGCCATGGCAATGGCTAGAATTCCTGATCCACATCCCATATCAAGAGGCTTTTGAAATGTTCGACCCTCCGTTGCCAAATCATCCAAAGTAAGCAAACATCCCGTAGTTGTTTCATGTTCCCCAGATCCAAAAGCTGTGGCTGCATTAATTTCGAGTGTGACAGAGTCTTGAGGAGGTTTTGGAGTTGTATGGCTACCATAAACATAATAGCGCCCAATTTGTTGAGGGGGGAAACTCCGCCACGTAGCTTCTAACCAATCTGTATCAGGTATCTTTTCAATACTTAAGGATGGAAGTGAAATATGGAGTTTTTGACAAATAGGAGATAAGAGGCTCAGGAAGTCTTGAGGTTGAGGTTCCTTTGTCATAATTGCTTCAATGATCCATAAATCAGCGTCTTTGGTTTCAAACCAGGAAACGGCAGAAACATGGTCTTCCAAGGAGCTGCCTAGGTCTGCGGCATGGGAGGGTTGGGCGTGAAAAAAAATTCTCCAAAACATTTGCGTTTCTCCGGGGGGATGAAAGGGGAAAATTGGACTTAACAGTTTATTAATTTTTCTAACCTTACACTATTTTTATAACTTGATAAATATGGAGAAGCATTATGAAAAAAGTCACGTTGTTGCTTGCACTAACTACTTTGTTCTCTAAGTTGGCTATGGCTGATGAGCCCATTAAGAATTCCGCTGCTTTTGAAAAGGATTTGACAGGGAATAAAAAAGAAACGACACCGGCTCAGGAGAAATCTCAAAATTCAAATAAGGAAGAGGGAAAAGAAGCAACCCAGCTTAAACTAGCTGACTTGATGAAACAGCAAGAAAAAATCACGAATGAAATGGTCGAGCTCAATGGTAAAATCGCGGCTCTAGAAGAGTCTACAGACTCTGAAAAAGATAGTAAAATCAGAGAATTGGATGATTCTCTCAATAAGTTAATGAGCCAAGGGTCTAAAGTGCAAGTAAAAATTGATAAACTTCATACGCCAGCATCAGAAGATACCAAAGCTGCAAAAAAATGAGTTCAGAGAAAGACTAGAGATTTCTAAGGTCGAATTTCGATAGGCGTTCCAACAGGAGTAGAGTGATAGATCTCCTCGATTTCTGCATTTGAGACAGCGATACAACCCCTTGTCCAGTCAAAAAATGCATGCATTTTACCCAGCCAACTGAAGCCTTTACCAACACCATGAATCATAAGGTCACCTCCACAAGCCATTTTTTTGGCGAAAGCATATTGAGTGTCATTTTTGTTCGGATAAGAAATTTTTAAAGATAAATAAAATTTGCTTTTATTATTCTTGGAAATAATTTTATAAAATCCTTCGGGTGTTTTGTTGTCTCCTTCTTGATGTTTGGGGCCAATGGGTTGAGCGCCCAAAGCAATTTGATAACTTTTAATGGCTAGATTATCATGGAATATTGTCATCTTCCTCTGATGCTTTTCTACCAAAATATAAGTTATAGTTGGTAAGGTATGTTCTAAGGGATGGTTTTGTATAAAGGAAAATCCTATAGAGAAGGCTAATAATAAACAGCCAAAGCTGAATATAATTTTTTTGATATTTGACGTTTTATTCTTTTTCAACAAAATCAGCCATAACTTTTTTAAGACCCGCAGCGTCAAATTCTATTTCGAGTTGATCTCCATTCACGCTGATGATGCGGCCATAACCAAATTTCTGATGAAAAATGCGATCTTGCGGTCGGTGTGCATGGTGGGCACGCAAAGGAACATCAGAAAATTCAGCGTCAATAAAAGCCTTTGTAGGGGTAGGGCGAGAAGGATATGCTGGGATAGACATTTCATTTCCATTTGCTTGAATAAGGGTAATATGAGCGGCGGGAAGTTCCTTAATAAAGCGAGAAGGAAGCATATGTTGCCATCCCTGATAGGTGCGCCTATTGAGTGCAAAGGTAATGATCGCTTTGCGTTGCGCTCGCGTGATGCCAACATAAGCTAATCGTCGTTCTTCTTCCAGTCCTTCTTGACCCTTTTCGTCTAATGATCGAGAGTGGGGGAAAAGGCCTTCTTCCCAACCAGAGAGAAACACAGTATCAAATTCTAATCCTTTAGCCGCATGAAGAGTCATAATAGTAATCATATCGGCTTGATCTTTTTTTGTTGTGTCCATAACGAGGCTGACGTGTTCTAAAAATCCACCTAGAGTGTCAAATTCCTCCATGGCACGCACCAATTCTTTCAAGTTTTCAAGTCTTCCCGCTGCATCGGGTGATTTATCATCTCGCCACATCCGTGTATAACCGGATTCATCCAAGACCATTTTAGCTATGGTGACATGGTGGTCATTTTGTAACCCGTGTCGCCAGCGATCGAGATCGAGAAAAAAGGTTCGCAAAGCTGTGCGAGCGCCGCCACGGATAGCATCAGTTTCACATAAAATTCGGGCGGCTTGTGGTAAGGAAATAGCATTTTCACGTGCATAGGTATGCATATATTGCAAAGTGGTTGCGCCAATGCCACGCCGGGGTGTGTTAATGATGCGTTCAAAGGCAAGGCCATCATCAGGTTGGCTAATAAGACGCATATATGCCATCGCATCTCGGATTTCTTGGCGTTCATAAAATCGCAATCCCCCAATCACTTTATAAGGAATTCCTAAAGTCAAAAAGCGGTCTTCAAACTCACGTGTTTGATAGCCCGCGCGCACAAGGACAGCCATTTTACTTAACAATATTCCTTGGCGTTGCGCTGCTTCAACTTCATCGCCAATAAAGCGCGCTTCGTCTTCAGAATCCCACGTGCCTCGAATCAGGACTTTTTCGCCCCCATCAAGTTCTGTCCATAATGTTTTACCAAGTCGGCCTAAATTCTTTTCGATAAGGCCGGAGGCCGCACCTAAAATATGAGTGGTGGAACGATAGTTTTGCTCAAGGCGGACAATAGTGGCACCCGGAAAGTCTTTTTCGAACCGCAAGATGTTGCCAATTTCAGCTCCACGCCATCCATAAATAGATTGATCATCATCCCCAACACAACAAATGTTGTTGTGGCCTTGGGCAAGGAGGCGTAGCCACAAGTATTGGGCGACGTTTGTATCTTGATATTCATCCACCATGATGTAATGGAACTGATCTTGATAAGATTTCAAAATCTCGTGGTGATCTTGAAAAAGTTGTATGCAGTATAAAAGAAGATCGCCAAAATCTACAGCATTAAGAGTTTTTAAGCGGTCTTGATAAAGACTATAGATTCGATCGATCCAATTTCGAGGTGGGATTTGATCAAGTTTTTGACAGAATTCAACTCGATCTTTCTTCGAACTGATAACGGATATGACCATTCGAGGAGGATTCTTTCCCTCATCGATGCCTTCCGCTTGAAGAATTTGCTTAATTAATCTTTGTTGGTCATCTGTGTCTAGAATAGTGAAATTTGGTTTTAAGCCAACTACTTCAGCATGACGACGTAAGATTCGCACGGCAATCGCATGAAAGGTTCCCAGCCATAACCCTTCTGTGGGTTGGTTGAGTAATGCACCCACACGGTCGCGCATTTCTGTTGCGGCTTTATTGGTGAAAGTGACGGCAAGAATTTGTGAGGGATAGGCCAGCCCACAGGCTAAAATATGTGCCATACGAGTTGTGAGAACGCGCGTCTTACCCGTACCTGCCCCAGCCAAAATAAGTACGGGTCCATTAATGGATTCAACAGCAGCTCTTTGCTCGTTATTTAAAGCGTCAAGATAACTGGGTGTCATGGGGTAGGGTATGGCAACAGAGTGAGACACAATCGTAATTTTGCTTCCAATTAAGATATCTTGACCATAGATAGCAGGGTTAAGAGGGTAACTGCAACAGCGTTCATATCAATAGAGGTGCCTAATAAATTTAAGAAAGAATTGTAAAAAATATACTTTTAAAAATTTTGTCTAGTGGGGCAGTAAGGATTGTGCATTTCTTAATAAAATTTTTTGTTCTATAGAATCTGCTGAAAGCATGAGAGATACCGCTGTTTTGAATTTTTCTTAGCTATTCTGACCACTTGTTCTTTTCAGTTGGCTGAGGTAATGATATAAAATTATTGTAAAGTTAATTTAAAATAAGGATATATATATGCGTACCTCCAAAATATTATTGGTTTCTCTGCCTCTTGTTCTAGCTGGATGTTTTGATTCGGATGGAGATTCCATACATTATCATCCTCAACCGGCCCCTGTAGTGGTCGCTACACCTTCAACGAAAACTCCTGCGGTTGTTAAACGCTCTGCACTAAAACCACAAAAGGCCCCAGATTGTGGATGTGGTCATGGGCCGGATACGGTTTCAGCGGCCTCTCCTTGTCCCAATCCTGCTATTTGTCCTCCCATACCCGTGACAGCTTCTGGTGAAGAATGGCACCCAAGTGAAGGGCTACTTGTTCGTGCCGGGGATTTGGTCATGGAATTGCAAGCAAAAAATGGTGGGGTGAGACCCAGTCATGCCGTTATGTCAGTCCATATTCAAAAGAACATGGGTTTGACGTCTCCTCAAGCTGAAGCTGTTTTGGAAGAATTAGGTCTTTAATTTAAAGCAACAGGTCAAAAAACCACCGCTCTCATTGAGGGCGGTGGTTTTTTATGGTTAACGTTTGTTTTGGTAAACGATAAGAAAGACGCTCAAAAACTATTTCTTGAGACCAATATCTCCGAAACGCTTGCTGAACTTGCTGATTTGACCGGCTGTATCCAATATTTTTTGGTTAGCCCCTGTCCAAGCAGGATGAGATAAGGGGTCGATATCTAATTGCATAGTATCTCCAGGCTTTCCCCAGGTTGTTCGCGTTTTAAAAGTTGTGCCATCAGTCATAACAACATTAATTTCATGGTAGTTCGGATGAATATCTTGTTTCATAATCTTTCTTTTCCATTTTGATAAAGTTCTTTATTTCGTGTATAGCCTAGAGTGGTGATAATATGCAATGATTTTGTCATGACTGATGAGGAATTGCTCTCTTGACCATGCAAAAACAAATGAATACTGATCTTGCGTCTCCTTGGTTTGACGTCGATAAGGATAAAGATAACTTAACACTTCGTTTTGGAGGCGCTTGGGTTTGTCGTTCCTTGAACCGAGTTGAACCTCAACTTGATAGGAAGTTTCAAAAGAGTATTGCCAAAAACCGTCCCGTAAAAATCATTATTGAAAAAAATTGCTCGATGGATTCTGCAGGCGCATGTCTTATTGCACGTGTCATTAAAGCCCTACAGAATGAAAAGCGTACAGTTGATGTTGAGAGTCTGACTTCATCGTCTCTTCTTTCCTATTTTCTTACCCACCAGCCGGCCGTTATGGAAGAAGCAGAACATCTCAATTGGAAAATTCTCTGGCTGAACTATGTTGGTTTTAAAACAGTTTATTTGTGGAAAACAACACTCAATATGTTAGAATTTTTGGGTAAAATTCTGATAACTTGGGTGGCGACTTTAAAAAGTGCAACACCGCTTCGGTGGGTCTCCGTTTTTCGACATTGTGAAGAAATAGGCGTAAGAGCTCTTCCCATTGTGGGGCTTATTTCTTTTCTTATTGGTGTGGTGCTTTCCTATCAAAGTATCAATCAATTGAGGCGTTTTGGGGCTGAAATATATACTATTGATTTCTTAGCTGTTTCTCTTTTACGGGAACTAGCCGTTCTTCTCACAGCTATTGTGATCGCGGGTCGATCGGGAAGTGCTTTTACTGCCCAACTCGGCACTATGGCCCTCAATCAAGAGATTGACGCTATAAGAATGTTGGGCCTCAATCCGATTCAAGTTCTGGTTATTCCACGGTTGATTGCCATTATCTTTTGCCTCCCTTTGCTTGTCTTTTTTGCCATGATGATGGGGTTATTGGGAGGGATGCTCATGACGGCTCTGATCATTGATGTATCGCCTATCCAGTTTATCCATCAATTTCAGAGAGCCACCTCTTTAAGTTCCTTTTGGGTCGGGATGAGCAAAGCCCCTTTATTTGCTATACTCATTGGATTTGTTGGGTGTTATAGAGGATTCCAAGTTAAAGGAAGCGCAGAAAGTGTTGGACGTATGACCACTCAATCTGTTGTTGAATCTATTTTTCTTGTAATTATTTTTGATGCTTTCATGTCTATACTTTTTTCCTATTTAAAGGTGTGAATTCATGAAGCGTCCTATTATTGAAATCAAGGGGCTCAAAACAAAGTTTGGTAAACAAGTCATTCATAACAACTTAGACCTTACTATTTTTGAAGGGGAGGTGATTGGTATTGTAGGAGGGTCGGGAAGCGGTAAATCTGTACTCATGCGCTACATGATTGGTTTGGAACCTCTTCAGGCAGGTAAACTTATCTATTATACCACACCGGCGTACCCTTCCTCTCAAGTTGGGGTTTTATTCCAAGCTGGGGCTCTCATTTCCTCCTTAACAGTACTTGAGAATATTATGATCCCTCTCATTGAGGTTGCACGCCTATCTTATGGTCTTGCTTATGAAATTGCTTTTTCAAAAATCGAAAAAGTAGGGCTTTCCAGCGAACACATGCAAAAATATCCTTCCCAGCTTTCGGGAGGAATGATTAAACGCGTTGCTCTGGCTCGTGCGTTGGCGCTTGATCCTGCTATAGTATTTTTAGATGAACCCACCTCGGGTCTTGACCCTATTGCTGCCGCAGGGTTTGATAATCTAATTAAAGAGTTGCAAAAAGAATTAAAAATCACCATCGTTATGATTACTCATGATCTTGATTCCCTTGTTACAGTGTGTGACCGTGTTGCAGTATTAATCGATCAACAGGTGCGTGTAGGCACTCTAGAAGAAGTTGCACGAATGGACCATCCTTGGATACAGGAATATTTTCATGGCCCCAGAGGTCAAAACATGTTTAAGGCGAGGACACGTTAATGGAGACAAAAGCAAATTATAGTTTAGTTGGCGCTTTCGCTATTTTTTTTCTTGTTGCTATTATGGTTTTTATTGTGTGGATTGCCCGTCTTGATTTTTCAAACAAGGTCACAGAATATGATATTTATTTTTCTAAGTCTGTTACAGGTTTAAAAGAAGGCGGTACGGTTTTGTATCGGGGGGTTCCCGTTGGGGCCGTTAAAAAGATCGCATTAGATGCAGATAACGTAGAAACTGTCCGCGTGACAATTTTTATACAAGGGGATGTTCCGATTAAAGAAGATGCTTTTGCCTCTCTTGAATTACAAGGTATTACGGGAGTTGCCTATATTCAATTAAATGGGGGAACCAGTAGCGCTAAAAAATTACGTCCCAAAAAAGGGACTTCTCGGGCCATTATTCCCACGCGATCGTCAGTTTTTGAAGAGGTGACAGCGTCTATTCCCGCCGTTTTAAATCAAGCCTCAAAGACACTTGAAGAAATACGATCCTTATTTGATAAAGACAATAAGGTTGCTTTTTCCGAAACCTTAAAGAATCTTCATACCATATCACAAGCTTTGATTCCAACTACTGGTCAGGAAACGAATATTCAAGAATTGCTTAAAGGAATGAAAGATGGGGTGAAGGAAATTCATAAAATGGTCATGGAACTCAACGTTTTGCTTTCAGAGAATCGTAAAAATATTAGTAGTTTTACGGAAGAGGGATTGCCGGCATTGACTCATTTTCTAAATGAAGGAAAAGAAACTTTATCTACCATTCGTCATATAGGAGAAGCCTTAGAGCGAAGTCCTTCTCGATTTATGTCTCGCGATTCAAAAGAAGGAGTGAAAGTTCCATGAAAAAAATTATAGTTATTGGTGTCGTGGCTTCCAATTTATTATGTGGATGTTCTCTTTTTCCCTCTCCTGGTGAACCTGTAAAAAAGTATACCCTTGTTGCAGAAGGTAATGAGTCAGTAACTCCTCTTACCTCCTATGCGACGCGACCCTATCAATTGGCCATCGATATGCCGACACTTTATAAACCCATTGATACAACACGTATTGCGGTAAAACCTCAAGAGCAGACCATTGATTATTTTGCAGATGTAGAGTGGGCGGATCGCTTAAATGTCTTGATTCAGGAGTCCTTGATTTATTCCTTGCAAAACAAAAAGGCTTTTCGGGGCGTTAGCCGGCCAAGAGAAGGGATTCATGCTGACTATACTTTAAAAATTGAAGTTAGGAAATTCTATATTGACCAACAGCTGGCCCCCCATCCTTCCACAGCAAAGGTAGATTACATGGTCTATCTTGTAAAAATGCCCGAACGTCAGATTGTGGCTTCACGGCAATTTATTTATGATCAAGCCATTCTAGATTATACGATGGATAACATTATAAAATCCTTAAATGCTGCGCATCTTGAGGGATCTAAAGCTTTGATGTCATGGATTTTACAGCATATACGATCATAAATTTTTGCGCGTAGCCCCCAATCATTTGTTTATCTCTAAGAGCGTGAGAATATCTCCCCCTTTAGCCTCATGAAAAGTTTTTGGTAACTATCCAAAATTAAGTTTCAAAGAATAATAGATAGCTAATTTAATAAAATTAATATTAAATTGTAGTAAACCACATAGACATTGGGCTTCATTCACGCTTAAACTTATTAAGTAACAATGATTTATCATAGGCTTACAATATGAGTTCCTCGCTGCTTACCGTTGATTTAGAAGATAAGTATACCCAAGATTCTGGCCGAATATTTATTACAGGCACTCAAGCCTTGGTTCGACTTTCTCTCATGCAGCGACGTCGAGATATATCCTTGGGGGTCAATACGGCTGGATTTATTTCAGGGTATAGGGGATCTCCCTTAGGAGGATTTGACCTTGCTTTATGGAAAGCCGCACACCATCTCAAAAACCACAATATAGAATTTAAACCGGGAATCAATGAAGACTTAAGTGTCACAGCCGTATGGGGTAGCCAGCAAATTTCTTTGTCGCCGGGTGCGACGGTGCAAGGTGTTTTCTCTATGTGGTACGGCAAAGGGCCTGGTGTTGATCGGTCGGGCGATGCGTTAAAACATGCCAATTCTGCAGGCACAAATCCTTTTGGAGGTGTTTTGGCATTGACAGGGGATGATCACGCCTGTAAATCATCTACCCTGGCCCACCAAAGTGAGTATGCACTTGTAGATGCCTTTATTCCGATTATGGTCCCTTCCACTGTTCAAGATGTTTTGGATTTGGGATTAATGGGTTGGGCTCTCTCTCGATATTCTGGGTTGTGGATCGGTTTTAAAATGCTCTCAGATACCGTAGATACGGCAGCATCTGTAATGGTGGATTCTTCTCGTCTCCTCATCCATCAGCCTAAAGATTTTGATATGCCACCTGAAGGACTTCATTTTCGATGGCCTGATAGCCCCTTGCAACAAGAACGCCGGCTTCATGATTTTAAATTAAAAGCTGTGCCAAGTTTTGTGCGTGCAAATCATTTGAATCGTTCTGTATGGCCGGAGTCAAGAGGGCGAAAGAAGCCTCGCTTTGGTATTATTACGGTGGGAAAATCGTATATTGACGTTCGTCAAGCGCTTGATGATTTGGGATTTGATGAAGATTTGGCCCAAGATTTAGGTTTAGCCATTTTCAAAGTCACCGTAAGTTGGCCCCTTGAGCCCACCAGTATTGAAGACTTTTGCCGTGGGCTCGAGACAGTTTTGGTTGTTGAGGAAAAGCGTCCCCTTATTGAAGATCAGCTGAAAACAATCCTTTATCATCTTCCAGCAACGCAGCGGCCTGATATTTTAGGAAAAATGGACATTAAAGGCAAACCACTCCTTCAGTCTTATTATGAATTGAATGCAACTCAGATTGCTGCAGTGATCGCCCAATGTCTTGAAAAATTATCTGGTTTTGATCGATTCCAGGGCGCATTTCAGCAGGCGATTAAGAAAGCTCAGCCAAAAGAAGCTTTCCAAGATCGCTTAGCGCGATTACCTTATTATTGTTCAGGCTGTCCTCACAATACGTCTACTCTTCCTTTACCGACGGGGAGTCGGGCAGTAGCAGGCATCGGGTGCCATTATATGGCGACATGGATTGCTCCTCTTCACACGAAAACCTTTACCCAGATGGGTGCAGAGGGTGTTCCCTGGATTGGACAGGCACCCTTTACTACGGAAAAACATATTTTTGCAAATCTAGGAGATGGGACTTATTACCACTCAGGCTATTTGGCAATTCGGGCAGCAGTCGCTTCAAAAGTCAATATTACGTACAAAATTTTATATAATGATGCTGTGGCTATGACGGGGGGACAACCGGTAGATGGTCCGTTAACGGTGTGGAAAATTAGTCAACAGGTCTACGCTGAAGGTGTGCGACGCATTGCTTTGGTAACAGATGATCTGGATCGATACCCTTTGGGAGCGCCTTTTGCACATGGGACAACAATTCATTATCGAGATGAACTTGCTTCTGTCCAAGAAAGTCTGAAGGAATGGGAAGGTACATCCGTCCTTATTTATGATCAAACGTGCGCTCTGGAAAAACGTCGTCGTCGCAAAAGGGGAGCTCTTAGCGACCCAAATAAACGAATTTTTATTAATGAATCTGTTTGTGAGGGATGTGGTGATTGTGGTCGCAAATCCAATTGTCTTTCCATTACACCTTTGGCAACAGAATGGGGATTAAAAAGGTCAATTGATCAATCGAGTTGTAATAAAGATTTCTCATGTGTGAAGGGTTTTTGTCCAAGCTTTGTAAGTGTTATTGGCGGGAATTTGCGCAAACCCCAATTGACTTCATTTCCTGAAGATCTATATGCCAAACTTCCCAAACCAAAGTCAGTTTCTCTCGCAAAGCCTTACAGCATTTTTGTAGCAGGGGTAGGTGGCACCGGTGTCGTCACAATTGGTTCTATAATTGGAATGGCCGCCCATTTGGAGGGTAAGGGGTGCTCGATCGTTGATATGGCGGGCCTTGCCCAAAAAGGAGGGGCAGTTGTCAGTCATATTCGTTTGAGTAAGAAGCTAGAAGAAATTCACGCAACCCGCGTCAACTCTGGAGGTGCCGATTTGCTATTGGGCGCAGACCTTATTGTAAGTGCAGGCGCGGAAGGCATGGATAAGATTTCTCCCGGTCGGACTCAAGTCATTGTTAATACCCATGAGTCCATTACGGGACATTTTACACAAAATCCTGATATTCAATTTCCAGGTGAAGGGATGAAAGCTGATTTAGTCAAGGCAGTTGGAAACAATAGGGTAGATTTTGTAGATGCTACAGCTCTCGCAACTTCCCTTTTAGGAGATTCAATTACAACAAATCTTTTTTTAGTGGGTTATGCTTTTCAAAAGGGTTTTATTCCCGTTTCTGTGGACGCTATTCAAGAAGCAATTCGCCTTAATAACGTTGCTGTGATAATGAATAAACTTGCTTTTCAGTGGGGACGTATTGCCGCTGTTGATTTAAATCTTGTGGAAGAGTTTTGCAGAAAAGAGGTTCCCATAGAACCTGATCATGTGTTGAGCGAAACTTTACAACAACAAATAACCCGTCGCTATGATTTTTTGGTTGATTACCACGATCAAGCGTATGCCAATCGTTATCTATCTTTTGTGCAAAAAGTTGAACAAGAAGAGGAGCGACTGGGTTTAAAGGGGTTAACTGAGGCTGTTGCACAATCGTATTACAGGTTGTTAGCCATTAAAGATGAATACGAAGTGGCCCGTCTCTATACCAATGGGGACTTTACGCGGCGATTGGAACAGCAGTTTGAAGGTAAATATAAACTACAATTTCATTTGGCTCCCCCCCTGATTGCTCGCCATGACCCTCAAACAGGAGAGCTAATAAAAGCAACTTATGGTCCCTGGGTTTTTAAAATTTTTAAGCTTCTTGCAAAAGCAAAAAAACTTCGCGGAACTTATTTAGATTTGTTTGGTTACACGTTAGAACGACGCAGAGAACGTCAGTTATTACTTGATTATGAAATTACTATGGCAAAAATATTGGCTCAATTATCAACAAAAAACCATACTATTGCTTGTCAAATTGCTGAACTTCCTCAATTAATAAAGGGTTTTGGTCACGTAAAAGAACGTAATCTAAATATAGCACAAGCTTTAGAGGAAGACTTATGGAAGAAAATGGACAAGCTTACGTAGCTGAATAGATTTAATTTAATCATTTGTTTAATGATGAATAAACAGCTAAATAATCGTGTTTTTGTGATGAAAATGCCATAGGAGACCAAAAATAATTAAATAAATATAGAGTTTTTCTTGAAATTTCGGTGGAAATAGTTCATTTATTTAAGTGTAGACCAACATATTGAGATATTTAATATATTATTCCCTAAGGATTCCATGAAATTTAGTGATCTCGGACTGTCGGCCGAATTAGAGCAGACTGTTAACCTACTTGGATATACAGTACCCACTCCCATACAAGAACAAGCTATCCCCCAAATTTTAAGAGGTCGCGATCTTTTTGGTTGTGCTCAAACGGGAACGGGCAAAACAGCTTCTTTTATTTTACCAATGATTGATATTTTGCAAGGTTCACGTTCAAAGGTACGTATGCCTCGGTCTATTGTATTAGAACCGACACGAGAATTGGCAGCACAAGTGCTGGAAAGTTTTGAGACATATGGTAAGGATCATAAATTGAAAGCCGCCCTTTTAGTGGGGGGGGAGTCGATGACAGATCAGGAAAAACAGTTGAAGCGCGGTGTAGATGTGCTTATTGCGACGCCGGGGCGCCTATTAGACTTATTTGAACGAGGTCAGATTCTTCTGGCAGATGTTAAAATTCTTGTTATTGATGAAGCCGATCGCATGCTGGATATGGGATTCATTCCAGATGTGGATCGTATTGTTGCAACATTGCCAAAGATGCGTCAAACGTTACTTTTCAGTGCGACGATGCCGGGAGAGATTAAAAAGCTATCTCAATCTTATTTAATTAATCCTAAAGAAATTATTATTGCTCCCGCAACGCGTACAGCAACAACTGTTAAGCAACATGTTGTGCGGGCTGATGATACAAAGAAGCGTGAAGCTTTACGCCAAATCTTAAGCCTGCAAGAAAATCCGGGGCCCATAATTATTTTTTGCAATCGAAAGCGAGACATCTCAGTTCTTACAAGCTCTTTAAAGCGCTATGGTTATGAAGCGGGAAGTCTTCATGGTGATATGGCACAAAGTCAAAGAAACCAAATGCTGGAAGATTTTAAGAGTGGTAAAATTACAGTTTTGGTAGCGAGTGATGTGGCTGCACGTGGGCTTGATGTTGATGGGTTGAGTTTAGTTGTTAATTTTGATGTTCCTATGAATGCTGAAGATTATGTCCATCGTATTGGCCGTACCGGACGTGCGGGCAATACGGGTGTAGCGATTACCCTTGTAAGCCATCGTGATGAAAAGTATTTAACGGGTGTTCAAGCTTTTATCCAGCAGGAAATTCCTGTGATGGTTTTGGATGGTGCAAAAGTAGAGACTCAATCATCTGAAAAGACGGCTTCTGCAAAATTAGAAGTGACAGACAAAGATGATGACCAAGTCAAGTCAAAGGTTAAAGAGAAGATTGATGATATCAATCGACGTCATCCTCAAAAGAAAAAAGAAGTTTCTGAAAAAAATAGGGATCAACTTAAGCCAACCCAAGATCAGAGCTCATTAGAAAAGAAATCAGGTAAATCGAAATCAAGACATACATCGCGCAAATTGAATCAGCCAGATGATGGGCCTGAAGAGACCCGTATTGGTTTTGGATTAGATGTTCCAGCCTTTATGTTGAAATCTGTTGATTTAAAAGTACTTTAAGCTCTGCATTTTAATAGATAAGACAATGATATAAGTGTTCTATTATTGTCCTCAAATTTGTAAGAGATTAAACATGTTTAACCTAAAATTTCAAAAATTACATGAAGAGTTTTTTCATGTTCTTTACCGTTTTCCTTTAGCCGTTCTTTCTAGCCTTTTCTTGACAATCTATGTTATGAACCCATCTTTTTGGCCTGAATCATGGCACAAGCAGGCTTTAATCTCCATTTTTGTTATCAATATTTTATGGTTCGTATCTATTGAGCTTATTGCCGAAAGTCAAAAATGGAGCAAGGCTTTCTCTACAACGTTAGCGTTATTCGTCTTTGGCTTGATTGCCCAATATCTTTACACCCATTCTCCTGTTTTTCCTTCTACATTGCTCATGGCTTTTGGATTCATAACTTTAATATTCGTTGCACCCTTTATGGGCAAATCTGTGAACAGAGAATATATATGGTACTATCATTATAAACTTGGAATAAACGCTGTATTTGCCCTTTTGCTATCATTTATTATTTGCAGTGGAATAGGTCTGATACTTATAAGTCTTGATTATCTTTTTCACGTGATATTAATTTATGATCAATATGAAAAACTAGTTAAAATCACAGTTTGTTTCTTTATGCCCATGATACTTATGCTGGGAATACCCTCTCGTTTTAACGAACCGGTGGAAAAGACACAAACTAAAAATGTCCAATTTTTACTGAATTATGTAATGACACCCATCTTGTTGGTTTTCGGTCTGATTCTTGTTGTCTATTCCATTAAAATTTTTATCGCTCAAAATCTTCCTCGGGGAAAAGTAGCGTATTTAGTCGCTTGTTTAGGGGCTTTTGGTTGTTTTGCTTATTTATTAGGTGATACAGCGAAAATGTCCCTTTCAGTGATGCATAAATTTTTTCGGAAGCACTTTTTCCATCTTATGATCATTCCTCTCGTTCTGATGGGAATCGGAATTGGAGTCCGGGTTCATCAGTATGGGCTTACAATAAGCCGATATTTTGTGTGTCTAGTTTTCGCCAATTTATTGATCATTACAACGTATTCTTTTGTGGACAGTCGGGCAAGAATAACTCGTTTTATGTTGATATGGACTTCAAGTCTATTTTTGTTAGGCTCATTTGGGCCTTGGGGTATCGTGGAGCTAAGTTCGTTCAGTCAATTTAAAAGATTGCAGCATTTACTCGAAAAAAATCATATTCTTGAGAATGACAAAATTTTAAAAATTCACCCTCCCGTTGATTTGCAAGACGAAGTTGAAATTAACAACATAATAAATTATATAATTGCCCACGGAAATCCTAAAATGTTAAAGGGGTGGTTTTGTTTAGAAGATCAAAAACTTTTTGATATACCCGATCAATCAAAGCTTAACGGAAAGGATTTAACCCTACTCATGGGTATACAATCTGGTTTAGTACCCAAGAGGAATTTGAAGAATGATACCTTTTCTTTTAAACGCCACGTGAATAATTCTAAATGGGTACCTCTGGAGGGGCAGAATTATTTGTTAAAGGATTTCCATTTCAACACGCAGAATTTTTCACAAGTTGAAGAAGTTTTACCAGGACCTTCTAAGATTATTATTAAAATTAAATTCGATAAACACAGTCAAAAACTTAGCTTTGAGAGAAAGAATGGATCTGAGTCTCGTCTGACTATTGACTTAAGAGATATGGTCTCAAAACTAAAAGATGAGCGAGATCTTTCTGTAATCGATAAAAATCTCGTTTTTGAAGGAAGAGTTGATACACTGTACTTAAAATTTATCATTCAAAAAATTAGTGGTGCAATAGAGGAAAGAGGTGATCTTAAAGTAACCGATATGAGTGGGGATTTGTTTATTAAAACAATTTCTTAAGATATACCTACAGATAGATTTATTGTGATTTATTAATTTTCTTGTTTTAGTAAATAAAATAACTATATATATGTAATTACAATTACAAACAATAAAATTGCAAAGGTAAAAATTATGTTTGGCAATTTCATAAGATCAATCACACTTACTATATTAGTATCATTTGCAATATTTTCTTCTTATGCCGCAGAAAGTAGCACGCAATCTAATAAATCAAAGGTAAATTCTGCAATACAACAAATGACCGATGCTTCTCAGCTTTATATTCATGCTTGCAACTTGGCACAGTTAGATAGTCCCTCAAAAGAAAAGGCAAAGCAGGCTTTTTTAAAAGTAATAGAGATAACGCGTGCAGCGCTAGTGGATATGCCCGTTAATACTTCTGACGTTTACAAAACATGCGTCCAATTACAAGCCATAAGCCAAAGACAACTGGGTTCATTACGCTACAATATAGCTATGCAAGGACTCGGAGATCCTAAAAAAGTATCAGAGTCTTTCCTAAACTTAGTGCGAGCAGCAATCCAACATTTGGAAGAAAGCTACAATTTATATTTTAGTATTAAAGATCAACAGAATGTTGTTATTACAAGTCAATCATTAGTTCCTGCCCTTGAAGCTTTCGCAACTTTATGCGCTTTTCGTGCTGAAATAGAGACAAAGCCGAGTGTGAGCGTCGCTTTATATGAAGAGTGTATTGCTTCAAAAGAACGGAGTTGTTCTCTTCATTCTGGACAATTAGAAAACGTAAGCTTGTCCCATTATCAAGCTTTAGCAGTACATAAAATGTTGAATTTATACAATGTGATAGGAGGCATATTTGATGATCTTTGCAGCCGCCTTAAACAAAAAGATCATTCTGTGCCCGCTAATTATTCATTCAAAATGTGTTCATCAGATACCTCTAACTTGGTAAAATTTTGGGAAAAAAGAATCGTAGGTGGTAAAGTTAATTGCACCATTTTTCCGCCACAACTAAGTGTTAAGCAAACTCAGAGAACCGGTAGGAAACAAAATACTGCCGCCGGTGTCGTTGATGTTACTTCTCCTTTTTTTGATTTACTCAAAGCATTACCACCCGTTTTGGATGCAGAGGATTTTTTAGACCGGATTCGGACCTTTCAATGTGGAATTTTATGGGGCGTGTATCAAGAAGACCTTAACAATGATATTTCACGAAAAGTTGCCAGTGCGGCCTATAAAAAATATGTTTATCAAGGTGAATTTGCAAATGATCTTCCGATGGAAGAGGCTTTTATTTTTGCTCACTTAGAGGATCTCATTGGCAATCCACACCCGTTAAATAATTTCTATAAAGAATTACATGCTAAACGCAAACAAGCCAGGCATCAAAAAATGGTGGAGGCTATCAAAGCAAATTTGCTAGCCAGACAGATTGAGAACGAAAGGCAGGCTGCAATTGCTGAAGAAAGATTACAGTCAGAGAGTCGCCCTAGAACCGTACCTTTTTCTACAATCTCATCTCCATCCTATGAATACTCACCATCTGAACTTCCTAAACCAGAAATCTTGGCCCCTAAAGTTAAGGAAAAAAGGCGAGGTGTTGCCTCAGTGCCAGATAGTCAAGAAATTAAGTCTGGAACGAAAGAGGAATCTATTTCATCAAAAGAAGCAACTCTGGTTAGGCTTTCTGGAATAGAATTTGAAATTTATCAGAAAATAAATGCAAATGGAAAAATTACCATAAAAGAAGTGATTGTAATTTTGACTGCGTTCAATTGTAGGATTGAGGACGGCGCCAAGCATAAAAAAGCGACAGCTCAAAATGGAAAAGTATGGACTATCCCTGACCATTCCCAACGAGATGGCCCTATAGATCCGGCCTATCGCCGATCCTTAAGAAATTTCCTTCATATTACTTTGGAAATTGACCCTGAAGATGTGGTTTTAAAGACCTAAAATTAGGAGTAAGGCGGGGGGTACACAAAAAGTTGTAATGCTCTTTCCCATAAAAGGATTTTCTTCAAATTCCTCCCAATTCTTGCCTTTAGGACAGCAAAAGTCTATAACAGCCCTATGGACCTATTGAAAAAACTACAATACCAAAGTTGGCATAGAGGCACGCGGGAAAATGATCTTCTCTTGGGGCCTTTTGCAGACGCCATTTTACCGACATTTACCGCATCAGATCTTAACGCCTATCAGAAGATGTTAGAACATGATGATGCGGACATTTTTGCTTGGATTACAGGTCAAAATTCCATTCCCAAAACGGAGCCTATGATATTACGGATTCGGGATTATCATCAATGTCGTTAACCCAAATTTATGCGCGTGTTCCTGATGGAGCCGAAGCGCCTCTTTTTCACCGCCTATTGAGCCCAGGAACTGTCCTATACGTTTGTGCAACAGAAGCAAAAGCGCAAAGGTTAAGGGATCAGTTAGCAATTATCGCTTCTCCAAATCGACTTCTTTATTTTCCAGCTTGGGATTGTTTGCCCTTTGATCGAGTCTCTTCGGGGCTTGATGTTATGACTACCCGTATTGATGTCCTCACAACACTCCTCGAAAAGGAACAAAACTATTGTTTGGTCACGTCTGTTGCGGCGCTTTTGCAACGCTTGCCACCTCGAAGCGCTCTAGAAGGCCAATCTTTTCAAATTCAATCCGGTCAATCGACCAAACGAGATGAATTACTTCGTTTTTTAAATCAGATGGGTTATGTTCGATCTGAAACCGTTCGAGAATCCGGAGAGTATGCCGTTCGCGGTGGTATCGTTGATTTCTTTCCCACCGGTGTTGCGGATCCTGTGCGTGTGGATTTCTTTGGTGATGAAGTGGATCACTTACGAAGTTTTGATGCGATGGCTCAGACATCCCTCAAATCTTTAGATAAAGTGGTGTTGAAACCTGTCAGCGAACTCACTCTCACAGCTGAGGGTATTAGCCATTTTCGAATACGGTATCGCGAATTATTCGGAGCCGCTAGCGACCCCCTATATGAAGCTATATCAGCTGGACGTAAATATGGGGGAATGGAACATTGGCTCCCCCTTTTCTTTCCCCAATGTGAGACTTTGCTTGATTATTTAACTGGCGCATCCATTTTTATAGAAGAAGGGAGCGAAGGCGCAACAATTTCACATCTTCAAACCATTAATGACTATTATCAAGCTCGTCTAATGCCGATTCCAGGTGAACACAGCTTACCGTATCGACCTTTACCCCCAGAATTATTGTATTGGACTGCTCAGGATTGGGAAAACTTCTTACAAACTAAAGCTTGGTCAAAAGTAACGCCATTTCAAGTGGAGAAAGCTCCTCAAGGTATTCCCGTAGAAGATTTTGAAGGCAAGGCTCTTCATGATTTGGGTTTATCGCAAAATATGCCAAGAAGTAAAGCATTTGAAATAGTGGCTCAAAAACTAAGAGAGGCAAGAGATGACAAAAAGCTTGTCATCTTGGCAAGCTTTACGGAAGGGGCAAGAGATCGTCTCCTGACAATTTTACAAGAGCATGAGATCCATAATGTGCAAGTGCAGGATTTCTGGCCAACAAAGATACCTCTTGATAATTTGAGTCAGAGTATTGCTCTTGTCTATCCCTTAGAGCGTGGATTTGAATTGCCGAATTTATTGGTGTTAAGCGAGCAAGACCTTCTAGGGGATCGAGTCGCCAGAGCAACATCTAAGCGCCGAAAAGCAGATCAATTTTTTCTGGAAGCAGCCCAATTGGCACCGGATAATTTGGTTGTCCACCGTGATCATGGGATTGGTCGTTATGAAGGATTAAAAACTATCGTGGTGGGTGGCGCTGCCCATGATTGTTTGTGCTTAATTTATGAGGGGGGCGATAAACTCTTCTTGCCTGTTGAAAACATTGAAATGATCACGCGGTATGGTGGGGAAGGGGCTGCGGCTCACTTAGATCGCTTGGGGAGTTCAGCGTGGCAAATGCGAAAAGCGAAAGTTAAGAAGCGCATCCGAGAAGTGGCAGACTATTTAATTAAAATTGCTGCGGAAAGAGCGCTTCACTCTGGGCAAATATTGGAAAAGCATCCCACTCAGTATGAAGAGTTTTGTTCGCGTTTTCCTTATGTGGAAACAGAAGATCAACAAAGAGCAATTGAGGAAGTCTTATCGGATATGTCTTCCGGAAAACCCATGGATCGGTTGGTTTGTGGAGATGTTGGATTTGGGAAAACAGAAGTTGCATTACGGGCAGCTTTTGTGGCCGTATCTCAAGGCAAACAAGTTGCCATTATTGTACCCACAACATTGTTATGTCGTCAGCACTATCGGACATTTCGAGATCGCTTCCAAGGATTCCCCTATCGAGTAGAACAAATTTCTCGATTGGTGAAAACAAGCCACGCTACAAAAGTTCGTCAAGAGATTGCGCAAGGCAAAGTTCCGATTATAATCGCAACCCATGGTTTATTATCTGACAAAACAATTTTTGCTGATCTGGGGTTATTGATTATTGATGAAGAACATCACTTTGGGGTCAAGCAGAAAGAAAAGCTAAAGAAATTGTGTGCAGATGTTCATGTATTGACCCTGACAGCGACACCCATTCCTCGCACACTTCAATTAGCGCTAAGTGGGGTGAGAGAAATGAGTCTCATCACAACGCCACCGATTGATCGCTTAGCGGTACGCACCTTTGTCATGCCTTTTGATCACGTTGTGATACGCGAAGCTATTTTGCGTGAATATTATCGAGGAGGTCAAATATTTTGCGTCAGCCCTCGGTTGGATGATCTAGCAAAACTTGAAACACAATTGAGAGAACTAACGCCAGAAATACGCATTATTACTGCACATGGTCAGATGAGTGCTACTCGATTAGAAGAAGTCATGAATGCATTTTATGATCGAGATTATGATTTACTTCTCTCAACCAATATTGTGGAATCAGGTATTGATATTGCTACAGCGAACACTCTTATTATTCATCGAGCAGATTTGTTTGGTTTGGCGCAATTGTACCAACTCAGAGGTCGCGTAGGGCGCGGAAAAACCCAGGGATATGCTTATTTAACTTTGCCAGAAGGTAAGATTCTAACTACCAATGCAACCAAGCGCTTAGAAGTTATGCAAACACTCGATAATTTAGGCGCAGGATTTTCTTTGGCTAGTTATGACATGGATATTCGGGGTACAGGTAATATCGTGGGGGAAGAGCAATCTGGCCATATGCGTGAAGTGGGCGTCGAGCTTTATCAGCATTTACTTCAAGAAGCTATCTTAATGGTGAGGGCAGAGCAAGAGTTGGGAACTACCCCTGACTTTGAATGGGCTCCCCAAATCAATTTAGGGGCGTCCGTTTTAATTCCAGAAACCTATGTAGCAGATTTAAGTTTACGGCTGGGTCTTTATCGTCGGATTGCTGCGTTAGAAAATCGTGATCAAATTGATATATTTGCATCTGAGATGATCGATCGGTTTGGTTCCTTACCTTCCGAAGTATCAAATCTATTTGAACTCATTGAAATTAAGGGTTTTTGTAGACAAGCTAATATTGAAAAACTTGACATAGGTCCCAAAGGGGCACTCATGACCTTTCGCAATAATAAATTTAGAAATATTCAAGGCTTGCTTGATTTTATTCAATGTCAGAAAGGGACAGCTAAAATACGTCCCGATCATAAGCTTGTAATAATTCGACCTTGGGATTCTCTGGAGGCGCGGATGAAAGGTGCTAAACAAATATGTTCATTTTTATCAAAGCTAGAGTCTACTGTTCCTTCGCATCCTTGATGGATAAATCTTCAGTGATCATCTCTTCAGGTTCACGAATGGGGGGGCGCTTCTTTAAATACTCTGTAATTTTTAAGGATGTGGGTGCGGGCGCCTCTGGGGGATTTTCCGGCAAGTAAAAAGGGCTACTGGTCGGAAATGAACCATAGGGTCTTGGCTTAATGGGTGTTGGTACATCTGCCTTGGCCATTTTTACCCTTGGTTCTCTCAAATCAAAATTTCCACTTGTTCTCACTAATTTTTTAATGAATTCTTCCGCTTCTTGAGGTGTGCGAGCAGTTGTTGGTGGGGCTAAAACCTCTGGAAGATCACGTTGTACATAAGCTGCCGGTTGGAGAGCATCTGGTTTTGTTGTCAAAGATTTTGTGATAACGGGCAATCCTTTGCGGTTTTTTAAAGCGGCTCTGGGGGGGATTGAGGGACCCCCTATGGCAGAGGGGCGTGATGGAGTTGACGGATTACCACCGGCAATAGCCCTAGCAGGTCGGGTTGTTGGCATTGCTCTGGGTTGAGTCAGGGGAGCCGCAAGACCTCTTGGTAGACTGTTGGGTCTAGGGGCCAATTGGGGTGCAAATGGTGCAGTCATCGGACGGGGAACCGCTTGCGGCATAGCTTGAGGAAAGCGTTGAGGTATAGGTTGTGGCATAAATTGTTGTGGCGGCTGCGGGACCTGTGAAGGAAAGCGTTGGGGTATAGGTTGTGGCATAAATTGTTGTGACGGCTGCGGGACCTGTGAAGGAAAGCGTTGGGGTATAGGTTGTGGCATAAATTGTTGTGTTGGCTGCGGGACCTGTGAAGGAAAGCGTTGGGGCATAGGTTGTGGCATAAATTGTTGTACCGGCTGCGGAAGCTGCGGAGGAAAGCGTTGAGGTATAGGTTGTGGCATAAATTGTTGTGTCGGCTGCGGGACCTGTGGCGAAACACTTTGGGGTATGGTTTGGGCTATCGGCTGGGGTATAGGTTGTGGCATAAATTGTTGTACCGGCTGTGGGACCTGTGGCGAAACACTTTGGGGTATGGTTTGGGCTATCGGCTGGGGTATAGGTTGTGGCATAAAAGGTTGCACGGGTTGCGGCGGAAACCTTTGGGGCGTGTTTTGAGGCAATATCTCAGGGGATAGTTGCGGCAAGATTTGGGGTGATGGTAGAAGTAGAGGCTCAGGAATAAGTTCCGAACTCGGTTCTGACCTTGGTTCTAAACTCGGCTCTGGGCTCGGTTCTGGATTTGTTGTTGGATTAGGATCAAGTGTTGGAGTCTTGCCCTCCAGTATCCTATCTTCTGGTAATATTTTAGGGGGACCATCCCCTATTTCAGGAGAAAGTTGAGGCTTTGAGATTTCTTCAGGTTTAACCTTTATCTTTGGCACCAGAGTTTCTTGCTTTTGCTCCGGATTCAATTTATCCGTTGCGCAAGGTTGCCCACAAATGGGAGTTGAGCAGACGTGGCTCGCACATACGGGACGGGCGCATACAGATTTAGCAAATACGGGGTGAACAATCACACATTTGGTTTGATTTAATTTTTCATCTATTAAATTTGGCGGAATACCCAACTCATCTAATGTTTTGATGAGATCTGAGTGATGCATAGTTACGGAGTGGCTAGGAAAAGGCGCAACAGATGGAGCGGCTGAAAGAGTTGCCTCTTTCAGCAGAAAAATTATCAAACAGATCTGTAAAAGTATCTTACCGGTTCTGTTGATTCGTGTAGCTCTACCATGATCCACATTGTTTATCCAACTGTAAAATTAGCCTTACTCAGTTGCCGTTGGTTCAATAAATTGATTGGCATTCGTCTCTTGGGGAGCATTTCTTTGATCAAGGTTTGTTTGCGCCCGATTGACTTTTCCTTGAGCAGGTACGGCAGGAGCTCCTTTCTTGGTTGGATCGCTTTTAACTGGATTTGGACGATTCGTTGTACCAAGAACATCGGGAGGTGTGACGGTTGGCCAATTCTTCCGAGCCGTTGAGCCTGTAGCGGATGGTGGAGGGGGAGGCGGCGGGGGAGTTGTTGCCGTTGCTTCTGGAGTGCTGGTTGCAGGTTTCATATCTGAGGGTACATTTGCCGCCACTTTAGGGGCTGTTGGTCTCGTGCCACCTAACGTTTTGCTGGTTGACGGAGTCGCATTCAATGCTTTGACTTTATCTTTAACACCTGTTGTAACTTTATCTGTTGGCTTTACACTGGCATCATGTAGCCAACTGCCCATATGTCTGAAATAAACTTTCCCATTAAGTTCTTTCCCCCATTCACCTTCTTTTTGATTCGGGGGTGTACTATTTGGGTTGGCTCTTAAAAAGATATGAGGTGTAACATTTTTGAGTTCTTCCTCAAGTCTCTCTTGTTCAGGAGTTCGTCCCTCTGGGTGCATCAACTTTTTTGGCGTTCCCGTTGTTGAAGCCGTGTGGTGTGTAGGATGATGAGGGGTAACTTCTTCGGGCTTAGTGGCGCTCATTTCCGCTGTTGCGCCCGTACCAGCATTTGGGTGCGTATTTATGCCCGTAGTGTTACCCGTACCTTGCATACAAGGCATCCCTGGTCCCGCGGGAAGCAAGACCCACCCTTGTACGCCGCCAGCGGGACAAGGGGGGCAATTTCCAGGAGCTTGGGGATGCTGAGCATGCATAGTTTGACCAGCATTTATGGAACTTAAACTTATAAGGGCAATACTTGCAAGCAAGGTTTTCTTTAACATCTCAAATAACTCCTTTAAAATTATTAGTTTGATGTTTTATTTTTACCAGATAAGTCATTAAATTTTTATTAAGGAGGGTGTTTTTTAGAAAAATATTTAGTCATAAAATAAGAAAGTACTCGCCATCAATAATCGGGAAATCCAACGGTTAAACAGGAATTTAAAGAGTACATGCCGAGGTTCAAAACCAACTCCGTGGACAAAACCACCTGCAATACCCAGGAGGCCTAGAATTAAAATTCCTCGCCCCATACCTTGAATTTTATCTGCAAAAAGGGGGGCTGCAAATAAAAGGGTTATACTCAGACTTATTGCCATAAATAAAGAAATGAGGCGGGAGATCATGAGGGTTCATTCTCATCAAGTTCTAGCCACATAGCATTTAAAATTGCAAAACTACAGGCCAGTCCTAAACCCAATATCCAGCTAAAATACCACATTCCTTAAGCTCCCTTAATAACTTTGGGGGTTTGATACTATTTCATCGGCTGATACTTTACCTCGCATGACTCGGAAAACCCAAGCTGTGTATAAAAGGATCAGGGGTAAAAAAATAATTACTGAGATGAGCATTATAAATAAAGTCATATGACTAGAAGAAGCATCCCAAATTGTTAAACTACTGTTCGGATGAGAGGAAGAGGGTAAAATAAACGGAAAAAGACTTAACCCCGCTGTGGAAATAATCCCCAGTTGGCTGAGCGCACTTGAAATAAATGCTTTTCCAGGATATTTCATTAGGAGAAAAGCGGCTGTTAAAATTGTTGCTCCATACCCCAGCAGCGGCGCCGCTCTCATCCAGGGATAAAGTTTATAATTGGTAAGCCAAGCCATTGGGTCTTGAATCACGCTTTTTCCTAAAGGATTAGACGGACCATTAAAGGTTTCAATATCAACGATACGAAATCCGGGAACCCAACCATTTTTAATCCAAAACCATCCTAAAGTGAATAAAAATAAAGTTGCCACGGCTGCACATATACCAGCTGTTTTCGCACGATTGGCTATGGGCTCATGTGTTTTTAAAGTTAAATAAGTTGCGCCATGCATAGTAAAGAGACTTAAACTTAATAGACCACAAATGAGAGTAAAGGGCGAAAAGAAGTCCATAAGACTTCCCGTTGCGAAAGATCTTAATGATTCATCAAAATGAAAGGGAATGCCTTGTAATATATTCCCAAAGGCGATACCAAAAACGAGGGAGGGTACAAAGCCAGCGATAAACAGGCCAAAATCCCATATCGAGCGCCATACAGGGTGGAAAACTTTACTCCGAAATTTCATGCCAACAGGTCTAATAATAAGCGTTATAAGTGCTAAAAACAAAACCCCATAAAAACTTGAAAACGCAGTTGCATAAACAATTGGCCAGGCAGCAAAAATGGCTCCAGCTCCTAAAATAAACCATACCTGATTGCCTTCCCATACAGGGCCAATACTGTTTATAGCAATTCGACGTTGCGTGTCTGTTTTTGCTGCGAAGGGCAAAAGAATGGCGACACCCATGTCAAAGCCATCCATTATGGCAAAACCAATTAAGAGAGTTCCCAATAAAATCCACCAAATTACACGTAAAGTCTCGTAGTCGATTATTTCGTGAATCATGACGTACCTTTAGAAATTTTATTGGTAAACTGTTCAATGGGTGTGGGGTATTGTGTGGGACCAATTCGAATATATTTAATCATTAGAAAAACATCAACAATTGCAAGAAGCGAGTAAAATACAACAAATCCAATAAGACTAAACCACACTTGACCGGAGGAGATACTCGAGACGCCTAAGTTTGTTGGCAAAATTCCTTCTATAGCCCAGGGTTGACGACCATGTTCGGCAACAATCCACCCGAGTTCAGAAGCAATCCATGGCAAGGGGAGAGAGAGGAGGGCTATTTTTAAGAACCATCGATTGTCTTCTATTCGCCTTTTTGCACAAATATAAAAAGCCATAGCAAAAAGAGCTATGAGCGTAAATCCAATCCCTACCATAAAACGAAAAGACCAAAAGAGGGGGAGGATATTGGGAACTGTATCCCATGCAGCTTTGGTAATTTGAGCAGCTGTTGCATCCGTAACATTTGTAGTATAGCGTTTTAGCAGTAATCCATATCCAAGATCTTTTTGATGTTTTTGAAAAAGAGACAGTACCTTAGGATCAGGATTGTTTTTGCTTTTGCGAAGATTATAAAGAGCATCATACGCAATAATTCCATTTTTAATTCGTTCTTCAGCTTGAGTGACAAGGTCAAGAATGCCGGGAATAGGCGTATTCAAAGTTCGGGTTGCAATTAGCCCCAACACCCAAGGAATTTTGATTTCATAATTGTTGGTGTGAGTTGTCAGGTTAGGCAAGCCAAATATTGTGAATCCAGCAGGCGCAGGTTCTGTTTCCCACATGGCTTCAATAGCAGCTAATTTCATTTTTTGATTTTGAGAAGTAGTATAGCCACTTTCATCACCTAAAACGACCACAGATAAAGCCGATGCCAATCCAAAACTTGCCGCTACGGTAAGAGATCGTTTAGCAAGATGGTGATGGCGGCCTTTTAAGAGATAGTAAGCACTGATAGCCATAACAAAGACAGCACCTGTCACATAACAGGCACTAACTGTATGGACAAACTTTGACTGCGCCACTGGATTAAAAATAACGTCATAAAAAGACGTCATTTCCATGCGCATGGTTAGATAATTGAATTGAGACCCTACCGGATTTTGCATCCACGCATTCGCAACTAAAATCCAAAATGCTGAAAGGTTAGAGCCAATTGCAACAAGCCAGGTTACAGTTAAATGTCCCACTTTGGTCAATCGGTCCCATCCAAAGAAGAATAATCCGACAAAAGTGGCTTCGAGAAAAAAGGCCATTAAGCCCTCAATCGCAAGAGGGGCACCAAAAATATCTCCCACATAGTGGGAATAGTATGCCCAGTTGGTGCCGAATTGGAATTCCATCGTGATTCCAGTTGCAACTCCCATAGCAAAATTGATTCCAAAAAGCAGGCCCCAGAATTTGGTCATCTGTTGCCAAATTTCTCGGTTGGTCATTACGTAGACACTTTCCATAATTGCAAGGAGAAGAGAAAGCCCAATAGTCAGGGGTACAAAAAGAAAATGATAAAGTGCTGTAAGGCCAAACTGCAATCTGGAAAGTTGAGAGACATCAAGATCTAGCATGGGAAGACTCTTGGGAATTTAATAACAGAGCATTAGTCATTTCTGTAGCGCTTACTTTGGGACGATTTTTAGGTGAAAAGCAGAGGAAAAATAAGCCACATAATAATATAAGTTTAACAGCAAACAAAATAACTATGTCGCGCCGGTATGATTTAAGCATGAGTTCTAAAAAAATAAAAAAATAATTCTAAAAGTTATCATAGTTAATCTAGTTACTATTTTCAATAGAAGATTCTTGATGTTTAGGCTGAAAATACTAAGTCATAAATAAACTAAATGTTAAATCTTATATCAAAATTTTAGTTCATACATCTTCAATTTTATTAAAATAATACTATATTAAAATTAGTAATTGTTGGTTTAACCTAAGAGGTCTCTCATGAGTCAAATTCGCAGTTTATTAGATGATTTTCGCTTAACAACAGCTGAAATTATTTACCATATGCCTGATCATCCTGATGTTTTACAATCTTTTATATGGCAAGATTATGATCTTCCCCCTCAATTTCCTAAATTGCACCATTTCTTAACGTTTTGGTCTCAAAATTTGGATGGCAAATTACACTCTGTATATGTTATGAGTGCACCGCATCTTGCAACTCCGGAAGTGCGTGTCACAGATTTTTTGGATACACTTCGTTAAGTGCTCAAGGGCTTATTTGACTTTGTGAACATCTTTTGAGTAAAGTTGAGCCACGCTAATGTCATGGGGGAGTTGGATGATGGAATGCTTTAACCATTCGGGAAAGATGAGTGTTGCGCTTTGTAAGAATTGTTACAAAGGTCTTTGCCAAGAGTGTTGTAAACCTCAATCCGGGCTACATTTCTCCTGTAGAGAAGTTTGTAATGAACAGGCAAACTTGGAAAATCAAATACGCGAGTGGAGTGGAAAATTTATTCTCAATAAAAAGAGTGCGCGCCACGCTCGACATATTGCATTGGTATTTATAATTTTGGGTTTGACGATTTTAGGGCCAGAGTTTTATGGTAATTTAGTTTACGGGAATAAAGTCTTCATTCCCATGGTAGCTTTAGGCGTTGCTATGTTTCTTGCTGCCTTAATTTCTTACAAAGGAATGCCAAAGTAGCCGGGGGCATACTTACAAAATTGCAGAAACCATATTCCCAGGATGTCTTTTAATTCTTCCCTGTAGTTCCCATTCGAGCATCATCGTAAGTATTGTCTGAGGGGGTGCGCTGTGTCGTGCAATTAATGCATCCAAAGATATTGGGGTTAGACTCAAATCTTGGTAGACATCTGTTTCTAAGGTATCCCAATTCAGCACAACCGGCGGTTCATAGTGTTTGTTATTTTCATCTTGAAGGCAAGGAATGCAAGGACCATCCAATACCGCTAATATATCTTGAACGGACTCTACCAAATAGGCCCCCTGTCGAATGAGATTGTTGGTTCCTCGGCATCGAGGGTCAAGAGGCGAACCGGGAACGGCAAACAACTCTCTGCCTTGTTCTAATGTTGTGCGAGCTGTTATTAAAGATCCGGACTGCAGGGCAGCTTCAATCACAACAACACCCTTACTGAGTCCCGAGATCAAGCGGTTACGCCTCGGGAAATGGCTGGCTCCTGGAAAAAGGGATAAAGGCATCTCCGAAATGATGGCTCCTGTCTGGGCAATCGCATGATAAAGCTCTTTGTGTTCAGGGGGATAAATGATGTCTACACCTCCAGCAATAACAGCAATTGTACCATAGGGCAGGGCACCTTGATGAGCAAAACGATCTATCCCTCGTGCAAGTCCAGAGGTAATTTTCCAGCCGACTTTACTTAAATCAACGGCGAGTCTTTCCGCAAATTGACGACCATGAAGAGAAGAATTTCGAGAACCGACAATTCCTAAAGTGGGTTGGTTTAAAATATCAAGATGACCAGACACACTGAGAAAAGGGGGGCAGTCGGGTAATGAACGCAGCATCTGGGGAAATTTGGGGTCCGACGCGCATAAAAGGGTATAATTTGCTTTTCTATGAGCGTTGATTTCCTGCTCTACAGCTTTTTCTGTAGCTAATCTATATTTATAATTTCCGTCTTTAATGGATTGGGTCAGGGCATGTATCGCTTCAGAAGCGCTTTTATACCGATGAATGAGTTGCCAGAAAGTGATAGGACCAATTTTTTCACTTCGTATTAAGCGAAGTCTCGCAATGAAGTCTTGCGAAATTGTTTGGGATTTTGATAACACTGTGCAGCTCCTGAATAATCAACTCGAAGAGGAGTTGGAGATTTATCAAAATCTATCAAATCTCATTTCCCAGGAGGGGTCACAGTCTATCTAGCCCGATTGTGTTACTTCTGGGAAGGATTCTCCACCTTCTTAGGAGGTAATTTAACTTCGATGAAGAGGTCTTTCAAGCGCTCTGGTGCCACATAGGATGGAGCTTTCATAAGTAAATCTTGCGCTTGTTGATTCATGGGGAAAGCAATTACCTCCCTTAAATTGGGTTCATCGGCAAGGAGCATCACAATTCGGTCAATTCCGGGTGCACAGCCGCCGTGAGGAGGAGCCCCATATCGGAAAGCATTTAAAAGACCGCCAAAGCGTTCTTCAACGTCTTCTTTTGTATAACCAACAATGTCAAAAGCTTTAAACATAACGTCTGGCAAGTGATTGCGAATGGCGCCGCTACATAATTCAATTCCATTGCAAACAATATCGTATTGATAAGCTTTAATGGTTAGCGGATCTTGAGATAATAAAGCTTCTAAGCCTCCTTGCGGCATGGAAAAAGGATTGTGACTGAAATCAATTTTTTTTGTATCTTCATCCAGCTCATACATAGGGTAGTCTACAACCCAACAAAATCTGAATGTGTCTTTTTCATATACGTCTAGGTCTTGTCCAACTTTTGCACGTGCCAACCCTGCAAGTTTTGCGGCTGGGGTCGCCTTGTCGCAAACAAAGAATACCGCATCACCTTCACTAATGTTGGCTATTGTTTTAAGTTGGTTAAGACGCTCTTCATCAAGAAATTTAGCAATAGGACCTTTTGCAACGCCTTCGGAGAAAATGATATATCCTAATCCTGGAGCACCCAACCCTCGAGCCCAATCATTCAATTTTTCAAAAAAGCTGCGCGGTTGGGTAGCAGCTTTTGGCGCAGGTATGGCACGGACAACAGCTCCATTATCAATGGCATTTTGAAACACGGTGAATGTAGAATTGCGAAATACGTCGGTAACGTCACAAATTTCAATAGGGTTGCGCAAATCAGGTTTGTCAGAGCCATATTTTAACATTGAGTCATCATAGGCAATGCGAGGAAAGGGGGGGACAGTGACCACTCTTCCTTGAGCAAATTCCTCAAATACGCCGTGAAGAACCGGTTCCACTGCGGCAAATACATCTTCTTGTGTGACAAAGGACATTTCCATATCTAGCTGATAAAACTCACCGGGAGATCGGTCAGCTCGGGCATCTTCATCCCGAAAACAGGGGGCAATTTGGAAATAGCGGTCGAATCCGGCAACCATGAGTAATTGTTTGAAAAGTTGAGGAGCTTGGGGGAGGGCATAAAAATGACCCGGGTTCAAACGGCTAGGCACAAGAAAGTCTCGAGCGCCTTCGGGGGAAGATGAAGTCAATATGGGGGTTTGATATTCCATAAATCCTTGCTCAATCATCCGACGACGAATCGATGAAATAATAGAGGAACGCAAAATGATATTGGCGTGCAATTTTTCTCTTCGCAAATCTAGAAAACGATAAGTGAGGCGAGTATCTTCAGGGAAATCTGCATTGCTATTGACTTGAAGGGGCAACATTTCTGCTTGAGATTGTACAATTAAGCTCTCAATTTGAATTTCAATCTCTCCCGTGGGCATCTTTTTATTGACTGTGTCCGGTGTACGTTGAACTACAGTTCCATTGAGGGTAATAACGCTTTCATTGCGTAATGATTCTGCTGAGGCAAAGGCAGGGCTATCAACGTTAATCACACACTGTGTCAGTCCATAATGATCTCGTAAATCAATAAAAAGTAAGTTTCCATGATCTCTTTTCCGGTGAACCCAACCGGATAAACGAATACTTTGACCTGTATGGGAGTGGCGAAGTTCACCACAATGATGTGTGCGATAGGAATGCATGTTTACCTCAGTTTAATGACGAACATTGTCTGTACGCGTTCAAGTTAATACTATTTTGCAAAAATATCCGCGTTTGGAGAGTTTTGTTAACCGTAAGAAGTTTCTCCGCAAATTCACAAATTTTGCGAGTATTTACCTTTAACTTGAATAGGTACACATATATCTATAAAAGGCCACAAAAGGACTTTAGTTGTCAAGAAAGGTGAGCGTAAATTGTATGATTCTAAAAAATTTAGTCTATGGAAACCAATTCAATCTCAAATATGAGATCTGAGTTGGGTGGGATTGCATTCCCCGCGCCTCTTTCGCCATATCCTAGGTTTGCTGGAATATGTAGGCGGCGCTTTCCCCCGACTGCCATCGTAGCTAGGCCTTCATCAAACCCAGGAATAACTTGACCTACACCGACCATGAATTGAATAGGAGAACCACGATCATAGGAATTATCAAATTGTGTCCCATCTTTTAACGTTCCCCGATAGTGCACACTGATGCGTTGACCTGTTTTAGGCGTCTCGCCCGTTCCCACTAGCGTTTCTTCATATTGTAGGCCGGAAGCAGTCTTAACGATTTGTGTCATAATAATTAACTCCTTGAAATGTGTATTTTTTTGTAAAGTCTCATATTTTAAGAGTGATTAACAAGTCTTTTTTAAATGATGAGTTTGATTCTCTTGCAATTTAGGGCGCTCCTCTGTACAAAATATAAGAGAAATGGAGTATAATTCATGACCCAATTTGTTGTTGCTGCTCTTTACAAATTTGCTGATCTGCCCGATTTTGAGGAGATGATTCCGCCGTTAAAAGCTTTGTGCGATCTTCATAAAGTTAAGGGGACTCTTTTATTAGCGTCAGAAGGAATAAATGGGACTATTGCGGGTACACGAGAAGGAATAGATGCGGTATTAAGCTATTTGCACTCAGATGAACGCTTGAAAGATATAGAACATAAAGAGTCTTTTGCTTCTGAGCACCCATTTTACCGTATGAAAGTTCGTCCCAAGAAAGAAATTGTAACCCTTGGGGTTCCGGGGGTGAATCCTGGGAAAAAAGTGGGTACTTATGTGGCGCCGGAAGCATGGAATGAATTAATTTCTGATCCCGAGGTTGTCGTTATCGATACCCGTAATGATTATGAATATGGCATTGGAACTTTTAGAGGGGCCATAAATCCGAACACGGAGACTTTCCGTCAATTCCCTGAATTTGTGACGAAAAACCTTAATCCATCTCACCATAAAAAAGTCGCTATGTTTTGTACCGGCGGCATACGATGTGAAAAAGCATCTTCTTATATGTTAGAGCAAGGTTTCGAAACTGTGTATCACCTTCAAGGGGGTATTTTGAAATACCTTGAAAATGTGCCTGCAGACGAGAGTTTATGGGATGGTGAATGCTTTGTTTTTGATAATCGAGTTGCTGTAAAACATGGTTTGGAAGAAGGTGAATTTGACTTGTGTCATGGATGCCGTCATCCTATTTCTCTTCAAGACAAAGAATCTTCTAAGTATATTCCTGGAGTGGCTTGTCCCCATTGCCTTGATTCTGTCCCTGCTAAAAAACTTCATCGGGCGGCGGAACGTCACCGCCAAGTAGAACTTGCTAAGGAACGCAATCAAAAGCATATTGGACGTTAAAATTTTTTCTTAATAAATAGAAATATATAGATTGTCCCGTTGCTTACGCTCATTGCAATAAGGAGAGTGAGCGAGTTATTGGGAAGACAGTGTCTAACTGGAAATAGCTACCAACAGACCTATGTAATGTTCATTTTTCTTGAAAAATTGTCCATGTCGTGATTTGCCAACAGAATAATCTATCATGAATTGCAAATGTCTTCCACCCCATACAGGGTTATCTAACTGCAATCCAGTTCTGATATTCAAACTTTGCTTGAAATTATTTTCAGACCAGTGATGTGTGTGAACACCTAATATGTAGTGAGTTGTATCAAACATGAATTTTGCCTCAGACACGTAATCTACACCCACCTCCAAAGTCAGAGGTTTTAATGAAGAGGGGTCTCGGTGCACCAAATAAGCTATACCTATATAAGGTCGTATCGTTTTAAATTTATAGGCAGTATACCATTTTAGATATTCATAACTAAGATTGATTCTTTTTTTAAGATAATCGGGCCGACTAATAAGAAATTCATCTCCTAAATGACAACTTGTATGGGCAAATTGAATTAGATTCTGCCACTTTCTCTCATAAACAATGGATAAACCGGCCCCAATAAAATAATCAGAATTGATCAATCGAGTAGGATTGGAGCCAATATCCATTAATCCAAACAACCCAGCTTGAGCCCCTAGTTCATAGCTCCATGAATTGTTACTATAGCGAAGCAGGGCTAAATTCTCTCCAAAGGAAAGACTGAAAATATCTTTGCCATAAATCTTTTTTAAATGTCGTTGATATCCAGCTGAAAACTTTGGCCATTTTGGATCCGCTATGGGTGAATCATACAATACCCCGGCGGGTAACAATTTCAAGGTAGAAACAGAGGATTGAGGTTCAACCACCATGGCATCTTTTGGAGGCGTTGAATTCGTTTTACTTTCAGGATTTTTAATTTCTACGTACTTAAAAAATTTGGTTTCTTTTAATCGATGCACAAGTTTTTCTTTTGTAGAAACATCAAGTTCATTTTTTAAGAGATGAATAATTAAATTTTCATTTTGAATGTAATATTCAACTTTTTCTTCAGGAATTATATCATTGATTATGCAAGAAACGTAGCCCATTCGGTAGTCTTTTGAAAATGCATAGCATTTGCTAAAGATGCCATTGCATATGAAAAAAGTTACGCACACAGCGCATAACAACATACTTACAAGGCCTTTTTTTTGCTGAAACAAGATGCAACTCCGAAATTATAGATGGGTAAAAATATTACACAAGCATAATTTTCGGCATGAAAGCAATCCCCTAAAGGAGGAATGAGGTTTCTCCCATCCCTAAGGGCAAATTCTAAAAATTAACAATTGAACCAATTTTTAAGTGCCAGAACCTGTAAATGGGCTCAATTGTCGCAGGCTACTGTCGTCCGGCTTGTTCTTCCGCATAAGTTTGCAAAGATGCCACACGGGCTTGCTCCATCTGACGGGCTTCTTCTTCCTGATGTGCGGTTACGAGCGAATTTTGTTTTGCTTGTTTTATTTGACGGGCTTCTTCCTCCTGCCGTGCAGTCACTAAAGAATTTTGACGCGCTTGCTCAAATTGGCGCGCCTCTTCTCTTTGAAGGTTAGCTTGAGTTTGCTGAGGTTCATATCTCGATTTGTTATCATAAGGAGAGTTTGCTCTATACTTTGAGTGAATAGAATGGACAGTTTGTTGATGCGAAGGGTAGGTCTGAGTACGATAGGATTGGCGATATTTTTTGGGTTTCTTGTAATAAACGTAATTTGGAGAATATGCAGGATTTTGATTATAGATATGTACACTTTGCAAATTATTATTTTTTATAATTTTGTGTTTTCTTTTAACAGAAAAATTTGATTTTTGAATTTGTGAAAAAGGAACAAATTGTCTATGTACACTTTCGTATCTATAACTTGATTCTGTCACACATCCACATAATAATAGAGGGATGAAAGTAATGATAAATTTTGATCTAGCCATCGGTCAATACCTTATATTTTATAATTTGTTGAACTTGCTTTATTGAATTAATGTTTTATTGTTACTTTCACATTTACTATATTAAATAAAAAACAACAACATAAATTTTAAATTTAAATAACTTGGAATATTGCATAAATGCAATTCCAGCCCCTACTTGCCAAGCCCGTACTTTTGCGCCAGGATTAAGTAGAAACTCTATCTTGAGCAGATGAGCTAAGGGGATGTAAATGACCTATCAACAAATTTTGGCAGAGCTGAACTTAACTCCTTATCTTACGCAAATGGGCGCTATCTCTATTCAGTCGCCGATTGATGGGTGCGAGCTTGCCCGTCTCGCAGAAACTCCCTTGTCTGATGTTGATAAAATAATTGATCAAGCTCAAGCTGCCTTTTTGCTCTGGCGAAATATTCCCGCTCCCAAACGGGGTGAATTAATTCGTCTATTTGGGGAAGAATTAAGAGCAGAAAAAGAAAATTTGGCCCATATCGTCACTTTAGAATCAGGGAAAATATTGGAAGAAGGTCGAGGGGAAATTCAAGAGATGATAGATATGTGCGACTTTGCGGTTGGCTTGTCGCGACAACTTTATGGGCTGACCATTGTCTCAGAACGCTCTCAACACCGCATGATGGAAACATGGCACCCTTTAGGGATCGTGGGAATTATCACTCCTTTTAATTTTCCTGCAGCCGTGTGGGCGTGGAATGCTTGCTTAGCTCTAATTTGTGGAAACTCCTTGATCTGGAAGCCATCAGCAAAAACTTCCCTTACGGCCTTGGCATGTCAAAATCTTCTTTTAAAAGCCGTACAACAGTTCGGTGCAGCTCCTCCCCATCTTCACCAAGTCTTGTTGGGAAATGAAATAATTGCACAAATGGTGGTTGATAGTCCCCGCATTCCTCTTATCAGTGCAACCGGTAGTACGCGTATGGGCAAATATGTTGGTCCAAAAGTTGCGGCTCGCTTCGGGAAAGTTTTACTTGAACTTGGGGGGAACAATGCTATGATTGTCGCTCCAAGCGCGGATCAATCCCTAGCCCTTCAGGCCATTTTGTTTAGTGCAGTTGGTACAGCTGGTCAAAGGTGCACCTCGCTTCGTCGCATTTTTGTTCATGATTCAATCTACACCTCCCTTGTTCAGAAACTAAAGAAGAACTATGAAACATTGCCCATTGGTAATCCATTAGAGAAAGGAACTCTCGTCGGCCCCCTTATTGATCAAGCCTCGTTTCAGCACATGCAAAATGCTCTTACCACTAGCCAAAAGGAGGGGGGGGTTGTTTTTGGGGGCGAAAGAGTCTTAGAAGAGGCCTATCCTAATGCTTTTTATGTTCGCCCGGCAATTGTTGAAATGCCTGGACAAACAGAGATCGTACGCACCGAAACCTTTGCTCCCATTTTGTATGTTATGAAATACACAGATTTTGAAGAGGTTTTGGTTCTTCATAACGAAGTTATGCAAGGATTGTCTTCATGCATTTTTACAAACGATGTTCGAGAAGCTGAGCAATTTATATCTACACAAGGAAGTGATTGTGGCATTGCTAATATCAATATTGGACCCAGTGGTGCTGAAATTGGCGGTGCATTTGGAGGTGAGAAAGAAACGGGTGGGGGGCGTGAGTCAGGGACAGATACCTGGAAGGCTTATATGCGCCGTGCCACCAATACAATTAATTACTCTAAAGTCCTCCCTTTAGCGCAAGGAATAAAATTTAATGTCTAACTCAACCTTTATTTGGGCAGATCCTCTCCTGCTTGAAGATCAACTGGAAGCTCTAGAGCGCGAAATTCGGGACTCAGCACATGCTTATTGCCAAGAAAAACTAATGCCAAGAATTCTCGAAGCAAATCGCAAAGAGTATTTTGATCCTGCCATTTTAACAGAAATGGGACAAATGGGATTTTTGGGGGCAACGCTGTCTCCTTCTCAGGGTGGCTCGGGGGCTGGATACGTAAGTTATGGGCTCATTACGCGAGAAGTTGAACGAGTGGATTCTAGCTATCGCTCTGCTTTGAGTGTTCAATCTTCACTTGTCATCTATCCAATCGCAACTTATGGAACACAAAGTATGCAGCAAAAATACTTGCCACGTTTAATGACAGGAGAAAGTATAGGATGCTTTGGGCTCACGGAGCCTGATGCAGGATCTGACCCGGGAAATTTGCGGACCACCGCTCGTAAAACGGGAGGGGGTTATCTTTTAAACGGTACGAAGACGTGGATAACAAACTCACCAATTGCCGATGTTCTGGTGGTTTGGGCGCGGACAGAAGATGGATTGATCCGGGGTTTTGTAATTGATCGAGATACACCGGGTGTTTCAACCCCTAAAATTGAGGGTAAATTTAGTTTGCGGGCCTCTATTACGGGTATGATTTCCCTTGAAGATGCTTTTGTGCCTGAAGAAAACATGTTCCCAACTATCACAGGATTAAAGGGGCCATTTGGTTGCTTAAATAATGCTCGCTACGGTATTGCCTGGGGGGCTTTAGGTGCCGCAGAATTTTGCTGGCACGCGACACGTCAATATACCCTCGATCGAAAGCAATTTGGTCGCCCTCTTGCGGCGAATCAATTGGTTCAAAAAAAGTTGGCAGATATGCAAACGGAAATCACTCTTGCCTTACAAGCGTGTTTGCGAGTGGGGCGGTTAAAAGATCAGGGGCATGTTGCTGCAGAAGCTACCTCCCTCATTAAACGTAATACATGTGCCAAATCTTTGGACATCGCTCGGACGGCTCGTGATCTGCACGGCGGTAACGGCATAGTGGATGAGTATCATGTTATTCGTCACGTTATGAATTTGGAAGCGGTTAACACTTACGAGGGGACGCATGACATTCACGCGCTCATCCTTGGTCGTGCCCAAACAGGCATCGCTGCCTTTGGAGGGGAATGATTATAGTCCAAGATGCTGTCGCGATATCTAGCCCTTTCATGAATACAAATATAGGTTGATTACCGCATTTTTGGCCTTTGACCTCATTTTTGACACTCACTTAATTTTCTAAAAGCATAAGCGACACGACCGTATATCCTGTTCTAATGTCAAGGAGTCCGTTTATGAGTGGCATTTCCGCTGAGAGTAGCGTAGTAAAAATATATGAAATCAGAAAACACGACGTACGATGTCATAATTATTGGTGCAGGAGCCGCTGGATTAATGGCGGCTATATCTGCAGGTGCGCGGGGTAAAAAAACACTTCTCATTGAACACACGGATAAAGTGGGGGAGAAAATCCGTATTTCTGGAGGAGGTCGGTGTAATTTTACAAACTTACGAGCAGCCCCCCACAATTATATTAGCAACAATCCCCATTTTATGAAATCAGCCCTTGCTAAATACACACAGCATCAATTCATCAAACTCGTAGAGTCCTATAATATTGCTTATCATGAAAAAACGTTGGGGCAATTATTCTGTGACGGGTCATCGAAGCAAATTATTTATATGCTTAAGGATCAATGTCAAAAAAATGGTGTTGAGATTCGTCTTAATTTACGTGTGCTTGATGTATGTCGACAGACCAATTTTAAGGTTGAAACGTCAGAAGAAATTTTGACCTGTGAGGCTCTGATCATTGCTGCTGGCGGATTATCTATTCCTAAAATTGGTGCCAGTGATTTTGGGTATCGAATCGCCAGAAAGTTTGGATTGAAAGTCATTCCTCCTCGTCCGGCTTTGGTTCCCTTAATTGTGAATGAAACTGATAGATCATCTTTTGCTAGTTTAAGTGGGGTGTCCAATGATTCCGTGGTCACCTATGGGAAAGTTAATTTTCGGGAAAATATTTTATTTACCCATCGTGGTTTAAGTGGACCGGCAATTTTACAAATTTCTTCTTATCTTGAAAAATTTGACAATGAAGATATTCATATTGATTTGCTTCCTGATCTTAATTTGAAAGACTATTTCATAACAAACAAAACTAATAAGCAAACACCGGCAAACGTTTTGAAACATCGTTTGACAAACCGGTTGGTGGACACCTTGGCTTTAGCTCCTGATTTTCATAAAAGCATTACAGATCTTCGAAAAGACGTTCTTTTTGCTATTGCCGATCAATTTCACCATTTTAAAGTAAAGATCAAGGATAGCGAGGGATATCAAAAAGCCGAAGTCACCGCAGGAGGGGTAGATACGGATGAGCTATCTTCCAAAACAATGGCGGCTAAAAAAGTGCCAGGATTATTTTTCATTGGTGAGGTTGTGGATGTGACGGGTTGGCTTGGAGGCTATAATTTTCAGTGGGCTTGGTCGTCAGGATATGCCGCGGGTAGTCAGTGTTAATCAAGATATTGTCTTTTGAATTTCATAATGTCACATTTGAGCAAGACTAATATTTGAAAGGGAAGAACCTCATGTCAAAAGTTTGGTTTATCACGGGATGTTCAAAAGGTTTTGGTTGGGAATTAACCCAAGAACTCCTTAAAACAGACGCTTGTATTGTTGCAACGGCTCGCAACCCAGACCTTTTAAAAGAAATGCAACAAAAATACCCCGATCAATTGTTGGTATTAAAATTAGATGTTACCAAACAAAATGATATTGATTTTGGGGTTCAAGAAGCCCTTACAAGATTTAAACGTATTGATGTTTTAGTTAATAATGCCGGGTATGGGTTGGTGGGCGCCCTTGAAGAATGCTCAATGGAGGAAATACGCAATCAGTTTGAGACCAATGTTTTTGGTTTGATGAACGTTACTCGCACAATTTTGCCAGCTATGCGAGCTCAAAAAGCTGGTCACATAATTAACATATCTTCTGTTGCTGGGCTTGTGGCTGGGGCAGGGTCTGGAATGTATAGTGGAACGAAATTTGCGGTAGAAGGTTTTTCTGAGAGTTTGGCTCAAGACGTTTCAAACTTTGGTATTAAGGTAACCCTTATAGAACCTGGCCCTTTTAAAACAGATTTTGCAGGAAGATCTATTAAAATTCCTCCCGCTCATCCAGATTATAAAGACAGCTCAGCTCACAGCACACGAGATTATATAAAAAATATACATACAAATCAGCCGGGCGATCCGATTAAAGCCGCAAAAATTATGATACATCTTACGGAATTAAGAGATCCTCCCTTGCGATTACCCTTAGGAAATATTGCTTTGGAGCGTATCTTTACTAAATTTGACAGCCTAATTGCTGACCTTAAAAAGTATGAAGACCTTATACGCTCCGCAGATTATAATTTAGAGAAGGTATAGAAATTTCACTAGCCTACATCACCGCTTAGAAAATGCTTGCGGCATAGGGCTATGTAGCGGTCATTTCCGCCAATAAAGATTTGTTCACCTTCACGCACAATTTTGCCATTTCCATCTAGGCGGGCGTTCATAATGGCTTTACTCCCACAATGGCATATGGTTTTTATTTCACTTAGCTCATCAGCCAATGAGAGTAAATATCGGCTTCCCTCAAAGGTTTCTCCGCGAAAATCTGTACGTAAGCCATATGTGAGTACAGGTAATTTCAATTGATCGACCACTTGTGCGGACTGCATAACTTGATCTTTTGTCATAAATTGTGCTTCGTCAATCAAGATACATCGTAACTTGGGCAGTTGGAGGCGTGTGTGGTGAATGTGGTCGAAAAAATTGAAGGTACGATCAAATGGAATAGCTTCCTTAGCAAGTCCAATACGGGAGGCAATTTTGCCGGGAGCGAACCGATCGTCAATAATAGGCGTGAAGAGCAAAGTATCCATTCCCCTCTCGTGATAATTGTAACTGGATTGGAGGAGGGTCGTGGTTTTCCCCGCATTCATTGCGGAATAATAAAAATAGAGCTTTGCCATCCTTAATCTTATCTTTCTTTCGAGTTTTCTCTCAAGTATAGATAGCGATTGGGGATGGCGCTACTACAATTTTGCAAGTTAGTTTCGGCTTAGATGACTATTAATGAGCCTACCCGCTTTTCCCTCCCACTCAACAATGCCTTGAATGCGGCCGATTTCATGTCCTTGGGAATTAATAAACACGGTTGTGGGGAGGACGGGAGTGCGAAATGATTGTGCTAAAATACCTTTTTTATCGTAAGCAATCTTTAAATTTTTAATGCCTTTGGAGTTATAGAAATTGCGAATTTTCTCTATGTCCTTTATATCAGTTGCTACGGCGATAATATGAGCGGTGTCCCCGTATTTTTTAGCAAACGCATCAAGTTGGGGCAGTTCTTGCAGGCAAGGGCCACACCAGGTTGCCCAAAAATGTAGAATGACGGGTTTTCCTGAAAATTCTTTAAGACTTATTTCTGTAGCTTCGGTTACAGTTTCAGAATCAGCATGCCAAAATTTTCCTTCATCAATGGGTTTTGAGGGGGAAGTTGGAATATAGTTGATGGATAGTAAAGACACTTTTCGGGTTTGCTTTTTATCGGCTTCTGGGGCGGGAGATTCTGCAGTTAATGCCCAAAACCCTGCAGCTCCTATACTGGCTAAAACAAGGCCCATAATAAAATAGATATTTTTGTTCATTAGTTGTCTCCTGATAATCCTAGTTAATGCTGCATGCTTATTATTTTTTAATATTGTAAAAGCTGATTAAAAAAATTTTAAATATTGAGAATTATTTTTCAAGCTTTCAAGTTATATATAATAACTTTCACAATGCGTTACCAGGTAAATAAAAATTTTTATTTTTGAAAACGCACTTTGGCTGTTCCAGATTGGGGATTAAGCATGCTCAATATGCGCCCCACCGTTTCAGCTAACTTATGGCGGTGCACAACCATGTCTATCATTCCATGGTCTAGGAGGTATTCTGCCCGCTGAAAGCCTTCTGGCAATTTTTGACGGATCGTTTCTTCAATGACCCGTGCCCCGGCAAACCCGATAATTGCTTTGGGTTCAGAAATTGCAATATCTCCCAGCATAGCAAAAGAAGCTGAGACCCCCCCGGTGGTTGGGTTTGTTAATATGACAATATAGGGTAAATTCGCTTCTTTCACTTTTTTCACAGCAATCGTTGTACGCGGCATTTGCATTAAGGATAAAGCGCCTTCTTGCATTCGTGCGCCCCCTGAAGCGGGGATAATAATTAAGGCAGCATGGGTGTTAACGGCCAACTCGGCAGCTGTCAGAATCCCCTCGCCAACGGCAATGCCCATTGAGCCTCCCATAAAAGAAAAGTCAAAGGCAGCTACCACGGCAGACTGTCCGCCAATTTTACCACTCGCAACAACGATGGCGTCATCCTGCCCAGTTCGACTGCGATAATCTTTCAAACGATCTGTATATCGTTTGCTATCCTTAAATTTTAAGGGGTCAGAAATAACTTTTGATAAGGGAGCCTTAATAAAGGTTTTGTGATCAAATAAAGACTCAAGACGATCTTGAACCGTCATACGCATATGATTTTCGCAGTGATGGCAGACATACGTATTTTCAACCAGATCCCGATGAAAAATCATATGTTCACAGGCATCACACTTATCCCACAAATTATCAGGCACTTCATTTTTGTGCATGAGAGCTTGTATCTTAGGACGAACAAAATTTGTTAGCCAATTCATCAGAATATACCTTTCAGTTTATCAAAAGGTCAGTTTCACGTAGCCGTTAAGGTATAAACCTTCTAGGCATTCAACAATTGACGAAGTTCTTTTCCTGTCTTAAAGAAGGGAACACTCTTACTTTCGACCATAAGAACTTCACCTGTGCGAGGATTGCGGCTTTTACGAGGGTTGCGATGACGAATTGAAAAAGTACCGAATCCACGCAATTCTACGCGACCGCCTTTTGCTAACGCGTCCATAACTTCATCAAATATTTTACAAACCATCTCTTCCACTTGGGCATAAGTTAGGTTTTGAAAGGATGCACTTACTTTGGCAATCAGTTCAGACCGTGTCATTATTTTTTCTCCTTAATAAAGCTCAGAGTTTTGTGCTGAAATAGAATTTTTAATTCGCTTCCAAGATTAACCACAAACCGCTTTGAAGAATCAAGAAAATTTTTGAAGTTAAGTGTGGGGGGCATTGTCCCTTACACTTTAATTCCTCTTTAATGCATTTCTGATAAACTCTAAGGGATAGTCTTATTGAGGAATAGGGCCAATTATATGCTTAGAAGGTAGGAAGGGAATTGTTGCTAATGCAACAAAATGAAAAAAAGCCTGATGATAAAAAGTCTGTACAAAATCAATGTACCGTTAAAGGAACCTTGGATGATACAGAATTACATTTGGCTTGGCTTGCCCAACAATTTCCCAAGCACTCTGCAGCAGTCCTCAATATTCAAAATTCTTTACTAATTTTGAAGAAAATCAATAAGAATATTGTGGCAACAAACAAAAACAAAGGGCAAATGGTAAAATTAAAAAATGAAATTGCTATGCAAATTGGAAAAATTCAAGACTATATACGTGCGGAAAAGGGGAGGGAAAGTAAGGAGTTAAACTGGACTTTTCAAAGATTAGTGGAAAATTTGCAAGAACATATCATTCTAGACTATGACCCTCAGGAAACGAGCACGGGAACACAGTTTCTGCACTCAATAGGGTTTGATCAAATTGTAAGCATGATTAATGCGGCCTCGCTTCACGAACCGGAGTGGATGTCTCGCACAGGAACGTTACTGGTTTTGGATGATAATCCCAATACCTCTCAAGCATTGATGCGCCGCTTGACCCGTGAAGGACACATCGTATTGAATGCCGCCACAGAATCTGAAGGATTTGCTTATCTGCGATCTCATGCCGTTGAAGCCATTTTGGTGGATTACATAATGTTCCAGAACAAAATTTGTGACTTTTTAAAAAAAATCGAAGCAGATCACCTTGTCGGCTACATACCTGTGATTGTTATTGGAGCTCCTGAAAACATTGATGTTATGGAGAAAATGACGGAATTAGGTGTGGGCGATTATTTGGCAAAACCCGTTAATCCTACATTGTTAAAAATGCAAGTCCACGCTGTTTTAGAAAAAAAATACGCTTTTGAACAGCGGGTTAAGCGTTCGCAAGAAATGCAGAGGACGCGTCAAGAACTTGTCGCGGCCATTCAAGATTTGCCAGATGGGTTTGGTATTTTTGATCAAAACAACCATTTGGTTATGCATAATGAAAAACTATTTGAATATTATCCACACCTAAAACATAGAGATGAAATGACCCGAGGGGGATTAACGTTTGAAGGCTATCTTGAAGCTAATCTTGCCGCAGGAATATATTTGTTTGAGAATGAGAGAGCTCGTCGATCTTGGATTGCTGAAAAGAAAGCGAATTTCTTCCTACCTGCCAGTCAATGGGAAGAATCCTTATCGAATGGCCTGGTGCTGGGCGTTACAACCTATCGAACACCTGATGGGGGGGGAGCTTTGGTCGTAAAAGATATTTCGCAAGATAAGGCTCATCATCAAGATCTAACCTTTTTGGCTTACCATGACTCGTTGACGGGATTATTAAATCGTAAAGCTTTTCACCAAAAATTGTCCCAATCTATCTTTAGTGTGAAAAATTCTGAAACAGCTCATTTTGCTGTCTTATTTCTTGACCTTGACGAATTTAAGATCATCAATGATTCCCATGGTCACGATATGGGGGATTGGTTATTAAATCAGGTTGCACAACGGTTAAGAAGATGCTTAAGAGGAGATGATACGCTGGCTCGGTTTGGTGGAGATGAGTTTTGTATTATCTTAAATTACCCCGTCAATCGTACCAAGATTAAGTTAGTTGCGAGTCGTATTTTGAAATCAATTTCAAATCCCTACATTCGAGAGGGTATATCAATGAGTGTTGGGGTAAGTATTGGAATTGCCATTTATTCGTCAGGAATAGAAGACAGCGAATCTCTTTTAAAGGAAGCTGATGAGGCAATGTATGTTGTAAAGCAATCTGGTAAAGGGCGCTTTTGCTTTTATGATGAACTTCTTAAGTCCAAATCTTCATCCAAACCAAAACCAACTAAATATAATAAAAATCGGTAGTAAAATGCAAGATGACCAAAGGATATAGGCTAAAAATCCTGGCATTTTTATGTGGGATTGGATTGCAATGCTACGAATCACAAAGTTTGGGGCATTCCCTATATACGTCATAGCGCCTAAGAAAACGGCGCCAAGAGAAATAGCCTCTAAAATTGGCGCATATTCAGTCATCAAGGATACTGGATTGCCTCCTGCCATGTTAAAGAAAATGAGGTAAGTTGGCGCATTGTCAAGAAAGGCAGAAAAAAGACCTGTGAGCCAGAAATACAGATTAACATCGGGAATATTATGGGGATTTGCCATGAGAATAAGTGAGCCCAAGGGTCCTGCTTCTCCGGCTTTTAACATGCCCAAAACAGGAATAACGGTTATAAATATCCCTAAAAAGACCATGGCAACCTCTTCTAGGGGGGCCCACGTAAAGCGGTTAGCTTCATGTACTGTAGATGGTGTGAATTTCCAGGAGGCTATGGCAATAAAGAAAAGGGTAGTATCACGGATGAGAGCAGCTAAATCTATGGACACCCCTGCGAGTGTGACATGAGGTTTTTGTGTAATCATACTTTCCATAATTACGATAAAAATAGCGCCACTTAAGAAAAGAAAATTTTGCTGTCCTTTAACTGTGATTTTGGCTTCTCCCTGCAGATGGTCTGGATCTAGAACAGAAGGATCATGGTAGAAATAATAATGATCAATAGCCCAAAAAACGACTAAAATAGCCCCCCCCACTATTAAAAACGGATAAATTAAATGAGTTGTAGTCCAAAAAAAATCAACCCCGTTTAAAAAACCAATAAACAGGGGTGGATCACCTAAGGGAGTTAGTACTCCCCCAATATTTGCAACAAGGAAAATAAAGAAAATAATGATATGAGATCTATAGTGTCGATAACGATTTAAGGCAATAAGAGGGCGAATGAGAAGCATGGAAGCACCCATTGTTCCTATAAGATTCGCAAGCATAGCTCCAAACCCTAATATACTGGCATTAATTAAGGGGGAGGCTTTTCCTTTCATAGAAATGTGAATGCCTCCCCCAATCGTGTATAAAACAGTAATGAGAGCCATAAAAGGCACGTAATGATGGAGTAAGGTATAAGCTAAAATAGAAAGAGTGGAAAAAAAACCAGTTTGAAAAACTAAAGGAATAATAAAGCTGGTGATCCATCCCCCCAAAATAATTCCAAATCTTTGATGCCAGAATTTAGAAGCAAAGACGGGAATAAAGGCCAGAGAAGCCAAAAATCCTCCAAACGGGATCAACCAAAGTAAAGAAAAAAATAGAGGATCATGCAGCATCTTGATTCTGTCTCCAAATTCACTCACACTAAACAAAGAATATTACCATAACACTATGGGAAAAGCCATGATAGAGAATCTTGTAAATGGAAGCACAATGTGGCCCTACGTTAAAAGAGGCTTGATTGCCTGCGGGTGTGTCCTACTTTTAGGTTGCGGTCTTTTAATTTTTAAGGGCCCTTCGATTGCAAAAAATATGGCACAAGTTTCTTTAGAGAAAAGCCTACGCCCTCTCGGTATACATCAGATCAATATTGAATCCATTAATTTTGGGTGGGGAAGATTATATTTTCGAGATATTCGCTCCCAACCCACAAACTCAACCCCAAGCTTAACGATTCAGGAAATGGATATGGCCATTTCACCTTTTTTTAAGGTGAAAGCTATCGATATTGTAGGGGCTACCCTCGAACTCAAAGACAGTGATAAAATCTCTTTTTCCAAAAATAATTTGCACGAGAAATTAGGGGGTATTGGAAAAATTCTCAAATCGGTAAAGCAAATGAATATTCCTTCCCTTGCTATGCGAGACTGTCTTTTAATTCTCCCTTCATCCCATGGCTCGATAAAACTACCTCTTCATGCGGTCACTGAAACCACCGTCACGCGTAACCAAGTTTTGACTATTGATCTGGGAGAAGCCGGCGGAAATAATTTTTCTGGGCAACTTGTCTTAGATATAAGTCGAAAAGGGACAGTTCTAGATGTTCACACCACCAACCTAGACATCAAAACACCCACTTTTCAAATTATAGCTCCTGAGGTTTCCTTTCGAGGGAGTACGGGAAGTGAGGGGGAAGAGGGTTGTAAAATTGATGGATTTGCGAAACTTAACCAACTCAAACTGGATGGATATGGCTCATTAAAAGCGCCTTTAGAAGTCAATCTAGAAGGAGAGGGTACACCCGATTACATCGTTTTTGATGAATTGAGAGTACAGACTTTAGGAAAAGATAATGATTTGCTTGAACTTGAGGGGAATTTTAAACCTTCTGAAAATTCGGGGCAACTTATTCTCACGACTCAAATTAACCAACTGTCCAATTTGTGGGATTTTACGCCCCTCATTGCTGGCCATAACGGTGATAAAGTCACCGTAAACGGAAAACTAAATTTAACAAGTGAGCTTTTTTGGGATAAAGGGGTTTTGAAAACTTCTGTTTTAGCTTTGAATCTCAAAGGTGGATCCCTTAAAAAAGATGGTTTTTCTCTTGAAGGAGCAAGTACACAAGTTCTTTTTAACACATTGAAACCTCTGACGACAAAAGGTACGCAACGGATATCTGCGACCAAACTCACCACCTCAGGTATTGACTTATCGAAAGTTGCTTTTGAATGCCTGTTTGATGCCACCGGACTTTTTCAAATTAAGAAATTTACAGCTGAAACGTTAAGTGGAACCCTAAAAGCACACCAATTTAAAAGAATTGAGAAAGCGGCTGGGCCATCTTTCCAGTTTGAAACTGATTTTGAAAATATTGAATTGGCTGATATCTTAAAATTAACGGATCTTAAAACCCTTTCCGGGCGGGCAAAGCTGGCCGGTAATGCGTCTATGAGTTATGATTTACAGGGAGGGTTAGACGTTAATCAAGCTGAACTTCATTCTATTTCCGAAACAGGACTCATTCAGTATCAGCCCGCAGACGGGAAAATTGAAGCCAGTCATTTAGGACAAGGGGGCGCTTCAATGGCCTTTCAAGTTCTTGATAATCTTAACTTTACAGTTTTTAATGTTCGACTCGAACATTTGGCAGATAATCCTGCCGAGATGCAAGGTATTGTAAAAATGTTGGGGTCTAATCCAAAAGTCTTGAATGGTTATCCTTTTGAGTTTAATATTGTGACAACGGGTAAGCTGAAAGACTTGGTGATCAATACACTGCACCACATGAAACCCCCGACTGATTTAGGGAAGTTGAATCAAGCAATAAAAGAAACAAAAGCCGCTAAGGCTTTGGAGAAAGAAAAGGTTTCTACCCCTAGACCAGAGGATGGAAATACTGCCCAAGAAGCATCCTCTGAGGAAAGTGCTGAGGCTAAAGCGGCAAAAACTTCCCAAGAAGTTGCGCAAAATTTAGATTTTAAAGTTTCTCAGGCGACCCATGAACAAAAAGGGGTTAACAAACCTAGGATTGCAAAACGCGCACAAGTGATTCATGTACGAAAAAAAGTGAAATCGCGGAAAAAAATAAAAAGAGTAAGGGCAGTGAAAAATTTTAAAGATAAGAATAGGAAGATAATTAATGGCTAAATCATTGTTGGGACTCATGGGGCTTACAATAATTATGATGGGATGTAATCCTACAGTTAAGGTAGAAGCACCAGATAAACCCATTGTTATTAATATGAATATGAAAATTGATCACAAAGTCAGAGTCAAAGTTAAAGATGGCTTAGAAAAAGCAAAGAAAGAAAACCCAGAAGTCTTTGCGTGAAAAAAAGGATATAGATGATGATAAATTGTATTATACTATTGCTGGCCCTAGGTATTGTGACTTGCCATGCCGATGCGACAACGGTAGCTGAGGTTTTAAAGACTAAGAAAGTATGCGAAGGTCCAGATGGATTTATTCGGGCTACACCGGGCAATGAAACAGAAATGGCGGGCTACGTTTCAGCTACTAATAAAGCACGTGACGTTTCTTATAACAAAATTGCAAAGAAATCAGGGGTAACTTCCAGTGATGTAGGGCGCGAGTATGCAGCCCAGCAACATTCGCAAGACCTTTGCAAATAAATTGAGCATTTGTCATTTTCGCTATTGAGGGTAGCCCGAGAATTTTTGTGAGGACTGATTAACTATGACAATATTAGCACTTGCTGAGCAGTATAATCAATTTCAACATGCTTTTGGCCAAGGTGTTGAGAAAGACTATGAGGCAATCATAAACACTATGTTTACCTCCGAATTTAAAAAAATTGCCAATGGCAGTGAATTGGCCAGTAAGAGATCTCAGCTTTTAGCACAACTTTTTTCAGTCAAAGATTTTGCCGGAAAGTGGGCTATTGATAGTCAAGAGATTATTCCTTCTCAAGACAATACGAAATGTACGATCAGATACTTTCTTGCCTCAGAAAAAGCTGGACGTTTTGAAGTTATAGCTATTATTCGCGCCCATAATGGTCAAATAGACCGAATAGACGAAGTATTTTATCAGGAAACGAAGTAGAGTTTATTTTAATTCTTTTTAATAAAATACCTTCTCATAATTTTTCTATGTTCGAAATTTTCATTGTAGCAAAAGGGGAAGCCCTTTAAATTAAAGAATAACGGAGACCCCATGACCATTCAACAGAATACCCCATCTATTACAACGTTAGACAATGGTTTGCGTGTTGTGACAAGTTCAATTCCTCATGTGGAGACTGTAACTTGTGGATTGTGGGTTGAGGTAGGGGCCCGCCATGAACCCGCGCCGATTAATGGCATCTCCCACGTTCTTGAGCATATGGCGTTTAAAGGGACAACTCGACGTTCAGCCCTTGAAATTGCGGAAGAAATTGAAGCTGTTGGTGGATATTTGAATGCTTATACTTCGCGAGAAGCAACGGCGTATCATGCACGTATTTTAAAAGAAAATGTGCCTTTGGCTATTGATATTCTAGCTGATATTTTGCAAAATTCTACGTTTGATGCAACTGAATTTGCGCGAGAACAATCTGTCATTATCCAAGAAATTGGCCAGACATATGACACACCTGATGATATCATTTTTGACTACTTTCAGCACACGTGCTTTCCAGAGCAACCCATGGGGCGTGCTATTTTAGGAACGGCTGAGATTGTTCGTTCTTTGACTCCCAATCAGGTTAAAACTTACATGAAAGATCATTATGGAGCCCAGCAAATGGTCTTTGCGGCTGCTGGAAAGTTGGAACACCAGGAGATGGTTGATTGGGTTGGTGAGAAATTTTCAGCTTTGCCACTTGATTGTCCTAAGGAAGGCGCTACAGCTGTTTATACAGGGGGCACATTTCATCAAGAGCGTGATCTGGAGCAAACTCATATTATCCTAGGAATGAAGGGTCTTCCATTCGGAGATCCCGATTATTATGCAGCTTCAATCCTCTCAACAGTTTTGGGTGGGGGGATGTCTTCCCGTCTTTTCCAAGAAGTTCGAGAAAAGCGGGGGCTCGTTTATACGATTTATTCTTTTTCTTCAAGTTATCGCGATACGGGTATTTTTGGCATATATGCAGGGACAAGTCCTCAACAAGTGGCAGAATTGTTACCCGTTGTTACACAAGAACTGGACCGATTTGCCGGGACGCTGGAGCTCTCTGAAATAAATCGTGCAAAGGCCCAGTTGAAAGCGGGGTTGATGATGAGTTTGGAGAGCACCACATCCCGCTGTGAGCAATTGGCAAATCATATGATGATTTATGGTCGCCCCATTCCTCCCCATGAAATTTTAAAGAAAGTTGATGCAGTAACAATGGATCAAGTAACAGCCCTTGCAAAAAGAATGTTTGCCACTCCACAAACTTTAACAACTCTTGGGCCAGGACAAGGAATTAAGCGGTAAATATTTTACAAAAATACCAATGAAGTGAGTCAACCTAAATGTTATAAGGGAGGTCAGCTTTTGCTGACCTCCCTTAATTTTTAAACAAGTTGGAAGCTTGTCTTCTTATGATTTCATTACATCCTTAAAGAATTTTAGATTCATGAGGTATGCTTGTTTTGCGATGTAAGCGTAAGGATTTTTCCCCCACGAAGCTTGATTAAAGTCATTACCTTTTGACTCAACATTTTCAAAGCCTTTCATCATCGTTTCTTGAAAGGTCTTAATGGTTGAGTGAAATAATTTGCTATATTCTTTTAAATATTGAGCTTGTAGTTCTTCAAGTTTTTTGCATTTTTCTTTGTTTTTTTGGAAGACGCCCTTAATAAATTTTGAATCAAGAGACATATCCCCCATATTCGGAAATGCAGATTCACTCAAATTACGACTATGCTTAGTCATATTTTTTTTCGTTTCATTTGCAATATTTTCCCAAAATTCTTTCCATTGTTCCTGATTTGTCGGAATTTTTTGTTTTGCGGCAGGTGTGCCAAGATCTTTCAAATTTTTGTTAATTGTATTTTGGGTTTCTTCAAAAACCTTATTCCAGAATGTTTTCCATTCGGCGGATGTATGCGTTGCTTTTGTATCAGCAGATAATGTTTCGCCAAAGGCTTTTGAGTTTTCCGTCACAGTCTGTTGCAAAAGATTCATAAATTGCGCTGATATGTTCTGCCATTCATCAGATATTCCTGAAGTATCTGTAAAATCAGAAAAACCAGAATTTTTTTTGGATTTATTTGCCATGAGACGACCTTTGTAATTTGTTGCTCTCATTCTAGGATAATTAGCAATTATTAATAATGTATTAAAAAATGTGGCCTTTTTATAAGACTTAAAAATTAATTTTTCTCTTCTCAATAAAAAGTTTTACAGTACGTTCACTTTATTTTTTTAACGTTATGAATTCATTCTGTTAAGTGAGAGATCTGCTAAGTCTTAAGGGTATTCATCTTTGTTATCTTTGTCTCTGCCCCTGTCTCTGCCTTTACCTAAAGCTTGACATAGTTAACAATAAAGATAAAAATTATTTAAATTTAGTTATTTTTAATAAGGTTGAATCTTGAATCTATCCTATTACCCCACAGTTCTTTTTTTTGCCGTTACTCTTGTAACTATCTCACCTATCCAAGGTGGTAAGAGAGAAAATTCTGCTTCCAATTTACGGGAATTAAGCGAATTGAAGCGAGAAGTTGCAAAAAACAATCAAAAAATTCTTATCTTAGAGAAGCGGCTTAATTCTAAAGAGCCAGAACATAAAGTTTATGAAACACAATCTGACTGGCCTGCTAGCTATATACCTATTCCCAATTCAAATAGTGCCATTAGACTCATTTTTAATCCCAATATTGCAATTGCTTATGATGCCAGCTCTTATACAGCAGACTACATGTATCCCCCTGCATTGCCGCTGATGGGTGATGTGGCGAATTTGAGAAAAAATAGATTTACAGCTCAAGGGCGTGCCACGCAATTTGGTTTTAAAACTTTATCTCACACAAATATTGGGGATATTAAAACTGAGTTCAGTTTAGATTTTTGGGGAGACAGTGCTGTTGCGATTCCAAACAATCCTGCTTATCAGCCTCGTCTTCGTTTTGCTTATATAGAGATTGGAAGATGGACCGTCGGTCAAACAACAAGTAATTTCCTAGATTTAGATGCTGTTGGGGAAACAGTCGATTATGGAAGTGTCTTAGGTATATCATTTCGTCATGGCTTAGTTAAATATAGCTTTCCTCTCAATCCCAAAACGTCTTTAAATGTGGCTTTGGAACGCAGCGCCTTGGATTATACAGATCCGCAAGGAAATTTAAGTGCAGTCAGTTCAGCGACGAGCTTACCCGAATTAACGGTCCACTTAAAACATGAAGATAATTTTGGTCATGTGTCTTTAAGAGGCGTAGCACGTCAATTAAGAATAAAAGACTATTCTTCATCTCAACCCTTTATAGCTAGAAAGAATGGGTGGGGGGTTGGTACTTCGGGGAAATTGTTTGTTTATCATAAATCTAACTTATTTGCACAGTTTAACTTTGGCAATGGTATTGGAAGATATATCCCAATCATTAATGGTCAGTCCTCGCAGTACAATAGTCAATCTCGAGTGCTAGATCCTCAAAAAGCAACAAATGCTATTCTGGGGTTTGAACATTACTGGAATGAATTATTTCGTTCCAATATTATATATGCTTATACCAAAATTTACGTTTCAAAATTTGTCCCCATGTTTGCAGGGGCTACGCGCGTAACAAAATCTTATGATCAACTTTATCTTAACCTAATTTATTCGCCCGTACCGCCGTTAGATGTCGGAATTGAATATGAGTACGCAAAGCGAAAAGCAGTAGGTAATTTTATTGGTAAAGCAAATCGCTTTACTTTGGGTATCACTTATAAATTTTAATGAAATATTTTAACGAATACTTGTAAAGGAAATGCGAAATGACAAAAGTTGCTTTGGTTACGGGGGGAACAAGGGGAATTGGGGCTCCCATTGCATTAGCATTAAAAGACAAGGGCTACAAAGTTATTGTCACCTATCATAGTAAAATGGAAGTTGCCAAAAAGTTTGAAGAAACGACTAAAATCCCAGTTTATCAATGGGATATCAGCAATTTTGAAGCTTGCCAAAAAGGAATAGATGCCGTCATTAGAGATCATGGGCCTATTGATGTTTTAATTAATAATGGAGGTATCACTCGGGACGGTGTTTTACACCGCCAAAGTTCAGATCACTGGAACCATGTTATTAATACAAATTTGACATCCTGCTTCAATATGACCAGGTGTGTCATTGAATCTATGCGCGAACGTGGATTTGGGCGTATTATCAATATTTCGTCCGTGAATGCATTGAAAGGACAAATTGGACAAGCTAATTATTGTGCTTCAAAAGCAGGTATTATTGGTTTTACCAAAGCGATAGCGCTCGAAAATGCAAAAAAGGGGATTACGGCTAATGTTATAGCTCCCGGCTATATCGACACCGATATGGTTCGTGCCGTTAGTGAACCCGTCTTAGAACAAATTATTAATACCATTCCCCTTGGCCGTCTTGGACAAGCCGAAGAGATTGCGCGTGCAGTTCTATTTTTAGCCGATGATCATGCAAGTTACATAACGGGAGAAACACTCAATATCAATGGTGGTTTGTTATGTAATTAAGTTAAATGCTCCCAGTCGGGCAAATTTTAATATATTTTAGCTTTACTGTCATTTTGTGCGGCAGATTAATCAAATTATCCCATATCACTTCTCATTTAACTGAAGATAACCCCCAACTTTAAAGGAATATTAAGAAATTTCATATAATCTAGACTTCAGGTTATAAACTATGGGCCGATGAGAAAGATCATTTCTCTGTCTCAGAATTGAAGGGAAAAGTATGATGTCTAAAGATGCTGCATCCAAAAATAAAAAAATTGCTATTGGAATGCAGGGGGGCGGTGCTCACGGCGCTTTTACCTGGGGTGTTTTAGATTATATCCTTGAAGATGGCCGATTAGATATTGAAGGTGTAAGTGGAACGAGTGCAGGAGGCATGAATTGCCTTGCTTTGGCTCAAGGTATGGCTGAAGGTGGAAAAAAGGGGGCTCGTAAAAGTCTATTCCGCTACTGGAAAATCTTAAGTGAAAAATCCAAAAAAATAGGCATGGTCCCGACGCCTTTAGATAAATTCAAAGGCGGGTATGGAATTGCGACGAATCCAATATTTTCTCTCATGGGAATGATCTCAAAGAATATGTCTCCCTATGAGTGGAATCCTAAAAACCAAAATATGTTGCAGGATCTGATCAAGGAGCTGTTTAACTTTAAAAAAATTGCATCATTTGAGGAATTAAAAGTCTTTTTATGCGCAACCAATGTGAGAACATCAAAATTAAAAATTTTTAGTGGGGACGAAATTACATTGGAAGCCGTTTTAGCCACAGCATGCTTACCAACATTATTTCAGGCGGTTAATATTGAGGGTGATGATTATTGGGATGGTGGATTTATTGGAAATCCAGCTATATTCCCTCTCATTTATAATTGCCAAACGCCCGATATTATGGTGCTTTTGCTGACTCCTCAGTACAGACATATGACACCAAAAACGGTTGATGAAATTCACTGGAGAATGACAGAATTAAGCTTAATTAATACTTTAGCTAGAGAAATTCGCGCTATTTCCTTTGTGACAAAGCTTATAGACGAAGGGATTGCCGATGCCACTAAGATAAAGAAAATAAATATGCATCTTATTGAAAATCCTCAAGTCTTTGCGGATTTAGATCATACAAGTGCATTAAATTCTGATTGGGATTTCTTTCAATTTCTATTTGAAAAAGGTCGTGAAACGGCAGAGAAATGGTTGGATGAAAATTTTGATCATATTGGTGTGCGGTCTACGGCGGACTTTAATGAATTTGTTTAGAGGTATTAAAAAATGATAAATCAATTAAAAAAAATTATAAAATTTGTATCATTGTATGTTTTTACATTTATTAACCCTGTATTAGGAGTGACGACCATTCAAGAATGTAATCTACCCCCTCAATACAAAGTTCATGATAAGACCTTTGTAATTAATCCCGCGCTTTCCTGCGCGACGAACGTATTTCTTCATGTTGTCCCTTCTTTTGCAGGAATAGCGGAAAGTAAGTTTACGGCAGAAGAAATGAAGAAAAACCCGCAAATTGCGGGCAGGTTAGCTTATGAGCTTTTGGGCAATGAGTTTGCAAAAATCAAACCAAACATTGAAACGACCGATTTAAAAATCCCAGGAAAAGATAATACTCACGAAGTTCCCGTTCGTCTCTATAAAGGAACAGATAGTGAGCGGTTCATTCTCTTTATTCATGGAGGTGGATGGTCACGCGGAAATTTGGAAACGCACGATACTTTATGCCGTAAGTTAAGTGAGGCAACAAAAGCAACGGTTTTAGCAGTTGATTATCGCTTATCCCCTGAACATCCTTATCCAGCTGGACTTGAAGACGCAGAAGCTGCGTATAAATGGTTCGTAGAAAAACACGCAACAAACAAAAAAGTCTTTATTGCTGGGGATAGTGGCGGGGGAAATATTACTTCTGGCCTTGTTATAAAATTTATCAAGGAGAAAAAGCGTACCCCCGATGGTGTTATTCTTTTTTACCCTGCTTTAGATTTACGCATTCCTGAAAAAACAGCCAACCCATACTCAAATGGTTATTTTTTGACACGTGACAGTATTAATGCCTACGTCAACAATTATACAAATCATAATCAAGAATTGGCTAAAGATCCTACAGTATCGCCCATTCTGGCAATCGATGAGGATCTCTCTAAGTTTCCCCCTGTGATACTTGTGAATGCTGAATGTGATCCCTTAACTGAAGAAGGCACAGCATTTGCCAAGCGTTTAAAATCACTGGGAATATATGTAGATCATAAAGTCATTCCCAAAACAATCCATGTCTTCGCTCAATATTTCGATATATTGCCAGAAGCAACTCAAGCAATTGAATTTGTTAGAGATTCTTTTGAAAATATCTATAATAAACCTGCAAAGGTAGGTTAATAAAAATCGCCACACTTTTAATTGGTGAAGATAAAAAAAGAGGGAGCCAACGGGCTCCCTTTTTTTAACGCTATGAATAAGCAAGACATTTTTAACTTTAACAAATTCCATGGTCCAATTGTGAAAATTAACAAGCACTTATTTAAGTTTTTATTAATATTTAGTCATTATTTTATAGGTATGGCTGCTTATTTACCAAGGTTGAGGGAATGAAAAAAAATTCAAAAAATTATTCTGATTCTGATGATTTTATGAATATTCCAGGAGACGCTAAAGCTTGGCAAAAAATGGCAACCACGTTTACGACACTTTGCCAAAAAGCAACTGTTCAAAATATGAAAAATTTTACCGGGGACTCCTTTCTCGATAAAATTGATCCTCCTAAGGGTTCACCATGGAATGATTTATGGGAAATGGTTCAGGATGCTAATAAAAAGGCATTGGCACAGAGCGTTAAAATGTTTGGTATGCCTTCGTTCGCAACAATAGGTAATGCTGTTTTTGATCCAGAAGTCATGATGCAAACTTTTCATATAGCTTTCCAGAAAATGGCAGAAAAGCCAGAAAAATTTGAAAAATTACGTAATCAATACTTAAAAGATTTTGAGCAACTCCTTAAAACGACAATGGGTGGGCTTCAAGGTAAAATGACAAAAATATCTTTAGAGCCCGATTTAAATGATAAGCGCTTTCAAGACCCCGCCTGGATTGATAACCCATTTTTTTCACTTCTCCAGCAAGCCTATCTCCTTAATGCTAAGTATTTGAAGAAGCTTGTCAGTTCGATAGAAGGATTAGATCCTATCACTCAACAAAAGTTGAAGTTTTACACATCTCATGTATGTGATGCGTTGTCTCCAACAAACTTTCCTTTAACAAATCCGACAGTTTTACAAGAGACACTGGCATCTTCGGGTAAGAATCTGGCTATGGGCTTTCAAAAATATTTGGAAGATATGGGGAGCGGTCAATGGCATACCCGCATGACAGATATGAAAGCATTTCAATTAGGTAAAACAATTGCCACAACGCCTGGAAAAGTCGTTTATCAAAATGACTTATTTCAACTCATTCAGTATGAACCTTTAACCAAGAGAGTTGCTAAAAGACCACTTTTAATTATACCTCCCTGGATTAATAAGTATTACATATTCGATTTAAGGGCGGAAAATTCATTCGTACGTTGGGCCGTGGAGTCTGGACTCACCGTATTTATTATATCTTGGGTAAATCCGGATAAAAAACATGCAAACAAGACCTTGTCAGATTATACCCTAAAGGGCGTTGGGGAAGCGATTAATCAAGTCTGTAAAGTGACAGCAGAGAAAAAAATAAATGTCTTAGGTTATTGCAATGGCGGGACACTCTTAAGTTTTTTGATGGTCTATTTAAAAGCGAAGAAGAAAAATCCCATTGCCAGTGCAACCTTGTTGGTTTCTCCATTTGACTTTAGCAAAGCCGATGAAATGGGAATTTATCGGTGTGAACACCAGCAGCGTAAGCTCGAAGAACATGTCTATAAAAAAGGTTTTCTAGAAGGAAAGTACATGGTTCAGGCCTTTACATTGCTACGGGCAAATGATCTCATTTGGTCTTCTTACGTCAATAATTATCTTCTGGGTCGTGAGCCTTTTCCCTTTGATATGTTGTATTGGAATTGTGATGCGTTAAGGATGCCGGCAAAAATGCATATGACGTACCTGCGCCAGGTGGTTGTCCAAAATGGTCTTATGTCTCCCGGAAGTATCGACATAGAGGGTGTCCCCATTCATTTTGAAACCATTACGACGCCATTGTTTGTTATGGCTGCCCATGAAGATCATATTGCTCCGTGGCGTTCTGCTTATCCTATTACTCAAATGGTTCATTCAACTTCGAAAAAATTCCTATTAAGCACTTCCGGCCATGTCGCGAGTGTCATTAATCACCCCAGTCGAAAAAAGTACTTTTATTGGACATCGAAAGATTTACCAAGTGAGGCGGACGATTGGTTAAAAGGAGCTCAAAAGCATGAAGGTTCTTGGTGGAATGAGTGGCGACAATGGCTAGATACATATGGGGAAGGGACAATTCCTGCTCGCCCTATTGATGAGAATCAAATTCTTGAGGAGGCCCCTGGAAGTTATGCTCTTACAGTTTCAGAATAGCCAATTAAGCGAAGCTTTGAAGGGAAATTTCGCCACAGTTATTTCTTTGTACTTTCAGTTTCAAACGTGCTGTTGAGTTCTTCATCATAAATGACAACTTCATCCGAGTGACCATGATTTAATACCTCTCGTGCACGCTGTTCGAGCATGTCTTGATCAACACTATTAGGTCGCAGAAGGTGAACGCGTCGCTCTAGGGTCTCCTTTTCAGACTGAATTTCTGCAAGCTGTTGTTCGGATTCAGAAATTTTTTGCCTAAGCCGCATCCACGAGAAAAGACCGCGTTCTCCTTGAACAATGTGATAACCAAAATAAATCATCAAAAGAAGGGCAATAAGGGGCCCTAGAATATGATTAAGACGACTTGTTAATCCCATATGAGAACTCCTATTTCTTTCTTGAGGGAATTTTTAATGAATGTTGTGCTGATAGCCAGGGTTCAAAAATTTCTTTGCCCGCGTAGCGGCTTTGGGTAAGAAGCTCTTGTTCAATACGCATAAGTTGATTGTATTTTGCCACTCGATCAGAGCGGGATAGGGATCCCGTTTTAATTTGTCCTGCATTCGTGGCTACGGCAAGATCGGCAATGGTTGTGTCTTCTGTTTCTCCGGAACGGTGCGAAATGATAGTCTTATAGCCAGCTTCTTTGGCAATACGAATGGCATCTAGGGTTTCGCTTAAGGTGCCAATTTGGTTGAGTTTAATCAAGATGGCATTCCCAGCCCCTAATTCAATACCCTTTTTAAGACGTTCAGGATTGGTAACAAATAGATCATCCCCAACAAGCTGAATGCGTTTTCCAAGAGCGTTAGTAAGATTTACCCACCCGGTCCAATCATCTTCTGATAACCCGTCTTCAATGGATATTATTGGATATTCATTGATTAATTGCTCATAATATTCAATCATTTGATCGGAGGTAAAAGTTTTTCCCTCTCCCACCATGGTGTACTGCTTATTTTGATAAAACTCTGTAGCGGCAACATCTAGGGCTATAAAAATATCTTCACCAGCCGTGTAGCCGGCAGATTCGATAGCTTCCATAATAAAATCTAAAGCCTCAGTACTGCTTCTCAATGCTGGCGCAAGGCCGCCTTCATCCCCAACATTTGTATTATGTCCTGCTTTTTTAAGTAACGCCTTTAAACAGTGAAAGACTTCTGAACCAAATCGTACAGCTTCTTGAAATGATACGGCTCCGGCGGGGACAATCATAAACTCTTGAATATCGACGGGATTGTCTGCATGAGCGCCGCCATTGATAATATTCATCATGGGAACGGGGAGAAGGTGAGCATCCACCCCTCCTAAATATTTGTACAAGGATAATTGTTGGGCTTCAGCTGCAGCTTTGGCAACCGCTAAACTTACACCCAGAATGGCATTGGCGCCAAGGTTTGATTTGTTTTTCATACCATCTAATTCAATCAAAACTTGGTCAATGTGTCGTTGATCCAAAGAATTTAATCCTTCTAAGGCCGCAAAAATTTCTTGATTAATCGCTTCAATAGCTTCTAAGACACCTTTGCCATTATACCGGGATGCATCTTTATCTCGACGTTCTAAGGCTTCGAAAGAACCTGTTGACGCGCCGGACGGAACTGCGGCTCTTCCCATGGCACCTGAAGATAGCTCAACGTCGACTTCAACGGTGGGAAAACCCCTCGAATCTAAAATTTCTCGGGCAAAAATATTATGAATCTGGGTCATGGTATTTACCTTATTGTTAAAAGTTCTCGAATCAAGCAGCACATGGGTAAGTCTTAGAGAGACGGTCAAATTCTTTTAGCTCTAGCAAGAGTTGAGGGAGATCTTTTAAACGGACCATATTGGGGCCATCACTGGGGGCATTGTCTGGGTCCTGGTGAGTTTCAATGAAGACTGCAGCTACACCTACTGAAACAGCGGCTCTTGCAAGAATAGGAACGAATTGCCTTTCTCCCCCGGTTGAGGCGCCAGCTCCGCCAGGTTGTTGAACTGAGTGGGTGGCATCAAACACGATAGGATAGCCAAATCGGGCCATTATAGGAAGGGAGCGCATGTCAGATACGAGCGTGTTGTATCCGAATGAAGCGCCTCGTTCACATAACATCAGTTGTTGGTTTCCAAAAGATTCCATTTTTTTGACGACGTTGGCCATGTCCCAAGGAGCCAAAAACTGGCCTTTTTTAATATTAATGGCTTTGCCCGTTTCCGCGGCGGCCTTTAATAAGTCAGTTTGTCGGCATAAGAAAGCAGGAATTTGTAAAATATCGGCGACTTCTGCTACGGGACTGCATTGTTCACTTGAATGAACATCTGTAACGATTGGGCATCCCATTTTTTCACGAATTTCAGCTAATATGGGCATACTTTCTTTCAAGCCTACGCCGCGAACACCATTAATGCTTGTTCGGTTTGCTTTATCAAAGGATGTTTTGTATATGAAGGGTATGTTCAGTTTATCGGTAATTTCTTTGATGGCAGCAGACATTTCTAAGGCATGGGTGCGACTTTCCAAGACGCATGGTCCTGCAATCAGCACGAAGGGGAGATCATTTCCCATGTTAATATTGTGAATTTTTAGGTTCTTATTCATGTTAAACTAACCTTTCTTGTTGGACAGCTGCGGCAATAAAAGAGACAAATAGAGGGTGAGGATCAAATGGGCGCGATTTCAACTCCGGATGAAACTGTACGCCGACAAACCACGGATGGTCTTGTCGCTCAACAATTTCTGGTAATTGTTCGTCAGGGGATAAACCTGACATAATAAGGCCCACACTTTTTAAACGATCTCGATAGGTCATATTCACTTCATATCGATGACGATGTCGTTCTTCAATGGAAGATTCCCCATATATTTTGTGAGCGAGAGATCCTTCTTGAAGTTTGCAAATATAGGAACCTAACCGCATTGTGCCCCCAAGATCACCTTCTTGGGATCGTTTCTGAAGGGTTTTCCCATCCATCCACTCAGTCATCATTCCAATGAGGGGTGTAGATGTTTGCCCAAACTCTGTTGAGGAAGCCTCTTTAAGACCTAATAAATTCCGAGCGGCTTCAATGACAGCGAGCTGCATTCCAAAGCAGATGCCCAAATACGGAATTTTTTTCTCTCGTGCAATTTGGATGGCTTTGAGTTTTCCGTCAATCCCTCTTTCCCCAAATCCCCCTGGAACAAGAATGCCGTGCATTCCGACAAGATCACCATCAAGATTATTTGTATTTTCTGCATCAAACCAATGAAGATTCACCTTCATATTATTGGCTATTCCGGCATGCACAAAGGCTTCCGACAGTGACTTGTAGGCATCCAGCAATTGAATATATTTTCCAACGATAGCAATATCAACTTGACCATCAGGATGGTGGATCCTCTCAACAACATTGTGCCATTTTGAGAGGTCAACTTCCTTTTCACCTTCAATGCCAAAATAACGACAAACTTGAAAATCAAGGCCTTCATTATGATAACTAATGGGAACCTGATAGATGGTGTCGATATCTTTCGCTTCAATAACCCGTTCGGGGCGCACGTTACAAAATAGTCCAAGTTTTTGTTTTGCATCTTTTGGGATGGGTCGATCTGCGCGACATAACAAAATGTCTGGTTGAATACCAAAGCTTAAGAGTTCTTTTACAGAGTGTTGTGTCGGCTTGGTTTTTAATTCTCCTGCCGCAGCAATATAAGGAATCAAAGTCAAATGCACAAAAAGTGTATTATCTCGTCCCCTATCATTACTAAGTTGCCGAATGGCTTCTAAAAATGGCAGACTTTCAATGTCGCCAACCGTTCCCCCAATTTCACAAATGACAAAGTCTTCGTTGGTTAAATCAGCTGTAATAAATGATTTGATTTCATCAATAATATGAGGAACAACTTGAATAGTTGCCCCTAAGTAATCTCCCCGACGTTCTTTCGCTAAGACAGCAGAATAGATTTTCCCCGTTGTTGTACTGTCACTGGCTCGTGAAGAAACACCTGTAAATCTTTCATAGTGACCCAAATCCAAATCTGTTTCCGTTCCATCAGCTGTGACGTAGACTTCTCCATGCTGGAAGGGGCTCATGGTGCCAGGATCAACATTAAGATAAGGATCAAGCTTGCGTAGGCGAACGGTGTAACCTCGTGCTTGGAGTAGGGCACCCAAAGAAGAGGCGGCAATGCCTTTTCCTAAGGAAGAAACAACACCACCGGTTACAAAAATGAACTTTGTCAAAGGGAACCTCTAATAATACCAAATTAAATAACGATTCAGTAAAAAGACATTTACATTGCGTCGCTAAAAGGGGAAGAGGATTTGAACTTTGAAAAAAAATTCCAATGCTCTTCCTGAATCTACTCGACCCGTTTCAACAATCTAAATCAGTAATCGAACAGAAAAACTATTTCTTTTGATTGTTGATGGGCGCAAGAATGGAATTAGATTCTTTCACTTGATGTTTAGAAATAATGCCCATTAGCAAACAATTGCCCATGAATAACGCCGCTAAAATACCGGTTATGCGCGTTAGAAGATTAGATGTGCCCCGTGCGCTGAACATACTGCTAGAGGCACCGCCGCCCATACCAAGACCTCCCCCTTCGCTGCGTTGCATTAAAATAACGCCAATCATGGCTAAGGTGATAAAAATATGGATGACTAATAGGGCTGTCATAATTAATTGTCTCCTTTAATCGTAGTCAGGATTGATATTATAAGATATCCATACCATAAAAAGGCAAATAAAAACTATGCATAAATGAAAAGATCGTATCTATTCTTCTGAAGTTCCCTGCAATCTAAAAAAGATTTTGGTCAAATTGTCAGAATAGATACGATTCGGTTAGTGAATACTCTAGCTTTTCGAGAAGTGGTTATAACACAGCCCCAGTTGTTGTGCCAAAATTTGTTTGCCCACTCTGATCAGCAAATTGCATTTCTATGTCTCCATTTGGAAATTGGATCTCTTTGTCTCCGTTAGAGTGTCTTATTACGAATACAGGTGCGGGAACAGGTGGAGCTGAAGGCGCAACAGGTGGAATGGGTTTCAATGCATTTTCAACCATCTGCTCTTGGTTAAAGTGAGTATAAAAGAATCGATTTTCTAAACTTCTTTTACTTCCTCTTGAATCATCCTTTGAAAAAAACGATGCGACATCATGGAAATGTTTAACATGGTCAGAAATTTGTAATTTCACACGCTCCAACAAATCTTGAGCTATCAATCTAGCTGTATCTCTTTGACTTTCATCACTAGGTAAAATTGGTTTTGTAAGATTTGTGCCACCATATTGCAATAATCCAAGGTTATCGTCTAGATTCGTCCATTTGTGGAAGAGGGTTGGGAAGGAATATACTAATTCCTCTCCGTCTAACATATTAAAAACAACATCAATGAACCGAGAATTGCGGATAACGGTCTTTGAAACAATGCTATCATCACTATAGACGGTGGTGAGGAGTGGTGAAGGATAATATTGAAATCCATACTTATGCCCTTGTGCCTGATCTATAGTTAGGGATTTAATGACGGGATGATCCAAAATTTCTGCATCAGTCAGTTTAGTTGTGCCATCAATAGGAGAAGTTGCAAAAGGATCGTAAGACGATTCCCAAGAATCTAAGTTATCAGTCGCAACCGCTACTGTGTTATGATGTGAAGATGCGGTGATCGTTTTTAAAACTTTACCAAAATCATTCATGTTATAAAGGTGTGGAGTAAAATTGGGGGCCTCATGTAAGCTCCAGAAGAAACCAACCATCGCTCTATTAAAAGCTGTTTTGCCATCTCGAGGCAGTAATTTGGTCACCATATCAGTGTAAATGCTTTTTAAACCACTCATGATGACTCGATATCTTTGAGCTGCGACAGGGGGATAAATTTCTGCGAATTTCCAAGTGTTGCCATTATTGTTTGCATGAACTTCAGCCCGACGGAGAACATGTTCTACCACATTATAGTGTCGGCGATCAGCATATTTATGAAGCATATCATGAATTCCAAAACCAAATTGGCTAAAGTTTATACCATGTCCCTTATTGGTTGTTGTTGGAAAACAAGCAGGGTACACATCATTTAAATTAGATTCGACCATCAAGGAAACACCAAGCTTTCCTTCGCCAGGAAGGGGATAAAGAATGGGTGATGGGAGTAATTTTTTCGTACGATCAGCAAATAAGTCGATCATGGGTGCTTTTAACTTTACAGACCAGTGCATATCAGGTAATTCAAACCCCTTGTTTGGATACCCCTCCAAACTGACATAGGTAGATAAACTATTCTTCCATGCATCATTTTCAGTTATTCCAAAAAAGAGATTTGGAAACGGAACATGAGAAAATAAGCTCCTTTCATCGTCAGTTATGGTGCTAATAGAGGCCGCAAAACGGAGATGCATACCCAAAAGCCAAAGTGGGCTAATATGTTGATCTTCTTTTTGGTACGTCATTTCACGTAATAAACGCCGCGTAAATATATGATGAGGATTACTGTGCGCATACTGTTTAAGATATGCTTCGAATTTTGCAAATAGAGGAGCGATTGCTGGATCATGAGAAGCATAAAAATCTTCTGGTACTTTGCCATTATACTGTTCGAGGTTCGCACGATGACCCTTAATTACTCCTTGGTCTATCTTATTGACACCAAATTCTTCTGGATGGTGACTCTGAATCATTTTTGTTGATTGTTCCTGCGAAAGAGAAAAAGGCGAATATGTCAAGTTTTGAGCCGCCAGAGTGTACTCGCTTAAACAAGTTGCCAATAGTCCACATTTTAAGAGTGTAGTGAATTTCATTTTTAATCCTTTAAAGTAAATAAATTTGTGTAATTACGTTTTTAAATTTTTTATTTACGTTTAATGTGGTGATTAAAATATAAAACACAATACCTAAATAAAATAAATATTAGTGTAATATATTTTGAGAAATTAATATACATAAAATTTAGATGAATGGATTAATTACTTGCAACTGTTAAAGCCTTAAATAATTTCCCCATTTGTGAGGGGTGTGTTAGCCGTACCGCGGCTGTTCGTAATGATCCGCGCGTTTCTGGTGTCGCATTTTTACATAAATATTCGGTGCGCATTTCCAAGCCCATGGCTGTTAAAAAATCCCCTTGGGAAATAGGTTCTTGAACGGTTAATCCAGCTTTTTTAAACAAAGAAAAGAGTCTAAAAAAATCTACATGATGTGTTAAATCAGATTTCCCTACATTGATTAATGGGGATTGCCTTTGATGATTTTGCAAGGCTTGTAATGTATCGCCTGTGGCATCGGGCTGGTTATAGCCATAATCTAAAAAGAGGGCAGCTCCTTTGTTGTTCTTCATATGCATGGCTATTTTAGAGACCCATTCAGGCATGGCCGGGCATACTTCTTTTACAATAGTTGATCCTGTGGGAATAAAACATAGTCTATTGTTTTCAAAACTGACATACCTTTCAACCCATTCTTCGTTAATTTTGACATATTGACGTATGGGCAGCGCATCCCAAAATTCGTTGGCAACCATAAGGCAAAATCCTTGGGTGTGGGGTAGGGTGGAAAGGTCTTCATGCCAACTTATAGAGGCAGAATAAGCTGACAGGATTGTTTTCTGAAGGTCTTTTAGAAGAGGGCTTACTTCAACCAAATGCACAGTCATTTCTGATACGGGAACCTTTAAGGACTGCATTGTACGTATAATATCAAGCATTAAAGTACCACGACCTGGTCCTATCTCAACAATATGAAAAGGGGTGGGGGACCCGGCCTTATGCCATACATTGATGAGCCATCCTGCAATGACTTCCCCAAATACTTGTGTCATTTCGGGAGCTGTTATGTAGTCACCTTTGGCACCGATGGGGATTTTTGTTGTGTAATATCCATCTTGTGGATCATACAAAGCTATGGTCATAAAGTCAGCGATACTTATGGGGCCTGTTGTCTCAATTTTTTTTCGAAGACGATCTTCTAGGGACATCATACTTTTTCACGACATCTCATGGGTTGCCATATAAAAATGATGCCGGCCATAATCATGGGTAGCGAGAGAATTTGGCCGGTCGTAAAGTCCATGCCAAATAAGGGATAGAACGTATCAGGTTCGCGGACAAATTCAACAAAAGTGCGGGCCAGACCGTAACCTAATAAAAAAATCCCAGTCAAGCGTCCTGGAACATTCCGAATTGCTGGGATTTGCCAACTGATATGCATAAGTATCAGAAGGATAAATCCTTCAAGAAAAGCTTCATAGATTTGGCTGGGATGGCGGGGGAAGGGACCGCCGTTTGGGAATATTATACCCCAAGAGACGTCAGTTACCCGTCCATATAATTCGCTATTGACGAAATTAGCCATACGACCCAACCCCAGTCCAAGCGGCGTAATAGCGGCCAAAATATCAGCAAATCGAAAACTTGAAATATGGTTTTTGTAGCAATAAGCAAGGATGGCAATAGTGACTCCCAACATACCGCCATGAAAAGACATGCCCCCTTTCCACGTCATAAAAATTTCTTGGGGGTGGGCCAAATATTTGTCAAATTCAAAAAATAGGATATGTCCTAACCGACCCCCAATGACAATACCTCCAAGGGCCCATAGCATGAAGTCATTAATTTGGGCCTTTGTAATAGTCGGGGAAAAGCGGTTAGCGATCCAAATAGCATATTGCCACCCCACTAATAAACTAACAATGTATGCAATACCATACCAATGCACAGCAACAGGTCCGAGATGAAGAGCAACAGGGTCAATTTGAGGAAAATTTAACATGGCTCGTTCTCATTTAAAGGAATGCCAGTACTCATTAATCATCACCCATCTTTAAGGCGGCAATAAAAGCACTTTGAGGAATTTCGACATTTCCGAATTGACGCATGCGCTTTTTACCTTTTTTCTGTTTATCAAGCAGTTTTCGCTTACGGCTTATATCTCCACCATAACACTTAGCGGTAACGTCTTTACGCATAGCGGAAATGGTTTCTCGCGCAATAACCTTTCCGCCAATGGCAGCTTGAATAGCAATTTTAAACAATTGTCTGGGTATTAATTCTTTAAGGCGTTCGCATAAAACACGACCCCTTGCTTCGGCACGACCTCTATGAATGATCATGGATAAGGCATCAACCGGTTCTGCATTAACCAAAATACTAACTTTAACAACGTCACTTTCGCGGTAACAATCAAGGTGATAATCAAAGGAAGCATAGCCTTTGCTGACGGATTTCAATCGATCATAAAAATCAAAAACCACTTCGTTTAATGGCAAACGATAGACAACCATGGCGCGATTTCCGGCATAGGTAAGGTCAATCTGTTCTCCTCGACGCTCTGTGCACAAGGTAAGAATTGACCCCAAGTAAGTATCTGGCACCAAAATAGTTGCGCGAATCCAGGGCTCTTCAATCATGGAAATTTTCATAATATCGGGCATATCGGAGGGATTATGTAATTCTTTCATCGTGCCATTTGTCATATGTAAGCGGTAGACAACGCTCGGCGCGGTAGTGATAAGGTCAAGATCAAATTCTCTTTCGAGACGTTCTTGAATAATTTCCAAATGGAGCAATCCCAGAAATCCACATCGAAATCCATACCCAAGAGCGGTTGAGCTTTCTGCCTCAAATTGAAAGCTGGCATCATTAAGTTGCAAACGCCCTAAGCTTTCTCGTAAATGGTCAAAGTCTGCAGCATCTACAGGAAACAAGCCGCAAAAAACAACAGGTACAGAAGGTTTAAATCCAGGGAGTGGGTCTAGAGTTGGACGACGTTCTTCTGTAAGGGTGTCCCCAACCTTACAATCAGCGACATGTTTGATGCTGGCCGTTATAAAACCAACTTCTCCAGGTAAAAGTTTGTCGACAAGTACTTTCTTAGGTGTAAAGACCCCAACCCGTTCAACCTCATAGGTTCCACCGGTACCCATCATGCGAATTTTTGCCCCTTTGGTAAGGATGCCGTCTTTAATACGGACTAAGATCATTACCCCGAGATAGGCATCATACCAACTATCAACCAGCATGGCTTTTAGAGGAGCATTGACTTCTCCTTTTGGAGCCGGTAAGCGGGTGACGATGCCCTCAAGAACATCTTCAATACCAATCCCTGTTTTGGCTGAAATCATAAGAGCATCACTGGCATCAATTCCAATGACATCTTCAATCTGGGCTTTAACACGTTCGGGTTCGGCTGCGGGTAGGTCAATTTTGTTGAGAATGGGTATAATTTCATGATTATTATCGATAGCTTGATAAACGTTCGCGAGAGTTTGGGCTTCAACGCCCTGACTAGCATCCACAATAAGAAGGGAACCTTCACACGCGGCTAAAGAACGACTAACCTCATACGCAAAGTCTACGTGTCCGGGGGTATCCATCAAGTTCAGGGTATAAATTATCCCATCTTTTGCCTTATAATTTAAACGCACAGTTTGGGCTTTAATTGTAATGCCGCGTTCCCGCTCGATATCCATTGAGTCGAGAATCTGCTGTTTCATTTCTCGGATTTCTAAACCGCCACAAAATTCAATCAAGCGATCTGCTAGTGTAGATTTTCCGTGGTCGATGTGGGCAATAATCGAAAAATTTCGAATGGTTGACAAGTCTGTCATGATTTTCTGAGCACTCCACCTGTAGCCTTAGATACATTTGCAACAATCCTATCACAGACATCTGTGATTTGCGCATCAGTTAAAGTGCCTGTTTGCGGTTCCAGGCGAACTTGGATGGCTAAAGACTTTTGGTTCTTTTCTAGCTTTTCTCCCTTATAAACATCAAAGATATGAATTGCTGAAATTAAGTCTCGATCCACTTTCCCAATGGCTTTAACCAACTGGTCTGCGGAAATGGTATCATCAACAACGAAAGCAAAATCACGGGTAACTGGCTGATAAGGAGAAAGATGAAGTGTTGATTTCTTTATCCGTAACGGCGGAAGTTGATCCAGAAAAACTTCAAAACCAACAAAGACACCGTCTCCGGAGAGCTGGGAAATCAGTAAAGGATGAATTTCCCCGAAAATAGCGAGGACTCGATTACCTTGTTTAAAGGTGCCTTTACGTCCAGGATGATAATATTCCGGTCCAGTGGGCGCAATTTGGAGAGAAGATTCTGATATACCCAAGGTATTTAGGATGGCAAGAGCATGGGCTTTGGCATCGAAGACACTAAAAGTTCGAGGTGTTTGTTCCCAATGGCGGGGACCTGTTTGTCCAGCTAACAGACCTGCTGCCACAAGACGTTGTCCTTCAAGTTCATATTGAGGACCCACTTCAAATAATTCAATCGACCCTTGAGCCCGATCTTGGTTACGAATAGTGATTTGAATTAAATTTGGAATAATGGAGGGGCGCATGTATCCCAATTCGACACTGATGGGATTTAATAGTCGTAGAGTTGGGTCACCTCCCCCAAATTTAACAGCTAACGCTTCTTCCATAAAAGACCAGGTTATTACTTCATTCAACCCCCGTGATGCTAAGACTCGTTTGGCAACAAACGGAATGGAAGTTGTTTGGCTTTTCAAATGTGTGGCAGGTAAAGGTTCTTCAACTATATGATTATAACCTTTGAGTCGTAAGACTTCTTCCACCAAATCAGCCGGACCTTCAATATCTAAGCGGTAAGTTGGAGCGTGAACGGTAACTTGCTCGGCGTTTGAAGAAAGTATAGAAAATTCTAGGGATTCTAAATATCCTTTAGCTTCTTCCATAGGAATGTTAATTCCACTGAGAGAGGCTAATTTGCTTTTTGTCAAAGTAATGGGGACAGATTGGGAAGGTGTCTGTGGTGTAGTATGACTTGCCACCCCTTCTTCACTAACTGTTCCACCGCACCATTGTAAAACAAGATCTATGGCTGCATCTAATCCTGGCCGAATGCTATGAAAATCAACACCTCTTTCAAAACGTGTTCGCGCATCGCTTAAGATGGAAAGGGCGCGACCCGTATTGGCTGTGCGAATGGCATCAAATGCCCCACATTCAATAAGAACATCAACCGTGTCTTCCAAACATCCCGTACTTGCGCCTCCCATAATTCCGCCAAGCGAAATGGGGCCTGAATCATCAGAAATGATGCACATTCCATTTTCAAGACTATAGTCTTTGCCATTAAGGGCGGCGAGTGTTTCGCCAGCTTTGGCTTTTCGAATGGTTAGATTTCCCTTCACTTTTGCCAAATCAAATACGTGTAAAGGCCTTCCTAAATCAAAAGTCAAATAGTTGGTCATATCAACTAGGGCAGAAATGGGACGCAAACCTATAGCTCGAAGTCTTCTTTGAATCCAATCAGGGCTAGGACCATTTCGAACTCCTTTAATGACTTGGAACTGAAAGTCTTGACATCCCTCGCTGTCCTCAATTTTTACTTGTATTGGGCATGGGAATACCCCTTTGGTAGGTTTATATGATAAAGGTTTTAATTTACCAATGCCGCTTGCTGCTAAATCTCGTGCAACACCTCTAATACCAAAACAATCAGAACGGTTGGGTGTGATTGCAATATCAATAATAGGATCTGATAACCCCAATGCTTCGGCTAAAGGTGTGCCTGGAACGAGGGAGGGGTCAAGATCTAGAATACCATCGGCGTCTTGGCCAAGTTCTAATTCTGTGGCAGAGCAGAACATTCCTAGACTTTCAACATCCCGGATTTTGCCCTTTTTCAAAATAGTTCCTGTAGCTGGAATGGTCACACCAACAGGGGCAAATGCCACTTTCATGCCTTGTCGCACGTTAGATGCCCCACAGACAACTTGGATGCGCTCTCCTGTTCCGGCATCTGCAAAACATAAGCTTAAGCGATCAGCATTGGGATGACGATCAGCTTCGATAACAGTGGCAATAATAAATCCTTTATACTTTTCAGCAGGATCGTCAATGCTTTCGACTTCCAAACCTAAGGTTACGAGCTTGTCCGCAATTTCAGATAGGGAAGCAGTTGTTTCCAAATGATCTTTTAACCAGGATAAGGTAAATTTCATGGGGTTACGCTCCTGGCGCAAAATAGGGAGAAAATCCATAGTGCTTTAACCACCGCGTATCTCCTTCAAAAAATGGACGTAAATCTGGTAAGCCATATTTTAACATTGCAATTCGATCTAATCCCATCCCCCATGCAAAACCCTGATATTCTTCAGGATCAATTCCACAGTTGAGAAGGACTTTAGGGTGAACCATGCCACAGCCTAGAATTTCTAACCATCCTTTTCCTTCTCCAATTTTTAATGTGCCCCCTTCTCGAGAACATTGAATATCCACTTCAGCTGATGGTTCGGTGAAGGGAAAAAAGCTAGGACGAAAGCGCATGGGTAGGTCATCAATTTCAAAGAAATGACTCAAGAAACCACTTAAGGTGCTTTTCAAATGACCCATGTGGATTCCTTTATCGACTACCAACACTTCTAACTGATGAAACATAGGGGTATGGGTTGCATCAAAATCAGACCGATATACACGACCCATACACAAAATGCGAATGGGTGGCTGGGTTGATTTCATTGTTCGGATTTGAATAGGAGATGTTTGGGTTCGAAGCAAACGATCCACACCATTTAAATAAAATGTATCATGGGATTGTCGAGCCGGGTGATGAGCGGGGATATTCAAGGCAGTAAAGTTATGTTCCTCATCCTCAATGTCGGAGCCTTCTGCAACGGTAAAACCAGCTTTTGCAAAATAGGCAGAAACTTCTTCAATGGTTCGGGTGAGGGGGTGCAGAGTGCCGATAGCTTCGGGTCTTGGTGACAAGGTAATGTCTACAGCTTCTTTTGCTAATTTATCTGTTAGAGCATGGGCCGCAAGATGAATACGTTTTTCTTCTAAACATAAGAGTATCCCATCCTTCACCTGGTTAATCTCGGCACCTTTTTCCCGCCGTTGTTCGGCATCCAAAGTTCCCAATGTCTTAAGCATTTGTGTAATTTCACCGGATTTGCCCAAAAGACGAAGGCGTACATCTTCTAGATCTTTCAATGATTGACAGTGATTGATCTCGTCTTTCCAGCTTTGTAAGCCTTGGCTCATAAAATTTCTACCCTTAAACGTTAACGGAATATCTTTTTTTAGCACAGAGTTTCTTTCGGACTCAATGTGAATGGTGTTTTTTATTTCACCAGAGTTATTTTAATGATGTGCCTTTTGATAAGACCCCATCAAATTTTGCTCTAAAGAATGGTTTGTGTCCGCAGTATCTCCTCCCTTAAAAATATTAGATTTCAAAAGGAATAGAGTAAAAAGAGTACTGAGTCCAAAGATCATCAAAACCAGAAGAGCAATGCGTAAGGAATGACCATTATAGCAATAACCTGTTACGGCTACCATGCCAAAACAAACCAGTGATCGCATACTCATGATGAGTGAGGAAGATGTTCCCTTGATTTCAGGAAAAATCTCAAGTGAAGCTCCAAAAATTACGGGGTAGGAAATGGCCGACCCCAAACAAACAAGGCTCATAAAAAGAGTTGTCAAAATGGGTGAAGTGGGAAACATAATGGATGATCCTACGAGAGCCACTGACCCGACGAGTGAGATAAGCATTCCTAGGTTTACACTTTTTCTAGCTCCAATTTTGTGAGTAATTTTTCCCGAAAATAAACTCACCACTGCAAAGGTGATAAGAATGACCGCTTGATGAAAAACATATTCCATTACAGAAAGCTGGAATGTTTCCGTGTAAAGAAATGAAGCTTGAGCAATAAAGGACAAATAAATGCCGTAAAGCATGCTGGGCACTATAGAGGCACAAAAAAATGGAAAATTTGTAAGCAATTGGATGTAGTCTAGACCAATTTTTTGAGGGCGGAAAGGTTCTTGAGATTTTTTAGTTTCTGGGAGTGTGAAGACAAGAAAAATCCAAGACACAAGACAAATGAGAGCAACAACACCATAGTTACCACGCCAACTAACGGCTTCATTGATAAATCCTCCTAATAGGGGGGCAAAAGCCATAATACCCGTGAAGACAGCATTCATAATCCCTAAGAGGGCCGCGGATTTTTCTTTTCCTGGGTAAACATCGGCAATCATGGCAAATGCAACAACAGCGGAAGCGGCGGCACCAATACCTTGCAGAAAACGGGTAGCAAGTAAAAAGGGGATAGAAGGGGCAATAACACATCCCACAGCGCCAATGAGTAAAATGCCATTTCCCCAAAGCATAATAGGCCTGCGACCATAACTATCAGATAATGGACCATAGGCAAGCGCTCCTATTCCAAATCCTAGTAAATTATAGGCAATGGTCATCTGAATGATGTCACCTGAAACATTGAAATAATGAGCCATATCTGGAAAACTAGGGACTGAAATATCTACTTCTATACAGCAAGCGACAATAGACAAAATAATAAGGGGTAAAAAGAAGCGAGGCATTTAAATAGCTTTCTATAATTTATAAAATTAGGATAACGGCAGAATGTGCCAATTCATGTAAACGGTAGGGAAGGGATAAATTGAGATAATCAAGTTTATTGCTGCTATAATTATGGTATTGCCATATATTGTCAAGTCTTATTGAAAATATCGATTAATGGTTATTTTATATTCACTTTTCTTATCCACCGTCTTTATGGTCTTCATCCTTTTGTAAAAATTTTACAATTGGGTAATTTTCATTACCTATCTGGCTTGTGCCCACATCTATTTGGATAGTCGTTGCTTCTTTAAGCCGAAACCATGTGCAAGAGGATAGTAAGTGCTCGCTATGATGGGACCGTCTCATATTAGTCTGTTTCATTGAATTATTAGAGAAAAAAGGCCTTATAAGAACAGATTGTAGAGGGCTGTCATTTAAAAGATCACCTGTTGACCAGATGACTTTAAGAAATACCTCATTCGAATCTATTTGATTATAAAAAACAAGCCCCTGATTGGCTTGACTATCCCTGCATGGCCACAAGGGAAGCACGGGAATAACAATAGTTTTTTTCTCCCCCGGATTAATGGTTATTATATTGGAACTTGCCATTGATTTGCCGGATGTTTGTTTAAGCAGAAAAAAACCGAGTTGAACATGGAATTTTTTTCCCTTACCTTCAGTCCCATTATCGCAAAGACTCCCATTTATATTATGGAGAACAATTTCTTTAACGGTTAGACGAGGAGTATTACTATCTTCTTCACACTCCATCGCTCTCACAACAGAAGGGAAAATGAGAAGTATAATGACGAACAATATTTGTATTTGCTTTAAAATCATTTATCTAATTCAACATTTTATGGTTTATTTTTAAAGTATACTCCTTTAATGCGCCTATAGGGTATAAAAGATAATTATTTAAAAAAATCAAGTCCAACTGACCATTGGCGGTAAAGACATGAGAATTGCATCAATATTTCCGTCAGTTTTAAGACCAAAATGTGTTCCTCGATCGTAAAGAAGATTGAACTCAACGTATCGGCCACGCTTAATCATTTGTTTTTGTTTATCAGCTTCTGACCAAGGTTTGTGCATATGACGGCGCACTAAGGCGGGATAAATGGTTAAGAAAGCTTCTCCAACATCTCGTGTGAAAGCAAAATCTTTCTCAAAGTCAGCTGAAGTATTTCCACTTGATAATTGATCATAAAAAATTCCCCCAATCCCGCGGGGTTCTTTACGATGAGGTAAATAAAAATATTCATCACACCAAGCTTTGAACCGAGGGTAATAATCCGGATTATGAGCATCACACGCAGTGCGATATGCATTGTGAAAATCCGTTGTATCTTGGTCAAATTCAAAAGTTGGCGTGAGGTCAGAGCCTCCCCCAAACCAGGAATGTGTGGTAACAATATGCCGCGTATTCAAATGAATAGCAGGAATAAAGGGATTAAGGGGATGTATAACTAAGGAAATGCCACTGGCCCAAAATCGAGGGTCATCTGTTGCTCCCGGAATCTCTTTGGCAAATTGAGGAGAAAATTCTCCATAAACCGTTGAAATATTGACCCCAGCTTTTTCAAAAACACGTCCTTTGAGTATTGCCATTGTTCCTCCCCCTAAGTCTTCATCAGGGTGAAGAGCACTTTTGCGCTTCCAGTTTTCTCGAGAAAAACGACCTGCGTCTAAGTATTTTGGGGGTAAATTAAGCGTTACAGCTTCATCTTCTATTTCCTCTAACAAAGCACAAATTCGTCCCTGTAAGCTTGAAAACCAAGTATGCAGTTTTATTTTTTGGTCAATGGTTGTCATTTGTTATCTCCATTATTGATGTGTATTCAATTGACGCATACCCTCTCCAACAACCATCGCAGCTGCCAAAGAAACATTTAAGGATCGACAGTGGGGTACCATAGGAATAAGAAGACGTTGGGGAATAAGGTGAAATATATCTTCAGGAACCCCTGAGCTTTCTTGTCCCATTAATAAAATATCATTCGAATGAAACGAGAAATCTGTATAGGGCATTTCAGCTTGGGCATCTAAAAGTATAATTCTGTGATTTACAGCTTGTGTCCATTCATAAAAATTATCCCAAGTTGTGTGATGCTGAACCGTTGCGATATCGGCATAATCCATACCTGCTCGTCGCAAACGACGATCATCAAATACAAATCCGCACGGGTGTATAATATCAAGGTGAAGGCCCATACAAGCACATAATCGCATTAATGTTCCTGTATTCTGGGGAATTTCTGGCTGATAAAGGGCAAGACGCATCGTCAAATACCTAGAGTAAATTATTGGCATTGATCCCCAAAGTGCCAAGAGGGTCAATGGATCCTAAATTCTTGAAATCAAATTGCACTATGAAGCCAGAATTGGGACGAATGTCTCTGTCTAATGAGCGCGTTTTAAAAGCACTTAAAGTCATGCGAAAACATTCATCGTGATAAAGAGCAGAAACCGTATGCGATAAGGCTCCTCGTTGATGCTTTTTTAAGTTCCGTGTTTCTCCAAGGGAAAAACTCCAATGTTCCACCGGGTTGGAACCAACAATCCACGTTGCTTGAGAAATACCTACATCATTGACGGTCGATTTTTTGTTTACATATGTATGATTTAATTGGAAAATTAGTAATTTTTTGCCAAAAATTGCAGATGTATCCGAAATACGCGGGCGCAATCGGTTCTTATCCATTGCCATGCGATTAAGTATTTGAATGCTCTGTATAGGATTGACACGTAAGCGGCTGACAATATCGGAAGCTCGTTTATCTTCACCACAGAAACGACTCGGTAAAACTTGATGTTTATCGAGGCGAATGCTTTGGCCCAAGAAAATTTGAATTAAGCGTTTCTCAGGGAAAAACCAAGTGGAATTTCCTCCATATATAAATCTCCCTCCCGTATCCACACGGTCCAATCCAGAAAATCGTTGAGCTAAGAATAGGGATGTATCTTCAATTTGCACATTCAACGAATCTTCATTGGGAATAGAAGAATTATTGACGCGTGTTGTACCCACAATCATTGCTGTAGGTTCGAGAACCCAATCTGAGTAACTGAGACGCTTGATTAAAGGGTAACGCCACTGAGCTGAAGCTGTAGGAAAAAATCGCCCTTTAAAGGTTGAGGAAAGCACAGGTTTGTTCCTTGCAGGTTGGTAGTGTTCAAGGGCATAAGAATCACTGCGCAAAGTCATATTTAATGCCCAAATATGTCCGGTAGATGTTACATAGGGAACCCGCCAACCGCCTGTGAGGGATAATCTTTGCATATGACGGGCATTTTGTCCGGGAGTATCTCGACGCCGCCCTAGAGAGAGAAGGTTTGCATCAAAATTCCATATTCCGTTCCACTGTCCCGGATCTGTTTGATAATTATACCAGGCATGAGGAAGGAGATAGGGGGTTGTATTTGGATTGTCAGTTTGGAATACAGTTGCACGAACCACGGCGTAATTGTGGTCTTGAAATTGCTCTAAGGAAGCTGTGCTGGCCATGTTTTTTGTTGGATATTTTAGACGAAAACCTTGAGGAAAGATAGGATAGCGCCGTAGATATGTCGTATCACTTGCGCGATTAATATCAAAAGTTGCAACACTTTCATCATTAAGTTCAAATCGTCCTTGAGTATAGATATGCCAACGATCTTTTCCTGGTAACTTTGAGCCCTTTGTAATGTGTTTTAAATCACGGGTTTGTGTGTAGCTTGTGCTGGCGGTAAAATCACCATCTCGAAAACGATGGCGATATTCAGCAACCATGATGGGTCCTTGCTTTGTTGTGATTATGGGGGAAAGTGTAAGATCACGATTTGGAGCGATATCATAATAAAAGGGGGTGCTAACGATGAGACCAAGATCTGATATAGAGCCATAAGCCGGCATTAAAAAGCCTGTTTTCCGTTTTACCGTTCCGTCCGCATGACGAAAGTAGGGTAAATAAAATACAGGAACACCTGATATTTCAAGGCGAGCATGGTGATAAATGATGATTTGATCCGTTTTGCTATGAATGATTTTGTCAGCTTTTAATTGCCAAAGTGGCATTTTCTTCGGATTAATTTTACAAACATTACAAGGACTATAAACAGCTTGACGAAAAATAGTTTTCTTTCCCTGGATACGTCTCGCAAAATTTGCTGCTATTCGGGCGTCATCAGCTGTTAATACCTTAGCATTTTCAATTGTTGCATCTTGTAACTCATTTGAAAATTCAGCAGAGGAAAAAAACAGAAGATTATAGTTGGAAACAGCAAGATTGTTTTGTTCCTCTAGAGAAAGTGAAGAATAATTTATTTGCTTTCCCAGTTGAGGTAAATTTAATGGATTGGAAACAATAGTGCCACTTTGCATTAATCTATTGAGAACATAATCTTGATGACTCAAAAATTCATTGTGAGCTTGAACGAGAGAGTTTGCTGAAAGCTTTCTTCTCTCGGTTTCTCTTAAGCACACGTTCCCATAGGCAGACATTTGCCCTGTTTTTTTATTGTAAATAACTTTATGGGCACGAAGAGTGCGATTACCTTGGACGACCTGTACATTGCCCGTGGCATTGACGATATGAGTTTCTTGATTGTAGTCGATTTTTTCTGCATTTAATATAATGGGGGGCTTCTCATCAAGTGTAGCTAATGAGTCTTCATCATTTTTAAAAGCATTTAGCTTGTTAGTAACTTCATTTTTTTTCCTACCAGATGTTGTGGACGCAGTTGAGAGAAGCGTCAACAATAGCAAATTGAAGATCACAAATACGGAGAAAAAACGAGAATAAATACTCATGATGTTTTAACCATCTTCAAGGTGTAAAAGGAAAGAAAGACTCAATAAAGCCATAATCAGTGTAGGAGCCCAAGCCGCTAAAAGTATTGGAATTTGGCCGCCGACACCTAAAGCATAGACAATATCGTTGAGAAAGTAGAGTACAAAACCACTGCCAATACCAAAGGTAATGTACATGAAAGTGCCTCTTTGCCGGATGGGGCGAATGCCAAAGGTTGCTGCAAGTAAAATCATTGACAACATCATACCTAATTTTGCAATTTGACCATGCCAATAAACACGATAAGTAACGCTAGAGAGACCCGATCTATCAAGAATATCTATAAATTTTGGTAAAGACCAAAATGAGATTGTTTCGGGGTCGGTATTGTTATCTTGAATTTTTTCAATTGTTAAAGATGTAGGAATTTTCATTGTGAGATTCTTTGTGGAAGTCCCTTCTTGACCTTCCCACACTGTTGTATTATTTAGCTCCCAATAACCGCGATGTAATATCGCTGAATCCGCATCAATACGTGCTTTATAAGAGCCGTCGGGCAGAAAATTATGGAAAGTAACTTTCCTAAAGGTTTTTGTTTGGGGTTGGACGTAAGTGGTGTGAATGATACTCTGTCTGTCTGGGGTAATTTCTCGCAACCACAACCCTTCTTCTGAAATAGAAATACGACCACTTGTTCCAGCAAAATAAAGAGCATCAAGATTCATGTAGCGTTTACTCATCGCGGCACTAAAAGGGTTTAGTATGATGAGTTGTAACAAACCAAATGTAAGCATACAGGCCATAAGACCCTTTAAAAGTTGCCAAATGGATAGACCAGCGGTACGAGCTGCGACAATTTCTTGGGTATGATTGAGTCGATAAAAAGTGATCATTGTTGCAGAAAGAACAATAAAGGGCATTAAAGTTTGGAAATGGTTGGGGAGTTTTAAAATAATCATTTCTAGAATAATGGACAACTGGATGTAAGGTTTACCCATGGAGCGTCGAACAAGCTCCGTACCCTCAAACAGAGATATAATGGTTCCTATTATGGCCGTACATGTTCCAAACCAGAGAAAAAAAACGCGGCAAAAATAGGTATTAAGTGTTGAAAAAAGATAGCTCATTCGGCAGCCTCTTTGCTCACAGGGATGGGGAAACCTTTTCTGAAAACAAATCCATTCCACCATATTTTAAATGTCTGTTTTTCTAGAATAATTAGGGAAGTGATCCCAATTAAAATTACGCTGAAATAGGCTAGAGGAATCGTTAAAGGCCAACGACCATTCATATTGATGAGCGCAATCAAACCAATGTTAATACAAATGGCTATCCCGATAGCGAATCCAATGCGTTTCTGACGACCCCGACGGTTTAGTTCTTGAGACAAGAGAGCACTTGAGCCGACAAGAGAAAACAACAAAACTAATAAGGGGGGCAGAAGGCGCTGGTGACCTTCAGCGTATAGTTGTGCCCTTATTGCTGGGGAAAGAGTTGCTTTATCTGGCGGGTCTAAAAGATGACTAAGAGAGCGTTCATAGGGCTTGATGATACGTTCTTGGAGGTTAGATGCAAGCTGATCTAAATCATAGTTTAAGGTCTTAAAATGAAAAAAACTAACTTTTCCTGTGCTCTCATCTTTTTCTTGACGTGTCCCATTCAGTAACATGAGCAGTGACTTTTTCCCATCTTTTTCGATAATGGCTCCATGTTTGGAAATGATCGTAAATGGATTTTTCTTGGCTCGAGAAGAGGAAGAATTTTGGCCAATACTATGAATAAATACGCCGCCTAAGTCACCATTTACGGAGCGCGTTTTTGCATAAACTGTTACACCTCTTAAAGTGTTAAACATTCCATCTTGAACGAAACTTGAGGAGAATTCATTGCGCAACTTATGTTCCATGTCTCTTAGATTACGAAAAGATATGGGCACAAAGTAGATATTTATAAATCCAACAGAAATTGCGGTGAAAAATGCTAAAATGAGAGCAGGGCGCGCCAACCGCCAATTACTTAGCCCACAACTCCGAAAAATGCTAAGTTCATGGTCTGTAATAAGCTTATTGTAAGTAAATAAAACGCTGATGAGGATACAAATGGGGAGTACGATGGCAATCAAGTCTGGGATGAGAAAACCAACAAGAGTAAAATAACCTCCAATTGAGACATTTTGATTGACAATTATGTCCACAAATCGTAACGACTGAGTGAGCCATACACCTGTTGTTAATACCGTCGTGAGAAAAGCTAAGCTCGTCAATAAATATTTAAATATATGGCGCGTAACCAAACTCATAAAGAAGCGCTCCAAACAAAAACCATCATTTTTTTCTGTTTAAAGTTAATTAGTTTGAGGTAAGTTAAACTTCTTGAGAAGGGGGGTGGCATATATTTCGTCACTGAATCAGCACTCTTTATCAAACCTAGATGCCTTAAATCTAAGAAGTTTTTGCCAAAAATGCTTTCAAAATAAGCATTTTATTAATATATTCCTAGCATCTGAACATTGAATAACTTATATATTATTCAACTGGCTAAAAAACATGAATAGATCTTTTACCAGGTTTACTATAAAACAATGAACAAAGGCAATGGCCTAAGATTTTAAAAGTGTGTCAATTAGAGGATAAGAGAGAATGAAGTTATTAGGCTTATTAATCTTAACGGGCTTCAGCTTGTTACCAAGCTTTGCTATTGGTCTAAAAGAAAAAACATCAAGCATTATTGTGATTGTAAATAAGGATGCAATTACCGCTTCCGACGTAGACGAGAGATTACGTTTGACCAATTTGAGCGCCGCGCAACCGGTTACGAGTACCATTCCTGCCCCTGTTCGCAAACAAATTATTCAAGGGATGGTTGATGAACTTCTCCAACTTCAAGCCGCTAAATCAAAAAATATTAAGGTGGAGGATGCGGAAGTTGAAAAAGCCCTGGAGAATTTAGCCAAGGATAATAATATGTCGTTAGATGCCATGGTCAAAATGCTTAAAACAAATGGCATCTCTAAGCAAACAATGTTAACAAGACTTCGTGCACAGATGGCCTGGGGTCGTTATATTCGCGAAGTGTATGGTCCATTGGTTCATATAGCCGATAAGGAAGTCGACAAGTTCCTCTCCCAATCCAAGGATGTAAAAATTGAGGAACAACCTGTGGAGCACATGAATATTACTTTATGTCAGGTGGTTTTTGATCTTAAGCCAGATTCTCCAGAGGAAATGATGATACTTCTGGGGCCAAAGATCGAGGAAACTCAAAAAGCAAAAGGATGTAGTTCTTTCGTAAAAGCCGCTCAAGGTTTTGGGGCAAAAATTGAAGAAAATCGTACGGTTAAGTTGGGACAATTGCCAACTGCCTTGAAGTCTTTAGTCCATAAGACAAAGGCAGGACAATGTATGGAGCCTACCATGACACCTAATGGGCTTGTTTTGACAATGGTTTGCTCAAAAACGATGCCAAAAGTAGCGCCACCCCCCGCCCAAACTCGAGACACAGCATCAGTTGCAATCGAGCAAGAAAAGTTAGGTAAGCGTGCAGCACAAGAAATGGCCAAATTGAAGTCGGCAGCTTTTGTTGAGTGGAAATAATTTCTCTCTGCCTTCTTTACGAGAAGTTATCGAGAGTCATGGCTTATTAGCTAAAAAAAGTCTTGGCCAAAATTTCCTTCTCAATATGGATGTGACACGCCGCATTGTTAAAGCGGCTGGAAATCTCGAAGATCTCACCGTTCTTGAAATTGGTCCCGGTCCTGGGGGATTGACACGGGCTTTACTTGAAGCAAAAGCTCAAGTTGTTGCCATTGAGAGAGATCATCGATGTGTTGAAATTTTGAGGGATCTTCAGCTCGCGTATTTAAGGGGGTCTGGTGAATCTGCCCAAAAAATGCTGAGCCTAATTGAGGGCGATGCCCTTAAAATATCTCCCCAATCCATTATTCCTGTCGGAGCCATCAAAATTGTTGCGAATTTACCCTACAACATAGGAACTCCTCTTTTAATTCAGTGGCTTTCTAATCTTGATCGCATTGTATCTTTGACATTGATGTTTCAAAAAGAGGTTGCTTTAAGATTGATTGCGAAACCGCGAACAAAATCTTATGGTCGATTGTCAATTTTAATTCAGTGGCTATGTGAAGCTCAGCGTTTATTTGACTTGTCTCCAAAAGCTTTCATGCCAGCACCAAAAGTTACATCGAGTGTTGTTCATTTGGTTCCCAGACCCCTAACTCCCCAAAATAAACTTCTTTTTCCTTTTATGGAACGGGTTACTCACCAGGCCTTCGGACAACGGCGAAAAATGATTCGCTCAAGTTTGAAGATGTTATTTTTGGAAAGCCAGTTGATAGAATTAGGGCTGGATCCTTGTGTTCGAGCGGAAGAGTTAACCGTAGCTGATTTTGTTCTCTTGGCGAAAAGCTTATCTATGACCACCCCGCCAACTTAATATTTTTGCTTCCTATGCAATAAAAATTCATAGAAAACCATAAAACCAGTTGGGAGAAGCCTTAAATCTTGCTAGAGTTTTTAATTAAGTTGTCTTGTTTGGAGAAAATAGAATGAAACCAAAGCTTAAGAGCACAAAATCTCTTAAAGAGGAGGATACTCTTTACTCTGATTCACCCCCTAGTTCTTACCCTTTTGCACGGCCTTCTCGCTTTAATCATTTTTATCGTCTTGAAGAATCAGAAGTCGTTGCTTACCTTTTAAATCAAATTCAGCAAACTCCAGAACAATCTTTGCAGATTAAGCAGGAAGCGTACAGATTGGTCGAAGGCGTTCGAGCAAGTAAAGTGTCAAGTTTTAGTATTGAGAATTTTCTTCAAACCTATGCGTTAAATAGTCAAGAGGGTCTTGTGTTAATGTGTTTGGCAGAAGCCTTGTTGCGCGTACCAGATACGGCAACAAAGACTCGCCTGATTCGAGATAAGATTGGATCTATAGATTGGATGAATCATACCTCTCAAAGCGGCAAACAGAAAACAACACTATTTGCAAAACTCACCAACTTTGGTCTGGCGACGGCCGAACAACTAATGAATTGGGGATTAGAAAAAAAGGGTTTTATGGACGCTATCGGTAACTTGACTCGACGATTAAGTGAGCCTGTCATCCGCAAGAGCATTGCCCAAGCCATGAAAATTCTTGGTTATCAGTTTGTTATGGGAGAAACCATTACGGATGCCTTGAAGCGCTCAAAGTCTTCTGATAATAAAGCATATCTTTATTCCTATGACATGTTAGGTGAAGCGGCTTGTACAAAAGAAGATGCACAGCGCTATTATCAATCTTATGCTCAAGCTATTGAAAAAATTGGCCAAACAAAAGCAGAAGGTTCTATTTTTTCTCAACCGAGTATTTCTATTAAGCTTTCAGCTCTTCATCCAAGATATGATCTGACTCAAATTAGGCGTATTCGCGAAGAACTATTTCCTCAAGTTTTATGTCTTGCAAAACTCGCTAAAGAGAAGGGGATAGGCCTCACAATTGATGCAGAAGAATCTGAAAGATTAGATTTATCTCTAGAAGTTATTGAGTATATGTCTGGCCATGAGGATTTAAGGGGGTGGAATGGATTAGGAATAGCGGTACAAGCCTATCAAAAGCGTTCTCCTCTGCTGATTGATTATCTTATTGAAATGGCCAAAAAAGACCAACGACGTTTATGTGTTCGCTTGGTAAAGGGAGCCTATTGGGATGCTGAAATTAAGCGAGCGCAAGAAAAAGGGTTGAAAGGCTATTCTGTTTTTACCCGAAAAGTTTTTACAGATGTTTCCTACCAGGTATGTGCTCAAAAAATGCTGGCAGCACCCGATGCTATTTATCCGCAGTTTGCAACTCATAATGCACGTACGGTTGCGACGATTTTAGAGCTGGCTAAACCTACCCATGAATTTGAACTCCAACGCCTTCATGGAATGGGTGAGTCGCTTTTCAGCCAAATTATGAAACGAATGTCACCTGCCATTCCTTGTCGTATCTATGCACCTGTTGGGGAATATCAAGATTTATTGGCATATCTTGTACGGCGGTTGCTTGAAAATGGGGCAAATACATCTTTTGTCCATAAGATTTATAGTCCATCTGTACCCATTGAGACTTTGGTTGCTGATCCTGTAGAAGAAACGCGGAGTCTTAATATTATTCCACACCCACAGATTCCACTTCCCTTAGATTTGTTGCAACCTCAACGGCAGAATGCGCTGGGTATTGATTTTTATGACCTAGCAGATATTCAAGATTTTTATGCTAAAAATGAAGCTCACTTAGCGAGTATCCCTCAAGGGATTCTTTGGAATTCTTCCCCGCTTGTGGGGTCAAAGAAGATTGAACCAGGTAAGACTACTCAGAGACAAAATCCAGCGATAAATTCTCAAATTTTGGGCCGAGCGGGTGAGGCAACAGTTGAGTTGGCCAATCAAGCCATGACGATTGCTAATGATGCTTTTGAGAATTGGAGTACAACGACTGCAGAATTTCGGGCAGAAGCGTTAGATCGCTTAGGAGATCTTTTTGAAAGTCACCGAGAAGCATTGATGTCGTTATTGATATATGAGGGTGGAAAAACAGTTCCTGACGCTTTATCAGAAGTTCGGGAAGCCGCTGATTTTTGTCGATACTATGCGAGTGAAGCGCGACGATTAATGAAATCTCCTTTTCCCCTTCCAGGTCCGACTGGGGAAACCAATGAATTAACTCTTCATGGGCGGGGAGTATTTGTATGCATTAGTCCCTGGAATTTCCCCTTGGCAATTTTTATAGGGCAAGTTGCGGCTGCATTGGCTGCAGGAAATTGTGTAATTGCCAAACCTGCCCATCAAACACCTCTAGTTGCTTGCCAGGCTATTAAATTAGCTTATCAAGCGGGAATACCAAAGGAGGTTTTGCATTTTCTACCAGGTTCGGGAAGCCTTTTAGGCGCAGAACTTATTGCAGATTTACGTACAGCTGGTGTTGCGTTTACTGGCTCAACAGCTGTGGCTCAGGCAATTGCAAAAACACTTCTTGGCCGCCGCAATGCGCCTATTGTTCCCTTAATTGCTGAAACAGGGGGGATGAATGCAATGATTGTTGATTCCTCCGCTTTACTAGAACAAGTGGTTCAAGATGTTATCATTTCCTCATTTCAAAGTGCAGGCCAGCGTTGTTCCGCTTTACGCTTGGTTTATATTCAAGAAGAAATTGGGGATGCATTTTTAAAAATGCTTAAAGGTGCCATGGCAGAACTTTCTGTTGGAGATCCAAGTCTATTGTCCACAGATGTGGGCCCTGTCATTGATCATGAAGCCCGTAAAGCTTTGCAAGCCTATGAAGTCAGTCTTCAGAATAGAGCACGGCTCGTTTATAAAGTGGAATTGGATAAGACTCATCAAGAGGGCAGCTTCTTTTCCCCTCAAGTCTGGGAGTTAACAGATGGTTCTCATATGGTTGAGGAAGTATTTGGCCCTATATTACATGTTGTGCGATTCAAGAGTACAGATTTAGATAAGGTTATTAATCAAATTAATGCAACGGGTTATGGATTAACCTTGGGCATCCACAGTCGTATTGATGAAACCATTCAGCTTGTTCGCAAAAAAGCGAGAGTTGGGAATCTGTATGTTAATCGTAGCATGATAGGAGCCGTGGTTGGTGTGCAGCCTTTCGGTGGAGAAGGGCTTTCGGGAACAGGCCCTAAGGCAGGGGGGCCTCATTATCTCCTCAGATTTACAGTTGAGCGGACATTTTGTCAGGACACAACAGCCTCTGGTGGGAATGCAACCTTGCTAGCGAATTTAGACTGATCTTCAAGATTATAACCCTTAAATTCAATTATAATAAAAGAAAATCCGTCTTTAAGAGTAATAGTAAACAAATCGTTAAGATATACGAAAAAAAATAAAAATATTCTATTAGTTATAATAAAAATTATTTGTTACGATCATTTTAGCAGTTCAATCATTTGGAGGTTTTGATGAGAGTACTATTAATCGAAGATGATTCCGCTACAGCAAAAACATTGCAAACGATGCTTCGCTCAGAAGGATTTGTTTGTGATACAACAGATCTAGGGGAAGATGGCCTAGAAATTGGTAAACTATATGAGTATGACCTTATTGTTCTGGACCTAATTTTACCCGACATGGACGGTTATGAAGTTTTGCGTCGCTTACGAGCAGCTCAAATTAAAACTCCTATATTAATTGTATCTGGCCTAGTTGAAATTGATGATAAAGTTCGTGGCCTTGGGTTTGGTGCGGATGACTATTTGACAAAGCCATTTAATAAAGCAGAAGTGCTAGCCCGTATTCATGCTATTATTCGTCGCTCGCGGGGCCATTCAGAGTCTATTATTCGCACCGGTCGGTTGAGTGTGAACTTGCAACATCGCACCGCCAGCGTTGATGACAAACCTCTTCATCTGACAGGTAAGGAATATGCCATAGTTGAGTTGTTATCTTTACGTAAAGGCACAACGCTTACAAAAGAAATGTTTTTAAATCACCTTTACGGTGGAATGGATGAACCTGAATTGAAGATTATCGATGTATTTATATGTAAACTTCGTCGCAAGTTGGCTGAAGCCTTAAATGGGGAGGATTATATCGAAACAGTTTGGGGCCGGGGATATGTCCTTAGAGAATTGACATCCGATGAAGCCAAGCGCGTTGAAAAGAGCGCAGTAACGACCGCCGGTATTGCTCCGAACCTTCAAGAGAGAGAAGTTGTAAAAACAGTTTCGAATTTTGGCTAGTTTATGGTTATGCTCCTAAGAAAAGCCCCCCTTATATAAAGGGGGGCTTTTTTATTTCTAAAGGCTTTTAAGTGAGTTATTCATTATATTTTATCACCACATGCCTTTTTTTCCCGGCTGACAACTTTAAAATTCCGTCCTGGAAAAGCTCTGGGATAATTTTTTGAGATTCGTCTAAAATTGGCCTATCATTCAAACGAGCTCCATTACCCTGAATAAGGCGTCGAGCTTCCCCTCTACTGGCTGCTAATCCTGACAGAGTCAAGAGATCAATGATCAGCATATTTTTGTTAACGTCTGTTGAGGAAATCTCAAAAGTAGGGAGACTATCAAGAGAGCCAGATTGATTTTCATACAAACTGGCTGTGGTATCATGTATGTTTGTTAAACATTCATTTCCATGAGCAAGACCAGTGGTGTGATCAGCCAAAATTTTCTTAGCATCATTAATTTCTGCCCCTTGAAGGGCTTCCAGTCGGTTAATCTCATCGAGAGGAAGTTCCGTAAAGAGTCGTAAGTAGCGACCCACATCGGCGTCTTCCGTATTCCGCCAAAATTGCCAATAATCATAGGCGGACAAGCGATCTGTGTTGAGCCAAACAGCACCACTAGATGTCTTACCCATTTTTGCTCCACTTGAAGTTGTTATAAGGGGTGAAGTCAGTCCATAGACATGTTGACTTAAACATCGGCGTGTCAGTTCAATTCCATTGACAATATTTCCCCATTGATCAGATCCGCCCATTTGAAGGACACAGTCATGACGACGGAACAATTCAAGAAAATCATATCCTTGTAAAATCATATAATTAAATTCTAGAAAGCTTAAATTTTGTTCTCGTTCTAGGCGCAACTTCACACTATCAAAAGCCAGCATTCGATTTACGGAAAAGTGTCGACCATAATCCCTTAAGAACTCGATATAATTGAGCGTACTGAGCCAGGTATCGTTATTGAGCATGATGGCCTGATTCATATCAATAAATGGTTCAAAAGATTTTCGAATACCTATGGTGTTATTTTGGATGGCCGCATTGTCCAACATTTGGCGAGCTGCCTCTTTACCGGAAGGGTCGCCAACTTTACTTGTGCCTCCTCCCAGTAAGATTAAGGGGCGATGGCCGGTTTTTTGCAACCAGCGTAACATCATAATTTGCACCAAACTACCCACATGAAGACTGTCTGCTGTCATGTCAAATCCGATATATCCTGTGATACTTTTGGTTGACATAAGCGTGTCAAGGGTTTCGATGTCTGTTGCTTGATGGAAAAAACCGCGGGATTGAATAATTTGCAAAAATTCTGATTTCATCGTGGGTCTTTCGGGGTATACTACGAATAATTAATTCAATAAATTGACATTATACATGATGTATCACATTTAAAACGGAATGGCAAAATGGAACCGATTTGGTCCTTAGGATTAATGAGTGGTACGTCATTAGACGGCGTCGATGTTGCGTGGTTGCAGACAGATGGCACGACGATAAAAAAAATAGGCGAGGGACTTATGGTCCCCTATCCAATGCCTTTGCGAGAAAAAATTCGCTCAATTCTTGGGCAAAATGTCATGACTCTTGAGGTCAAATCTATTGAACGGGAATTGACTCTTTTTCAAGCTCAGATCGTAAAAGAGGCCCAAAAAATCCAGTCTTTTGATGTCATTGGATTTCATGGTCAGACAATATTTCATGCTCCCCCTTTTACACGACAAATTGGTGACGGAGAACTTCTCGCAAAAGAAGTGGGAGTTGATGTTATTTATGATTTTCGTTCGCAAGATATGAAGCAAGGCGGTCAAGGAGCCCCATTGGTTCCCATTTTTCACAGAGCCCTCATCGAAACTGAAGTTCCCATAGCTATTGTTAATGTGGGCGGTGTGGCAAATATGACATGGATGCAAAAAGATTGGCCCTTAATCGCTTGTGATACAGGTCCAGGGGGGGCCTTGTTGGATGATTGGACATTAAAGACTATCGGACTGCCGTATGATGAAAATGGTCTATTAAGTTCCCAAGGAAAGGTAAATGAAGCTTGCGTTCAGCAGTGGCTTGCACAGGCTTATTTTGCTAAATCATATCCTAAGTCATTAGATCGAAATGATTTTAACGGCCTTATTAAGGATATTGAAATCATGTCTCCCGCTGATGGAGCGGCAACACTCGTGGAATTAACGGCCAGAAGTATTATCCATGCATTAACTCAAATGCCTGCATTGCCCCAAAAATTGTATGTGACTGGGGGAGGGCGGCGGAATTTACATTTAATGCAGCGCTTACGAGCGCTTGCTTCTTATTCTGTTGATAGTGTGGAAGACCTAGGTTGGGATGGAGATTTATTGGAAGCCTTCGCATTTGCTTATCTGGCGGTTCGTGTAAAAGCGGGTTTGCCCACAAGTTTTCCAACCACAACGGGTGTTAATCAGCCAGTAAGTGGGGGGAAGTTGGTAGAAGGTTGGAGAAAGCCAAGTGAGGAATAACCCGTATTTACTTTACTTGCCTATAAAATTTCGAATAGATCTTATCTGCTTCTCAATACTTAATGTGCCATCCACGACAAAATCCGCAGCCGTTTTCTCGGCAGTATCAAAGAATAAAGGACGAGAATGATCAAGATAATATTGAAGATCTTCAAGAACATGGTTTACCGTTCGAGGATCTTTTTTAAAATCTCGTAAAGTGCGTCGTGCAAGTGCAACATCTAAGGGCGTATCAATATGAATCCATGTATCGATGAAATGACCTGTTTGTTGGTGAAAGCGACCTAAAGGCGCATCAAAAATAATATACTTTGTGGGGAATAATTCGTTATTTAATACAGGGTGGATTACACAATTCCCCTTCTTTAAGGTATCTAAAGTTGTAGCTAAAGTTGGATAATCCCAAGTTTCATATCCCTGCCCACTGTTATGCCAAGCAACATAATCATCTGGACTTGTAGAAATTTCGTCAAAATCATCCCAAAAAACAGCTGTTGCGTTTAGAACTTTTGACAGAGCTTGAGTGACTGTTGTTTTCCCAGCCCCGGAGATTCCACTTATTCCGATAATCAGAGTTGTCATGTGAAAATTTCCAAAAAAATCAAATAATTATTATAATCGCTTGGAAGATAAGCTTTTTGATAAAATCCATATTTCCCATGATGCTTTGCAAAATCAAGCTTAACACACCTTCAAAAAAAATGTTACGGTACATAAAAACCACACGGGAGAAAAATTTTGATTAAAAAAATTGGTGTTTTAACCAGTGGGGGAGATTGCGCGGGGTTAAATGCGGCCATTCGCGCTATTACCTATCGGGCAATTCAAACTTATGGTTGGCATGTGATCGGTATTCATAATGGTACGACAGGATTAATTGTTCGACCACTAGATTACCAAGAATTGACTCTGACTACCTGCAACAGCATGATGATGCGCAGTGGCGGCACGATGCTAGGAAGCACAAATAAAAACGACCCTTTTAGCTTCCCAGATAGCCGTGGCAATCGCACCGATCGTTCTCAAGATTTCATAGATGGGTACAACGAACTAGGTCTTGATGCTTTAATCGGGATTGGGGGGGATGGAAGCATGCGGATCCTGCGGCAACTGGCTCAGCAGGGAAATTTGAATCTCGTGACCATTCCTAAAACCATTGATAATGACTTAGGCCATACGGAAAGTGCAGTTGGCTATCCAACAGCTGTTGAGGTTGCAACGGAAGCTTTAGACCGTCTTCAACCCACAGCGGCTAGCCATAAACGCGTTATGATTCTTGAGGTAATGGGGCGGGACGCGGGGCATATTGCTTTAAGTGCCGGCATTGCGGGTGGTGCAGATATTATTCTTATACCTGAAATTCCTTATACCTTAGAGAAAATTACCCATAAAATTTCATCTCTTGCTGATTTAGGAAAAACTTTTGCCCTTATTATTGTTGCAGAAGCCGTGAAAACTGAAGATGGTAGCCCTGTTATCCAAGCCAATGAAGGCACGAGGGCTCGCTATGGGGGTATTTCATCGTATTTGGCAGAAAAAATTACAGAATCCACAGGGGCTGAAGTTCGAGCGATGGCTTTGGGTCATGTACAACGTGGCGGGCAGCCGTGTGCCCAAGATCGCATTCTCGCATCAGCGTTTGGTGTACATGCTGTGGATTTAATTTCGCAAGGAAAATTTGATCGAATGGTGGCATGGCATAATCGGCAGGTCGAAGATGTACCCATCGAAGATGCGATCAATCAGTTTCAAGAGGTTGATATCCACGGTGCTATGGTTCGCACAGCTCGTGGCTTAGGGATATTTTTGGGTGATTAATGAAATAGTGATTCTAAACTTCCTATTGTTCCCCAAATTCAATTAGATTTTAGTCTTTTACCTACTTCCAAAGCAGAATAGGTGAAAATTCCCGTTGCACCTGCACGTTTCAAAGATAATAGCGTTTCCAGCAACGCCGCCTGTTCATCAAGCCAACCGTTGGCTGCTGCTGCTTTTATCATGCTATATTCTCCACTAACATGATAAGCAAATGTAGGCACCTTAAATGTTTGTGAAACACGGGAAATAATATCCAAATAAGGAAGGCCCGGTTTGATCATAACCATGTCGGCCCCCTCTTGCAGATCCATAGCGACTTCTCGTAAAGCTTCCTGTGCATTAGCTGGATTCATTTGATACGTCTTCTTATCTCCGACAGGGCGTCCATTTTGACCTGGCAATTTTACAGCACCGACGGCCTCGCGAAAGGGACCATAAAAAGCCGAAGCATATTTCGCTGCATAGCTCATTATAGCTCTATCTTGAAAATTATGATCATCCAGAGCTTTACGAATGACAGCAATGCGGCCATCCATCATATCGGAGGGTGCAATAATATCCGCACCCGCTTCTGCTTGTACAACAGATTGTTTGGCTAACAATTCAAGACTCAAATCATTATCAATAGTTTGACCATTCCAGACACCATCATGGCCATGAGTTGTGTAGGGATCAAGAGCCACATCGGTTATCACGCCAACAAGAGGTGTTAATTCTTTAATGGCGCGGATGGCTTGGCAAATAAGATTTTCTGGATTAAAGGCTTCTCGCCCATCTGGAGTTTTAAGACCTTGAGGGGTTAGGGGAAACAAGTCAATTGCGGGAATACCAGCTTCAACGACTTGTTCAATAATCTGAGGAAGCTCTGCAAGGCTCCATCGTCGTACACCTGGCATACTGGGAATATCCGCTTGTCCATCGGGGTAGCGAATAAAAAGGGGAAGAATGAGGTCAGAAGGATGAAGCTGCGTTTCTTGGACCATATCACGCAACCAACTATGAGTGCGTAAGCGTCGTAATCTCGTTTCGGGAAACTGTCCGAAGTTCATAAGCTTGTCCCTGGGTTTCAACTTTCCTCAATTTATAAAAGAATCTAACATCATTAGCAATAGACCCTTCATAAGTCTTTCAAGGATATTTTACTTAATGTGATTGTCATTATTTAAAGCAATGCCATTTTCTATATTTCTCAAAAAACAACATATTTTTTTGTGGACTTAAAGTCAGTATCATTGCGAAAATCAATTTAGGAAATGAGAGACAGGAAATATCTGACTGATTTTTAAAGTTTATACGCTAATGTTACGTATTATATTCAGTGGATAAGCATTTCGATTGCGGGGCCTCATGGATTTTTCAATATCACCAGAACAAGCTTCTTTCCAAATCTTAGCCAGAAATTTTGCCAACGACCAATTGGCCCCTTTTGCGAGTACGTGGGATCGGGAGGAAATTTTTCCCGTTCCCACTTTACGAAAGGCGGCTGAATTAGGATTTGGAGGGATAATGGTTCGCCCCGAGTTTGGGGGATGTGGCTTAGGACGTTTAGATAGTGTATTGATTTTTGAAGAATTAGCTAAAGGTTGTCCTTCCACAGTAGGTTACCTATCTGTTCACAATATGGTGTCATATCTTCTGGATCGGTATGGATCATTCAACCAACATCAGAAATGGTTACCTAAATTAACGACCATGCAATGGCTTTCAAGTTACTGTTTAACAGAGCCGGAGTTTGGAAGTGATGCCGCATCTCTTGCCACTAAGGCCATACGTGAGGGTGATTTTTACAAAATAACGGGTACAAAAGCCTTCATTTCTGGGGGAGGGGTGAGTGATCTATATTTATGTATGGCACGGACTGGAGAGCCAGGGGCAAAAGGTATCACCGCGTTTTTAATTGAAAAAGATACGCCAGGATTAAGCTTTGGGAAATGTGAAGATAAGATGGGGTGGCGTTGCCAACCAACAACGATGGTTGTGTTGGATGGTGTTCGTGTACCTGTTGCAAACCGTTTAGGCGAAGAAGGCGATGGATTTAAGATTGCAATGAATGGTCTTGATGGGGGAAGGCTAAATATAGCCGCATGTTCTTTAGGGGGTGCGCAAGCTTGCTTAGAACTTGCCTTAAAATATGCCAATGAGCGAAAACAATTTGGCAACAAACTTAACGAATTTCAAGCAACCCAATTTCGACTAGCAGATATGGCTACAGAATTGGCTGCTGCACAATTAATGGTTCATAAGGCGGCATGCATGTTGGATAAGGGAAATACTGACGCTACCCTTTTCTGTGCTATGGCCAAACGACTGGCCACAGATACAGGATTTAAAGTGGCAAATGATGCTCTTCAATTGCATGGGGGGTATGGCTATATTAAGGATTTTCAGGTAGAACGTTATTTGCGAGATTTGCGTGTTCATCAAATTCTCGAAGGAACAAATGAAATTATGCGGGTTATTATTGCCCGTAAACTGATTGAGACGTTTAAAGAATGACCCTTGTGCCCTCCGCTAAACCAGCTGATGATCAAGAAATCTTGTGCCAAATTGAGGGCAATGCTGGTGTCATTACCTTAAATCGTCCAAAAGCTTTAAATGCCCTTTCTTTGGATATGATTCGCCAAATTACACAAAACTTATTAAGGTGGAAAGATGATAAGCATGTAAGAACCATTCTGATTCGAAGCAGTACTGATAAAGCCTTTTGTGCTGGGGGAGATATTCGTTCTGTTTACGATGCACGTTTACAGGGCGATAAAGAGTTAACAGTAAATATCTTTCAAGAAGAATATCTTCTTAATTTTATGATCAGTATTTACCCAAAACCCTATATATCCCTTATTGATGGCATCGCCATGGGCGGGGGGTTAGGACTTTCTATTCATGGCAGTCATCGGGTTGTAACCGAACGAGCCCTCTTAGCAATGCCGGAAACCAATATTGGCTTTTTCCCAGATGTGGGCGCAGGTTACTTTCTCAATCAATGTCCGGGGGAAATTGGAACTTTTCTTGGAGTATTGGGGGAGAGTATTTCAGGTGAAGATGCGCTTTATGCTGGTCTGGCCACCCATCACCTCGCATCTCGGGATGTTGAAGCCATTTACAATGCCTTAACTGAAGCGCAATCCCAGGAAGAAGTTGATGATATTTTGCAAGACGCAGCGGGCGGGCAGAGCGATTGTTTCTTACAAACCCATCGCAATCTTATTGATCGCTGCTTTTCATTCTCCACCATTGAGGAGATTTTTGAAGCTCTTCAGCAAGAATCAGATTCAGTTGCCCGTGAATGGTTAAAGAAGAGCTGGAAGAAGTCGCCGACGAGTTTAAAATTGGCATTATCAATGATAAGACGTAACAAAGGAATGTCCTTAAGGGATGTTTTGGCGTTAGACTTTCAGGTGAGTCAGCACTGCGTGGCAAAACATGATTTTCTTGAAGGGATTCGAGCCTTACTTATTGATAAAGATCAAAATCCCTCCTGGAGTCCCTCAAATTTGAGTGATGTCAATGAAGAAGTGATTGCTGAATATTTTTTAGATGTAAGTCATTAATTTATTTATATCATTGTAGAAATAATATAAACATAAAAAATCTGTACCCATTTTTTCTCACTATAACCTCTTGTGTCTATGTGGCGTTAGCGTCAAAATGCTTATGGTGAGAAATTAAATTTAGGCAGATATGAATGCAGCTTTTTAAGAAACGTATAAAATCTATCTTAAACCCCTTATATGGATCTTATCTTATAAAAGCATGGGGGTTAATACTTGGCATGGTTTGTCCAACTTTGGCTTCGGTTCCGAAACCCTGGCAGTTAGGATTTCAGCCCGCTGCATCGCCGATGATGGAGGGTATAAGCCATATGCATGATCTGCTGTTGGTCATTATTACCCTCATTGCTTTGCTGGTTATTGTTTTATTGGGGTATGTTATGGTTCGTTTCCGAGCTTCTCGTAACCCGATTCCCAGCAAGACATCACACAATAGTTTGTTAGAGGTCGTTTGGACAATCATCCCTGTGTTTATTTTGATTGCTATTGCTATTCCCTCCCTAAAATTGCTCTTTTCTCTCGATAAGGCACAAGATGCTACCATGACCGTGAAGGCAATTGGACATCAATGGTACTGGTCTTATGAATATCCTGAAACCCAAATTAGCTATGATAGTTATATGATTGAAGAAAAGGATCTAAAGGCTGATCAAATTCGCCTGCTATCTGTAGATAATCCGATTATTGTTCCGATTGATACGACAGTTCGTATTTTGGTTACCTCTCAAGATGTGCTTCATAGTTTTGCAGTTCCTGCCTTGGGAATTAAAAAAGATGCGGTACCGGGCAGATTAAACGAAACTTGGCTTCGTATAGGAAAAATCGGAAATTATTATGGTCAATGTTCTGAATTGTGTGGTGTTAAACATGGTTTCATGCCTATTCATGTTAAAGCCGTTTCCAAACCAGATTACGAAGCGTGGGTACAATTAAAAAGCAATAAAAAAGTGCCGGAAACAAAAGGGGCAGGAAGTCAAAAAACGCCTGAGGTTACAACTCAAGAATCGAATAAGGATCAGAAAAAATGAGCCAAAAAGCAGACCATAACGTACAAGGCCAAATTCACCATGGAAGCGATCATCCTACAGGGTGGCGTCGTTGGCTGCTATCAACAAATCACAAAGATATTGGAACGCTTTACTTGATATTTGCCATGGTGGGCGGATTGCTAGGTGGAACTCTTTCTATGATCATTCGGCTGCAGCTCATGTATCCCAACAGCATGATATTAGGCGGGGACCATCAACTTTATAATGTGATTATTACTGCTCATGGCCTCTTAATGATTTTCTTTATGGTTATGCCTGCTCTTATTGGAGGCTTTGGGAATTGGTTTATTCCCTTAATGATTGGGGCACCCGATATGGCTTTTCCCAGATTGAATAATATAAGTTTTTGGCTCTTGCCGCCGTCGTTAATCTTATTAATTTTAGCCGGTACAGTTGGAACGGGTGCAGGCACGGGATGGACCTTTTACCCCCCCTTGAGTTCTGTCATTGGCCATGCCGGGCCGGCGGTTGATTTTCTCTTATTAAGTCTCCATTTGGCGGGTGCATCTTCGATTTTAGGTGCGATCAATTTTATCACAACAATTTTTAATATGCGCACCATTGGTATGGGATTTCATAAAATGCCTCTATTTATTTGGGGCATGCTCATTACCTCTTTTCTGTTGCTGTTGTCTGTTCCTGTGTTAGCAGGGGGGATTACGATGTTAATTACGGATAGAAATTTTGGAACCACGTTTTTTGATCCAGCAGGTGGGGGAGATCCTGTGTTGTTCCAACACTTGTTCTGGTTCTTTGGTCATCCGGAAGTCTACATTATGATTATGCCGGCATTCGGTATTGTGAGTACGGTGATTTCTACATTTTCTCGTAAACCCGTCTTTGGTTATTTGGGTATGGCTTATGCAATGGTATCCATTGGTGTATTAGGATTTGTTGTATGGGCGCATCATATGTTTACTGTAGGGATGAGTGCCAACACGCGTGCCTATTTTACCGTTGCCACTTTGATTATAGGCGTTCCGACAGGCATTAAGGTTTTTAGCTGGATTGCAACCATGTGGGGAGGAGCGATATCATTTCGAGTGCCGATGAAATTTGCGCTTGGGTTTGTCTTATTGTTTACGATCGGTGGTTTAACAGGGATTGTGCTTGCCAATGGTGAAGTGGATATGTCTTTACATGATACATACTATGTTGTGGCTCATTTTCATTATGTACTATCCATGGGGGCGGTCTTTGGGCTATTTTCAGGCTTTTATTATTGGGTTGGGAAGATGTCAGGTTACCAATATAATGAACGTTTGGGAAACATTCACTTCTGGCTGACTTTTTTGGGTGTTAACATACTATTTTTCCCCATGCACTTTTTAGGGCTTTCGGGCATGCCACGACGTATACCGGATTATCCAGATGCCTTTGCCGGTTGGAATTATGTTTCTTCCCTTGGAGCTTTTCTTTCAGGTTTCTCGGCCCTATTTTTCTTTTATATCATTTATCGGCTATTTAAGGATAAAGCAATATGTCCCGCAAATCCTTGGGGCGATGGGGCAACCACTTTAGAGTGGGATGTTTCCTCCCCGCCACCCTTCCATACCTTTAAATATCAGCCGATTATTAAATAGGAAATTGATATGACAATAGCTGTAGCGACTTTTAACCCACCCTATGAGGCTGACGTTCAAGACTACTTTGATCTTTTAAAACCCAGAGTCATGTCTCTGGTGGTTTTTACTGGTCTGTGCGGACTTTTAATGGCACCTGGTACTATTCACCCCCTACTGGCCTTCACAGCAATTTTATCAATCGCTGTGGGAGCGGGAGCTGCTGGTTGTTTAAATATGTGGTGGGATAGGGACATAGATAAACTCATGAGTCGTACGCAAAAGCGTCCTATACCTGCGGGTCGTATCGATCCTGATAGTGCTCTATCTTTTGGAGTCATTTTGAGCGTTTTATCTGTGATAACTATGGGTGTGGCTATTCATTGGTTTGCCGCAGCCTTATTGGCAACCACTATTCTATTTTATATCGTAATTTACTCAATGTGGCTGAAGCGTTGGACGCCACAAAATATAGTTATTGGCGGAGCAGCTGGCGCTTTACCCCCTGTTATTGGATGGTGTGCTGTAACACAAACGGCACCCATGGAAGCTTGGATACTTTTTGGTATTATTTTCCTATGGACTCCCCCTCATTTTTGGGCGCTCTCGCTTTATAATCACCAAGACTATGCGCGGGCCGACGTACCCATGCTACCTGTTACGGCTGGTATTGCAGCAACCAAACGCCAAATTGTATTGTATAGTTTTTTGTTATTTTTCATGAGCCTATTACCATCGATTATCGGGATGGTTACGTGGATATATGGGGGAATAGCCAGTCTTCTGGGGGTAGGATTTATGATTTTAGCCTTGCGAGTCATGCGTCATGGTAATCCTAAAATTGCCGTGCAGTTGTTTGTCTATTCTATTGTGTATTTATTTGCTTTATTTTTGGTGATGACTATGGATCGGATATGTCTATGAAAAATTCTTTAAACACTAAACTAGCTCTTCGCAATAAAGCCATGCTTTACGCTTTGGGTGGTTTTTCTCTCCTATTATACTTTATTTCCTTCGCGCGATTGGGGCAATGGTAGCGACACGCAACCTGGGTGTTGTTCTGACAGGCGTGTGTGTAACAATGTTAGTCCTGGCATATGCTTCCGTGCCTTTATACCGAATGTTTTGTCAAAAAACCGGATATGGAGGGACTACCCAGAGAGCAGAAAGTGCCTCGACTCAAGTCATAGATAGAATCATTACCGTTCGCTTTAATGGCGATACCCATCGAGACTTGCCGTGGCACTTTCGTCCTCTCCAAACGGAGATAAAAGTTAAGGTTGGTGAAAATGCGCTAGCATTTTATGAATCTCAAAATTGGTCAGATCAGCCGGTATGTGGTATGGCTACCTATAACGTTACTCCTGATAAAGCAGGGATTTACTTCAATAAAGTTGCTTGTTTTTGCTTTGAGGAGCAAGTATTATCCCCCCAACAACGGGTCGAAATGCCAGTTCAGTTTTTTATTGATCCTGACTTTGCTAGCGATCCAGATTTGAAAGATGTAAACACCATAACCCTTTCCTACACTTTTTTTAAACTCAACAAATAATAAGGTTACAAAAATATGAAATTATGGATTCGCAATATCTCCCTTATGATCATGCTGGGTGTTTCAGCAACCTCGGCAGAACCTAAAAATAGTTTGGCTCGATTTGGTAACCCAAAGTATCCTGCTGACTTTAAAGCATTCTCATATGTTAATCCCGAAGCTCCTAAGGGGGGTAAACTAAAAATGGGGACTTTTGGAACATTTGATACCTTAAATCAATACATTGCTAAAGGAATTCCCCCTGTTGTTCTTGCTATTCAGAGTGGTTCTTTAACTATGGACTCTTTAATGACAAGAGCGGTGGATGAGCCTTTTTCTCTATACGCGCTTATAGCAGAAAAAGTTGATCTTGCGGCTGATAACTCATCTATAATTTATTATCTGAATCCCGCTGCTAAATTCCATGATGGCTCCTCAATCACAGCAGAAGATGTGAAATTTAGCTATGAAATGTTGAAAGAACAAGGATTGCCCCGGTATCGGCAATTTTATGGCAAAATAGAGAAAATTGATATTATCAATCCAACAACAATTAAGCTCACTTTCAAAAAAACAGAAACGGGAGACTATGATCCTGAAATTCCTTTAATTACCTCTATGTTACACGTTTTTTCCAAGAAACAGTATGAGGGAAAAAATTTTCGGGAAACCGGCATGACTCCTTTATTAGGAAGTGGCCCCTATAAAGTGGTTAAGGCCGAACCCGGACGTTCAATTACTTACGAAAGAGTTAAAGATTATTGGGGTAAGGATTTGCCCGTTAATAAGGGGAAATACAATTTTGACATTATTCAGCTCGATTATTACAAAAACGCAGAAGCTCAGTTTCAAGCGTTTAAAGCGGGAGAATTTGATGCATTTTTTGAGGTAAATTCTCAACAATGGCGAGATGGGTATAATACTCCTGCCGTTCGATCGGGAAAAATCTTAAAAGTTGAAGCTAAGCATAAAAGACCTGTGACGGTTCGCACATCAATCTTTAATATGCGACGCCCTTTGTTTCAAGACATTCGAGTCCGACAAGCTATTGGTTTAGCGTTTGATTGGGAAACCGTGAACAAAATGATTTGTAACGATGATTATCAGCGCACAACTAGCCTTTTTGCGAATACACATCTCGCACACGCAGGTCCAGCTCAAGGGTTAGAATTAAAGTATTTAGCCCCCTATAAAGATAGTATTTCAAAAGATTTACTTCAATATGGCTATAGGGCTCCAACGACAAAAGGGGACGGGGATGCGCGTGAAAATCTAGAAGCAGCAGATAAACTATTAAATGAAGCTGGGTGGGTTGTTGTCACAGAAAAAGACCCTGTGACGCAGCAAAATGTTATACGACGTATCAATAAAGAAACGAAAGAACCTTTGGTTATTGAGTATATGTATAAAGATCCCCGTTTAGAAAGATTTCTCACAATTTTCCGACAAAATCTTCTTCAACTCGGGATTAACTTGCGCTTACGTTTTGTGGATTCTGTACAATATGAAGCGCGAGTTGGGGAGTCTGATTTTGATATGATCAGTCATTTATGGTCAAATTCTCTCAGCCCAGGCAATGAGCAAGTTTATTACTTTAGTGTAAAAAATGCCGATGTAAAAGGAAGCAGCAATTATATTGGTATGAAGGATCCTGTAGTTGAAGCCCTTGCTGAAAATGTGGTTAACGCAAAATCAGCTGAGGAACATGTAGCTGCTGTTCGCGCATTGGATCGTGTCGTGATGGGACGTCATTACTTTGTTCCCATGTTTTATGATAATACAATTTATTGGGCCTATTGGGCGGATAGAGTTGAATTTCCGCCTTTCAATCCATTAGTAGGAACGAATACTTTGGAATGGTGGTGGGCAAAACCAACCCCCATTGTAGCCGATAAGAGCCTTACAAAATCCTCTGAAAGTCGTGGGTTTGGGGCGTGGATACAGTCAAAGCTATCTTGGATTATGGGCAAATAGTAGGATATAATTAACTTCAAGTTTTGTATACTGATCTTAATCTTTTTGGAAAAGGAATGAATCAGATGGCTAATTTTGAAGATAAGACTCAAAGTCAAAGCAGAGGGAAAGTTGGAGGGAATTCGGTGCCAGAAACGACAACGAGTCTTATAAAGCATTCATTCCATCTTGTTGATCCAAGTCCTTGGCCTTTCGTGGGGGGGCTTTCTTCTTTAGTCCTAGCTGTAGGGGCTGTTTTAGCAATGCATGGTCTTGATAAGGGAGTTTTTCCGGTAGGGGTGTTTATGATCCTTTTGACTATGGTTGGTTGGTGGCGAGACGTTGTGCGAGAAGGCAACACTCCTGGTTTACATACCCAAGCTGTACGACGGGGTTTGCGTGTTGGTATGCTGTTGTTTATTTGTTCAGAAATTATGTTTTTTGTTGCATTCTTTTGGGCTTACTTCAATGCAGCTTTGGCCCCTACAGAAGCTATTGGTTCTGTTTGGCCGCCCAAAAATATTATTCCTTTTGATCCCTTTCATTTGCCCTATTTTAACACGCTATTGTTATTATTATCCGGGACGACCATAACATGGGCTCATCATGCCTTGCTGGAGAATAATCGAAAAGACGTGTTAACGGGTTTGGGGGTCACTATTGGCTTGGGACTCTTATTTACGACAGTGCAGGCTATTGAATATTCTCATGCCGCTTTCTCCTTTAAGGGAGGCATTTATCCGTCAACTTTTTTTATGGCGACGGGCTTTCATGGTTTTCATGTAATTGTGGGGACCCTTTTTTTAATGGTCTGTTGGTTTCGGGCTTATCGGTTTGAATTTACGCCTGATCATCATGTGGGGTTTGAATCGGCTGCCTGGTATTGGCATTTTGTTGACGTAGTTTGGTTGTTCTTATTTATTTCTATTTATTGGTGGGGTTATTAAACTTTCAGCAAATAAAAAATAAATTTCCCAAGGAAAAGAATCCCAGCTTGATTTCGTCTTAGATATTTCAATAGATCTAGTACGGTCGGTTGCTGCCATAGGGTAGAGGTTGTTGAATGGGCGTTCCATTTGTAAATCTAGGGCTGCGCCAATTGGTGGCGCGGGTATTCTTTTCTATTTGTTGCCATTCAATATATCCATATCCCGCTAATTTTTTCGCTTTTTGTTTCTTAAGCACATCATTCCATGAAGGGCTTAAGGGATTGTACAATGATAAATAAAGAGATGTATTAAATATCTTTGTCTCCGCAAGCCTGCTGATATTTTGTCTTACGTTTGACAAAGTTATTCTGACCGGATCAAGGGGAGCAAGTCGATTCATCAAATTTGTAACAATTTGCAAATCGCCTCTTAAGCAATTTACATATCTATCACAGTTTCTGTGGTTGTGACCTAATTGTTGAATGAGATCAGTCAAAACATCATCTTGATTAAAAAAGCCAGGTGTTGAGACCCAAGTTGATCCCCAGGGAGCTCTCACATATTGTGGTTGGATCGGGGTGACACGAAGCCCATTGCGATACTCCATTTGACGAATGGGGGATAAGCTTTGAAATACAACCCATTCACTGACAAATTTTTGCTGCTGCGAGTCTTGACTAATAATTGTATAAATATTTTTAAATATTAAAGTTGCGGGATGCATCGGATAAGTATAGATGTAACTCGTTAAAGATCTTAAATCAAGATTTAGGCATTCATTTCGATTGCGGCAAATATAATGGTTGCGTCGGAAAGCATTTTCAGCCCAAATGAAGGCTTGTTGTACAGCGAAACGCCTTTGAGGATCCATTCTAAATGCAGGATTTGTTTGATAGTATTGTGGCGTATAAAGAGGGGGAAAAGGAAGCATGGCTTTTGTCGTGCCGGTAGGGATAATTACTATCAACAGTATGACACGAAAAATATTCATCAAATTGCTTTTCATCTTTTATCCAGTTAGTTCCTCGAGAATCTCTAAATAATTATAGGAATGATTCTCTTAAAACGGAGTTAACAGGGCTATTCAAAATAGGTGGGGTTCTGTTAAAAGTATAACTATGACTCAAGAATTAACAATTATACGCAGCGACAGTATTACTGCCGTGGATAGACCTTCTCAACTTGAGGGGGACGCACCTCCTTACAATTTGGAGGCTGAACAATCCATATTGGGTGCACTTCTCCTGAATAATAGCTCTTTGGAGCAAGTGGGAGACTTTTTACGTCCCCTTCATTTTGCAGACGCTATACATGGTCAAATTTTTGAAGCCATTGTGCGTCTCATTGAACGCGGACAAGTTGCAGACCCCATTACCTTAAAAGATTATTTTGATAAAAACGAAGCTTTGCAGCCCGTTGGGGGAGCACGATACTTAATTGATCTTGCTCAAAGTGTGGTCTCTATCATCAGTGTTGGGGATTATGGTCAATTGATCTACGATCTTTTCTTGCGCCGTCAATTAATGGGAATCGGTGAGGATATGGTCCTTACGGCCAGAACACATGATTTAGATATCAATGCTGTGCAACAAATTGAAGAAGCTGAGAAGAAGTTATTTGATTTAGCCACATCGGGCAATGTTTCTGGTGGGTTTCAGAGTTTTCGCGATGCGCTGACCGGATCTATTGAAATGGCAGAAGTCGCTTATCGTCGAGATAGCCATATTGTGGGTGTAACAACCGGTTTGCTGGATTTAGATAAATGGCTAGGAGGGCTTCATTCTTCCGACTTGCTTATTATTGCGGGACGCCCTTCTATGGGGAAAACAATTTTGGCAACAAATATTGCCTTTAATGCGGCAATTGCGGCTATGGAAGCCAACAAAAATGGGGCATCTGTGGCTTTCTTTTCTCTTGAAATGTCAGCTGAACAACTTGCCACCCGTATTTTGGCGTCTGAGTCGGGTGTCTCATCTGATAAAATTCGACGAGGAGAGATTCGAGCTGAAGATTTTCCAACATTTGTTGAGGTGAGCAGGCGTTTGAGTTCCATACCGTTATTTATTGATGATACGCCGGCTTTAAGTGTATCGGCTTTGCGAACACGCGCCAGACGATTGAAACGTCAAGAAGGTCTTGGTTTGATTGTAATTGATTATCTTCAACTTATGGAATCTGGTGGTTCAAACCGCCGACAGGACAACCGTGTACAAGAAATTTCAGACATTACCCGAGCTTTGAAAGCTTTGGCCAAGGAATTAAATGTGCCCGTAATTGCCCTTTCGCAATTGTCTCGTGCTGTTGAACAACGTGAGGATAAGCGTCCCCAATTGTCAGATTTGCGAGAATCAGGATCCATTGAGCAAGATGCTGATGTGGTTATGTTCATATTTCGAGAAGAATACTATGAGGTGCGCCGCCAACCTCCTGAAGGTACCGATAAGCATGCAGAGTGGCAAGCTCGCATGAATCAAATTGCGAATCAAGCTGAAGTCATTATCGCCAAACAGCGCCACGGCCCTGTTGGGACCGTTCGACTCTATTTTGAGGGTAGTTTAACCCGTTTCGGGAATTTGATGCCTACCGCATGAGGCATTAGAAAAAGTCTTTGTGATTGTACTCAATAAAGCTTTTTTTCAGCGCTTTCTTCCTTAACTTCTATTTAACGAAAAATTCTCTATACTTTTATTAAGATGTTTTCTGTATGCCTTGCCTTTGTGCGAGTTTAGAATGCAGCGTGAATTTTTTAAGAGAGTTTATTGAAAATTTTTTATAACAAAATGGGTTCAAAGTGATGACTGTGTTGCAGACCCTGGTAGAGCCAAAATCTAAAGAGTATCAGAAAAACAAACTGGCAATGCAGATTTTGGTGGCAGATTTGCGAGATAAAGTTGCTCTCATAGCTCAAGGTGGCGGGCCAGCCTGTGAGGCGAAACATAAAGCCCGAGGTAAAATGATTGTTCGTGATCGTATCGATCATTTGATAGATGCGGGTAGTCCGTTTCTCGAACTTTCTCAACTTGCAGCTTACGATGTTTATGATGAAGCTCTCCCCGCAGCTGGCCTTGTGACAGGTATTGGAATGATTCAGAATCAACCCTGCATGATTGTAGCCAATGATGCGACAGTAAAAGGCGGGACTTATTTTCCCTTAACAGTAAAAAAGCATCTGCGTGCACAAGAAATTGCTAGGGAAAATTGTTTGGCCTGTCTTTATTTGGTTGATTCTGGCGGTGCGCATCTCCCTAACCAAGATCAAGTTTTTCCGGATCGCGATCATTTTGGCCGAATTTTTTATAATCAAGCTAATATGTCAGCTGCGGGTATTCCTCAAATTGCTGTTGTAATGGGTTCGTGTACAGCTGGTGGGGCCTATGTCCCAGCAATGGCAGATCAGTCAATAATTGTGGAAAAAACGGGTACAATCTTTTTAGGCGGGCCACCACTAGTAAAGGCCGCAACCGGTGAAGAAGTTTCAGCTGAAGAGTTAGGGGGATCTAGTGTGCATGCTCGATCCTCAGGCGTTGTGGACTATGTTGCAAAAAATGATAGAGAGGCCTTGAGTATGGCCCGACAAATCGTTGCCTCTTTAAACCGTAGCGAAGTTAAGTTTTTAAAAGATGTTCAGTCCCCGCTTTATGATGTCTCTGATTTGTATGGGATAGTGAGTCAAGATTTAAAACATCCCTATGATGTACGAGAAATTATTGCTCGTTTAGTAGATGGTAGTGAATTTGATGAATTTAAGCCTCTATATGGTGCAACATTGGTTTGTGGTTTTGCTCGTATATTTGGGCATTGGGTAGGCATTATCGCCAATAATGGCATATTATTTTCCGAAAGTGCTCAAAAAGGGGCTCACTTTATAGAATTGTGCTGCCAAAGAAATATTCCTCTCGTTTTTTTGCAAAATATTAGTGGCTTTATGGTGGGACGAAAATATGAGGCTGGAGGTATTGCCAAAGATGGAGCCAAATTAGTTCATGCGGTTGCTTGTGCAGCTGTTCCGAAATTCACAGTTGTTATCGGGGGAAGTTTTGGAGCTGGTAACTACGCTATGTGTGGGCGTGCCTATGCACCTCGTTTTTTGTGGATGTGGCCAAATGCGCGCATATCTGTGATGGGGGGTGAGCAGGCGGCTATGGTTTTGAATCAGATAAAAACCGATGCAGACGTGGCCAAAGGCAAGACAAGAGATTCAGCTCAAGAAGCCCAATTTCGAGCTCAGATCCAAACACAATATGAAACACAAGGCCATCCCTATTATTCTTCGGCCCGCCTTTGGGATGATGGCATTATTGATCCTCAAGACACACGTCGTGTTTTAGGATTAGGTTTGGCACTTGCCCAGCAAAATCATACGCAAACCACAAAATTTGGTGTTTTCAGACTGTAGTTTTTACGAAAGAGAGTTAAGAATGTCTACGCGAGCAAAATCCGAAACGACCTCGATGACACCACTCATAATCCATGAATTTATGGAAGAGTTAACAGGTGTTGCTAAAATTACATTGAATCGCCCACATGTGCACAATGCTTTGGATGAAAAAACAATTGAGGAATTAACCAAAGCTTTTCTCAAACTTAGCCAAGATCCATCCGTAAGAGCAATTGTGTTGGCAGCTAATGGGACAGTTTTTTGTGCTGGTGCCGATTTGAATTGGATGAAACGGGTTTCAGCTTTGTCTCAAGATAAGAGTATTGAAGATGCGATGAAACTATCACAGTTACTCGACGTTATTGATACTTGTCCTAAACCAACGATTGCTTGTATACAAGGTGCCGCTTTTGGTGGTGGTGTTGGGTTAATCGCCGCTTGTGATATTGCTGTTTGTGCAAAAGAGGCTGTTTTTTGTCTCTCGGAAGTCAAATGGGGTCTCATTCCAGCCACGATCAGCCCTTATATTATTAATGCCATAGGGCAACGGCAGGCTCGTCGCTATGTCTTAACTGCAGACCGTATGAGTTCTGGGGATGCTCTGCATTTCGGGTTAGTCCACCAAGTCGTAATGCAAGGGGAGTTGGAAGCAGCAATTGAGACATTAGCTGTATCTATTCTCAAAGGAAGTCCGGCGGCTATAAAAGCTTCAAAAGAATTGATTCGTTTCGTTGAATCTCGACCCATCGATTCATCAACTCACAAGGAAACAGCGCGTCGGCTTGCTTCGGCTCGATTATCTGCTGAAGGTAAAGAAGGAATAGAAGCATTTTTAGCAAAACGGACACCCTCATGGGCCTTGTGAAAGAGTGTCAAATAAACGGTATTAAGCGGCTTCTGGTTGCAAACCGGGGGGAGATTTCCTGCCGTATTCAAGCGACATGCCATCGTCTTGGTATCGAAACCATTGCAGTGGGCTCTTCTATAGAACAAGACACTCTCCATATGCAAATGGCCGATCAGGCCGTGGTCATTGGGACCCCTGAGGCAAGGGATAGTTACCTAAATGGTTATGCTATTATTCAAGCGGCTCTTCAGTATGGTGCTGAGGCAATTCACCCCGGCTATGGTTTTTTGTCTGAAAATGCAGATTTTGCTGACGAGGTAAGGAAAGCGGGTTTAATCTTTATTGGACCTTCATCTGAAGCCATTCGCGTAATGGGATCAAAAACTCAAGCAAAATCTATAGCTGAGTCTGTTCACATACCGGTTATTTGCGGATATCATGGAGAAGGGGATCTACTTAATGAAGCAGAAAATCTAGGATTTCCTTTGCTGATTAAAGCTTCTTACGGTGGGGGTGGGAAGGGGATGCGTCGGGTCAATGAAGTCAGCGAATTTAATGACGCTTTGGCGGCTTGCAGACGTGAAGCGATGGCTGCATTTGGTAATGATCAGGTTATGTTGGAAAAGTACTTGGTTCGACCTCGTCATATAGAAGTACAAATTTTGGAGATTCTTTTGGAAAATGTATCGTTTTGTCTGATCGGGACTGTTCCTTACAACGCCGCCATCAGAAAGTCATTGAAGAAGCTCCTGCCCCTAATCTTTCCTCTTCTTTACGGACTAAACTTCATGAAGCCGCCTTGTGCATTGCAAAGTTAGTTGCTTATGAAGGCTTGGGAACAGTAGAGTTTTTAGTAACCCACGACAGTGAATTCTATTTTTTGGAAATGAATACGAGATTACAAGTCGAGCATCCCGTTACGGAGTTAATCCTGGGGATAGATGTTGTGGAGTGGCAGATACGCGTAGCTGCGGGAGAACCCTTATCTTTGCAAGAAGTGCAATATCCGCAAGGGCATGCTGTTGAAGCTCGACTATATGCTGAAGATGGAGAAAATAACTTTTTACCCTCAACAGGAACAATTACAAAGCTGAATTTCCCCATTAAAACAAATCTGCGTGTTGATACAGGCAGTCGTGCAGGCGATGCGGTTACCATATATTACGATCCGATGATTGCTAAGTTGATTGTTTGGGGAAAAAACCGCGAAGAAGCTTTGCAAGGGTTATCAGATGCTTTATTTGAAACTCAATTAAAGGGAATAAGAACAAACCAATCCTTTCTTCAAAATTTGCTGAGTCATCCCGAGGTATTAACGAGGGCACCTGATATTGATTTTATTGATCGGTATGTTGATCACCTCAAGAAGAATGTACCAGAAGTTGCTTATCTCTTAGCTGCATTATGGTTATATGATCATAATTTACGCGCTCCAAACGTATCACCTTGGGAGCAGGGGGATGGTTGGCGCCTCAATATTCCCCCCGTTCATTATTTTCCCCTTCAAGGAAAAGAAGCTGTTTCTGTTCTCCCAAAACAACGTAAATTGGCGCTTCATTTTGAGGGCAAAAATTATCAATCTCACTTCCCCCGCATTTCGTTGGGTAATGAAATTGATGTTTCAATCGATGGAAAAAAATATCAGGGTAAAATTGTTAAGAAAGATCAGGAAATTCATGTGAGTTTAGAAAATGAGTTTTATATCTTGAAATTGGGAACATTGACTTCGCAGCAAGAGATCATAAATCAAGGATCTGCTCCTCTTACCTCACCTATGCCTGGACGCATTGTCTCAGTCATGGTGGCCTTGAATGAAATGGTTGAAGCGGGCCAACCCTTGGTTGTTTTAGAAGCAATGAAGATGGAACATACGATTCGAGCACCCCACAATGGTATTGTAGATCTTCTTCCATTTTCATCCGGGGATTTTTGCGATGAGGGAGTTGAATTGATTCGACTAAAAGGTCTTCTTTAAAAAAAGTCCTATTTCTCAATCTACTCCGTGATAGGATGAAGATGAGTGTTTTCTAGATGACAATTATGGAAATAATTTAGCTTTATGACCAAGCCAGCTATTAGCATCGTTGAAGTTGGTCCACGTGATGGACTTCAAAATGAATCAAAAATCATGACAGTTGGACAGCGTGTTCAACTCATAGATTTATTATCAGATTGCGGTTTTGCAGAAATTGAAGTGGGCAGTTTTGTTTCGCCAAAGTGGATTCCTCAAATGGCGAATACAGACCTTGTCTATGGTCAAATTCAACAAAATATGACTTGTCGCTATTCTGTGCTCGTTCCCAATGAACAAGGAATGGCACAGGCGGTTGCTGCAGGTGTTCATGAAATATCAATTTTTACAGCCGCTTCAGAAACCTTTAGCCAAAAAAATATTAACTGCTCAATTGATGAAAGTTTTGAGCGCTTTAAGCCCCTCATGAAGACAGCGAGAGATCAGGAAATTCGAGTGCGAGGTTATGTCTCTTGTTCCATTGCTTGTCCTTTTGAAGGAGCAATTTCTGCAGATGTTGTTGGAAATATTGCTTGGCGCTTGATGGATTTAGGATGTGCTGAAATTTCTTTGGGGGATACGATTGGGCAGGGAACAATTCAAACAATTGGCACACTTGTTAAAACTGTAAGAAATCAGGTGCCGGTAGAAAAATTGGCCATTCATTGTCATGATACTTATGGGGGTGCGATCCAGAATGTTCTTGAAGCCTTACGCCAAGGTATTCGTATTGTTGATTCAGCGATTTATGGGCTAGGGGGGTGCCCTTATGCAACGGGTAAAAATGGCGAAAAAGCCACGGGAAATGTGGCGACAGAAGCGATTCTAGCTGCATTAAAGGAAGAAGGATATCTCACAAATATAAATGAACAGGCTGTCACGCGGGCTTCACAGTTTGTGGACACATGGATGCATGGAAATTAAGCCATTAAGGGGAATATATTATTTTATGTAACCGATCTTTGGTGACAAGTAATATTAAAACCTGTATTTTACAGTAGTTCTCTTAATAGGGCACATAAAGCTGGATAACAACTAAGGTATTTGTTTATGGATAATTTTCTTGTAACGTTGTGGGACTCTCTTAAACAAAGGAGCATTCAAACGATCCTTTTTCTCGTAGCTTATGTATTGATTGCCCCTTATTTGCCCCGTGAAATCCATGAAGGATTATATACAATAAGTTTATTTATGAAGGATACCTTAATATGGATTATGCCTTTAACCGTCGGATTTTTTATTGCTTACACGGTTAATTCCTTTGAACGACAAGCTCCCCTTTTTGTTCTTGTTTTATTGATCTTTGAAACATGCTCAAACTTCTCGAGTGTTTGGTATGCTTTTGGAAGTGCTACATTTGCTGCAGACTATTTGCCCTTAATTAAAGCCACAAGCTTAGAGAGTGATTTTAATGCATTATGGCGTATACCGTTCGATCGCCCCCGCTGGTGGTCTACGGAAAAAGGGGCTTTTATTGGCCTTGTATTGGGAATATTTTCTGCTTTTACTAAAGGTTCGCAATTAAAGATTTTCCTGAAAAAGGGTAAGAACACAGTTGAATGGATACTGACGCGTGTCTTTGCACAGCTTATCCCGATTTTTGTTTTGGGATTTGCTGCCCATATGATTCAAACAAAACTACTTGACCATGTAATGACTCATTATGCTGTTTTGGTTATGTGGCTAACGGCATTTTTATTTGTATATCTAATATTTCTATTCTTCCTCGGAGCCGGATTTTCTGTAACCCGTATTCTGTCAAATATTAAAAATATGCTCCCGGCAGGGGGAATGGCTTTAACGTCCAGTTGCAGTATGTCCACTATGCCCTGGACGATTGAAGGATCTGCTAAAAACCTTCATAATCCGTTATTGGCAAAAGCCATAATTCCAGCGACGACGAACATACAGCAAATTGGAGATTGTTTTGCAAACACCTTTCTATGTTTTTTAATCTATCGACATTTTTTCGGCCATAACCCTGACATGATGACGTGGCTTCTGTTTAGTAGCGTATTCGTTCTTGCCCGATTTGCTACTGCAGCTGTCCTTGGGGGTGCGATCTTTATTATGTTGCCAATTTATGAATCTTATCTTAATTTTACACCGGAAATGATCGCCATTATTCTTGCGTTGAATGTGGTTTTAGATCCTTTAATTACAAGTTGTAATGTTATGGCAAATGGTGCTTTATGCCGCGTATTTGAACGTATTTGGGCTATGATTCAAACCCTATTACCCTCTTCAAGCTTAACCAAAGCCCCGTCTCCCTTGGGAAAAGGTTTGCCTGACCATTCAGGAGTAAGCTATGAGCTCATTGCAAAAACTGATCTCCCTTGAACTCAAAGCAGAAGCGTTAGGCTTTGAATGGCCCAATACCTTGGCAATCATTGATCAAGTCGTAAGTGAATGTGATGAGATTCGTCAATCTCTCACGTTGAAAGAAGGCAATGATAGGCTTCAAGAGGAAGTTGGAGATTTGCTATTATCTGTTTTATCTTTGAGTGTTTATGAAAGACTAGATATTGAAAAAATCATAGCGGATGTGGCAAATAAATTTCAGGGACGCCTTGATGCTCTTGAAACTATAATGAAAGTTCGGGGTTATGATTCATTAAAAAATCAATCTTTTGATATCATGCTTGAATTATGGGAAGAGGCCAAAAGATTTGTTGACTCAAAACGCTTGTAATCCTTCGCTTTCTTTCTTATTTAAAGTTCTATAGAATGAAACGCATTAACCTTTTAGAGAATTGAGATATTTTATGTTTGGAATGGGAAAACGCTTGCATCATCACCATCATGAGGGCCCTTGTGACCACGACCATGGTGAGGAAGAGGAAAACAATGATATTACCATCCATGGGGCTGAAGATTTTGTAGGAATGCGCAAAGCCGGCAAATTGGCATCGCAAACCTTAGATTTTATTACTCCTTTTGTAAAAGCAGGCGTTACCACTGAAGAGTTGGATCAGTTATGTCATAAATTTATTGTTGAAAAAGGTGCTATTCCCGCTCCCTTAGGATATAGAGGGTTTCCAAAGTCTATTTGTACTTCAATTAACCACGTTGTTTGTCACGGTATTCCGGGAGATCGAAAACTCTTGGATGGTGACATTTTGAATATTGACGTCACGGTTATTGTAGATGGTTGGCATGGCGACACCAGTCGTATGTTTACTGTGGGTAAGGTTGGGGTGAGAGCAAAGAAATTAATAGACGTCACTTATGAAGCGATGATGCGAGGGATTGAAGTTGTTCGACCGGGCGCTACTCTTGGGGATATTGGATATGCTATTCAATCCTTTGTTGAAAAGCAGGGATTTTCTGTCGTACGCGATTTTTGTGGTCATGGCCTTGGAAAAATATTTCATAGCCCTCCCAATATTGTTCACTTTGGCAAACCCGGACAAGGCCTTGAGCTAAGAGAGGGGATGTTTTTTACAATTGAACCAATGATTAATGCAGGTCGGTATGAAGTCAAAATTTTATCTGATAATTGGACGGCAGTGACGCGAGATAAGTCTCTTTCCGCGCAATTCGAACACTCCTTGGGTGTAACAACAAATGGCTACGAAATCTTTACGCGTTCAGAAAAGTGAATCTTCACCCCGCCAAATGCCCCATTTTCATGGGCATCGAGCGCGGTTGCGTGCTAAGTTTGACCAAGCAAAAGGCAAGGGTCTTGCAGACTATGAGCTTTTAGAATTGCTTTTATTTTTAGCGATACCTCGTGGTGATGTAAAACCAATTGCCAAAAATCTCCTTCAAAAATTTGGATCTTTAGCCGCTCTCTTCAGAGCAGATAAAGGGTTAATTTTAGAAACACCAGGTGTGGGGGTATCTGCTTTACATGTGATTGAGTTCATACAAACTCTCATGGTTAATGTACTGCAACAAGAAGTCATCGATAAACCTTTACTTGCCAGTTGGCAAAGTGTTCTAGATTATTGCAAAGCCTCAATGGCGTATGATCAGATAGAAAGTGTACGATTGCTATTTTTGGATCGCAAAAACAAAATTATTGGCGATGAAATTCAGCAAACCGGGACAGTAGATCATGCTCCGCTTTATCCTCGAGAAGTTGTAAAACGCGCTCTTGAGTTAGGCGCCTCCGCACTTATCATTGTTCACAATCATCCCAGTGGTGACCCAACGCCCTCACGAGGAGATATTGAAATGACTTTAAAAGTTCAAGAAGCTGCTCGTCACTTAGGTATTGAAGTGCATGATCACCTCATTATTGGAAAAGGTGGCCATACATCTTTAAAGTCAATGGGGCTCATATAAGAAATAAAATTTTGTCATTCCCTATCCTGGATATTTAAAATGATAATCTACAAACATTTCATCGCAACAAAAACTAGAGTTAAAGTACTGAGTAATCAGTAAGTAGTCGATATACCATTAACGGGCCATTAATACATTTTATAATAAGATAATAGGAGGATTTTATGTTGTAATTATCCGCTTGAGGATGGCTTTAATGAATAAATATGCAAAATATTTTGGTTCAATACTTTTCATTTTTTCATCTATCTTTCTCAGTGGTGAAACGCAAGGTTCAAGCTCCCTTATGGGAATGAATGATCCATCCCTTAGTGGTTATAATGATGGTTCAAGCTATGATTCCAGTTATGATAGCTCCTATTCAGATCCAGATTCACAATATGGTGTGGATCCATCAGGTTTAGGGATGGATAATTCATTATCAGGTCAATTAGGCATGGGGGGAATGGATCCCTACGGAACAGGCCAATCTTCATACATGGATCCAAGTCAACAATATCCGCAACCAACGCCTGCACCAATGCCTTACCCACCTCAACCCCAGATGCAACAATATCCACAACAGGTTGCGGCACCGCCCCCTTTACCTATGTCTCAACCAAATATGGCAGCTCAAAGTACTGCAGCTCCTGCTACGGCTGGAGGAAGTGACGCTGCGGCCTTGTTTGGAACGATTGGAAGTATAGCCAATACCAACACAACGGCAAATGCCAATGTGGCAACGACTGCCCTTACGACAGGCGCAACAACAGCCCAAGCTAAGGCAGCACAAAACTACGGGCTTGCTTCTCAAAATATGGGTATGCAACAAGCTCTGACTCAGCAAGCCATGACCAATCAATATAATGCCAATATGATGAATCGATCTCCCTACATGGGGGGAATGTCTTATGGGAATCCAATGCAATTTGGCGGTCAGATGGGGGCAATGCCTTATGGGAACCAGATGTCTTATGGAAATCCAATGAATAATTCTCAAGCAGGTTTCTCGGCGCAAGGAAGAGTTGGTTTTAACACACAAGGGAGTCAAATTCAAATTCCTCAGTCAAATTTTGGGCAGCAGTTTTCACCGCAACAAACTCAAACACCTCAATTTCAAACTCAACAGCCGCCCGCTTTGCAAATGCCGGCACAACAATCCTTTGTACAACAAACCCCGATTCAGCAATCCCCTGTTGTAGAGCCTCAATCCAGCAATCTAGGACAACCTGATGCAGCAATTGTACCTTCAACAGTTGTACCACCCCCATTGCCGCGAGCTAAAAGGAAGAAGTCAGATAAATTAGCTGCCGCAGATCCTTCTGTTTCAACGGCTGCAGGCGAACCTGCAACTGCGGCAAAGTCTCTTGTAAAACCTACAGATCAAGATTTGCAGGCAGAGATAGCAAAGAGAGCGAAGAAAAAATCAGATGCGACGAATCCGAGCGCAGAAACAGCCAATGCGCCAATCGCTCCAACTCCACCGCCACTCCCAGCAAAAAAGAAGAAGTCAGGTAAATTAGCTGCCGCAGATCCTTCTGTTTCAACGGCTGCAGGCGAACCTGCAACTGCGGCAAAGTCTCTTGTAAAACCTACAGATCAAGATTTACAGGCAGAGATAGCAAAGAGAGCGAAGAAAAAATCAGATGCGACGAATCTGAGCGCAGAAGCAGCTAATGCCTCAGTTGTGGAAGCACCCATTGCTCCACCGCCACTCCCAGCAAAAAAGAAGAAGTCAGGTAAATTAGCTGCCGCAGATCCTTCTGTTTCAACGGCTGCAGGCGAACCTGCAACTGCGGCAAAGTCTCTTGTAAAACCTACAGATCAAGATTTACAGGCAGAGATAGCAAAGAGAGCGAAGAAAAAATCAGATGCGACGAATCTGAGCGCAGAAGCAGCTAATGCCTCGGTTGTGGATGCACCCATTGCCCCACCGCCGCCACCGCCTGTAAAAAAGAAGAAGTCAGATAAATCAGCGGCTGCGGGTTCGTTGGTTGCAACTAAACCTGCAGTAGAAGCAGCTAATGCCCCAGTTGTGGACGCACCCATTGCCCCACCGCCGCCACCGCCTGTAAAAAAGAAGAAGTCAGATAAATCAGCGGCTGCGGGTTCGTCGGTTGCAACCAAACCTGCAGTAGAAGCAGCTAATGCACCCGTTGCGGGCGCACCCATTGCCCCACCACCCCCGCCGCCTGCTAAAAAGAATGTCTCAGCAGGAGCTCATTCTTCAGTAAAACATAAACCGGAGGTAGCAGAATCCAAATCTACGTTGCCGACCAGTGATAAACCGCACGCTGAAGTCAAAACGTCTACAGCGGCTACAAAATCCCCTCCACCTTCTAAGCCCTCTGCTGAAGTATTGCAGCAGCAACGAGCAAAAATAGACCAAAAAAAGAAAGAAGCTGAAGCAAAGAAAGAACAGCACGATGCGGAAGCTGCTGAAAAGCAAAAGGAGACTGAAGCAAAGAAACAACAACATGAAAAAGATGTCGAAGCGAAGAAGGCAGAACACGATAAGCAAATGGCTGAAAAGAAAAAAGAGGATGAAGCAAAAAAAGAACAACACGAAAAAGATGCCGAAGTGAAGAAGGCAGAGCACGCTAAGCTAATGGCTGAAAAGAAAAAACAGGATGAAGCAAAGAAGGAGCATCAAAAAGAGCTGTTGGCTCAAAAGAAGAGAGAGGCAGAAGTTAAGAAAAAACAGGCTGCACAAGCAAAGCAAGCCAAAGCTAAGTCTGCCCCTCCTGGGTCAGGCGTAAAAGCGTTAACGGCTCATCACGAGCAGCAAATAAAGAATGCGGGATAGCAGGCACCTGTGATATCTTAGCTCTCCCATAAATTTTATTTTAATCCGCTGTTTTTTTGCTGATTTTGCATAAAAATCTCGCTACATTGGACACTCAATACCCTTATACAAAAGAGGTCATAATGAGTGGGTCAGAAATTCAACGGTTAATCCAATATTTGAGTAAACTACCGGGTCTTGGGCCACGTTCTGGACGCCGTTTGGCCTTACATTTGCTAAAAAAACGTGAACAAATTATGCTCCCCTTGATTGAAGCCCTCCAATCAGCGGAAGCCACAATAAAGACATGCCAAATATGTTATAATTTGGATTCAAGTGACCCTTGTTATATTTGTATGGATGCTCGCCGTGACGGGGGGGTTCTTTGTGTGGTGCAAGATGTTGCAGATTTGTGGGCTCTTGAGCGCGCAAATGTCTTTCGGGGTCGGTATCATGTTTTGGGCGGCGTTTTGTCTGCTATTGATGGAATGGGCCCAGATCAATTGACCATAGAACCGTTGGTTGATCGCATTCAGAAGACGGGGGTGAAAGAAGTTGTTTTAGCCTTAAACGCAACGATTGATGGCCAAACGACCATTCACTATTTAATTGACCGTCTCCAACCTTTAACTGTTTCCCTTTCCACCTTGGCTCACGGTGTGCCTATTGGGGGAGAATTAGATTATCTTGACGATGGTACCCTCACAACGGCTTTCACAGCAAGGCGCGCTGTTTAATTAAACATGATTCCCAAGATAGGACGTTGCTGATCCTCTACGAAGAGGAGTAGGTTGGGAATCGTGAGGAGCCCACCCGGTTAAAGTGATTATCTCAAACGTAGCTGTTATGCGGCCATCTGGTAAACTATACTTTTCTTGATAGAGTTCGAAAGCCCGTGTAAAAAGTGAGCGAGAGGTCACGGTATGAGATCGCTGATAAAGTGCATTTGTTTCTCCCATGTTGCGTAAATCTTGGAGTAGGGCTAACGGGTGGGGATAAGTAATTTGTAACCGGTCTTGATCAACAACGGGTAATGCAAACCCAGCTCGTTGAAGAAGCCCCCCTGCATCTTGTAAGGTTAACATCGGCGATACCCGAGGTGAAACGCCACCGTTAAGCTCCAATTCAGCAATTTGGAGACATTCTCTCAATTCCTTTAATGTTTCTTCTCCCAGTAGGGATGCCATAAAAAGACCATCGGGCTTCAGTGCCTTATAAATTTGGGCAAATAGACCTGGGATATCATTGACCCAATGTAAGGAAAGAGCGCTCAAAACCAGATCAAATGCGTGATCAGCAAACGGAAATGTTTCTAGGTCTATAACCAGTTTGTGGGTAATAGGGCAAGAGGCAACCATTTTTTCACTGATATCGGCGCACAAAAGCTTGATAGATAATATTTCTTCAACAGCCTTGGCCATTTGGCCTGTATGACAACCTAAGTCAATGCCTTGTTTAAAAGTTCGGCGTACGCGTTGCAGGCGATTGGCTAAATCAGAAACTACCCGATCTTTTAAAAAACAATGATGAGGGTAAGTTAGGGCAATTCGGTCGCGATGGCGGGCAACAAGTTGAGCATCAAAAAGTGTCCCGGGACTTAGAGCGTCAGGATATTGTGAAATAAATTTTGGGTCACGGGAGGGGGACGCCATCCTCGTCCTATTCCATAATTTCTTTCACAGAGAAACGAGTTCGCCGGGCTAAGTAATAATAGAAAGCGGGCAGAACAAACAATGTGAATAGGGTTCCAACAGTCATACCTCCAACAATGACCCAGCCAATTTGACGACGACTTTCGTAGCCCGCGCCCGAAGCCATGGCAAGGGGGATTGCCCCTAAGACCATTGCAAATGTAGTCATAAGAATGGGGCGTAAGCGCATTTTTGAAGCTTGTATAATAGCGCCTAAACGATCCATACCTTCATCTCGCAGGCGATTTGCCACATCAACCATGAGAATACCGTGTTTGGTAATTAATCCAATGAGGGTCACAAAGCCAATTTGGCTGTAGAGGTTTATACTTCCATTATCAATCATAGCTAAGGTTAAAACAGCCCCCGCAAGGGATAACGGAACGCTCAACATAATAATGAAGGGATCAATCCAGCTTTCAAATTGAGCGGCCATCACAAAATAAATAAAGCATAAAGCTAAAGCAAAAATGAGAATGATATTTTGACTTTCACTTAAATAGCGTCGCGTTTCTCCGACCCAGTCAATGCGCGCATCACGGGGGAGAATCTCTCTGGCTGTATCGCGGACTTTGTTTATACCTTCCATTAATCCAATACCATTATGCAGTTTAAGGGAAAAATTAACGGAACGAAGACGGTTATATCGGTAAATTTCCATGGGGTTTGTGCGGGGAAATACAGAAACTAACTCAGCCAAGGGCACCAAAGATTCTTGCTTATCTCCGCCTTTCACAAACAAGTTACTTATATCTTCAGGGGTTTGCTTGTGGGCTTCTGTGATTTCAACCATGACATCATAAAGTCTTCCCTCTTTTTTGAAGGTGCCGGTTTTACGTCCTTTCAAAAGGGTTTCAATTGTATCAGCTATTGTTTCGGGGTCAATGTTGAGTGTAGCAACCTTTGATCGGTTAATGGAGACAACATAATCTTGAGCATCTGGATGAATATTACTTAAAATAGCGGCTACAAAAGGATACTGCTTAAGTCGTCGAGAAAGATTTTCAGATAATTCTCGGACTTCACGGTATGTTTTGTTGCCTTGTACAACGAATTCAACCACATTACTTTTATCACCAGAGACGGAACCTGTTTCTATTTTTACTTCCAAGCCTGCAATGGTATCGAGACGCAATTTAAGATCTCTTTCAATTTCTGCAGTTGAGCGTTGGCGTTTATCTGCCAATTGAAGAAATATCTCATATGTTGGGTTATTAACTTGCGTGACACGGCGTTCAATTTCTGGATAGGTTGCAAGAATAGAATCGACTTCCTTGACATAGCGGTCTGTGTGTTCAAGTGTTGCTGTCTGGCTAGCTTGACCTTCAATAGAAATTTGACCTTGGTCTTCTCTGGGGAACATTTCACCGGGTAAAGTGTAATAAATAGCTAATCCCAATAACGCAAAAAGTACGCCACTCAAAATAACCATTGTTCGTCTATAGGCTCTATCCATAACACTATGGAGCAAGCGGGAATAATGATTTTCAATCCATAAAAGCCATACCCCAGACTTAAACAACTCATAGGGCGTTGTAGGGGGCGTATCCAGGTGTGTGTCTCGCTTTAACATACGAGCACACATCATCGGGGAAAGCGTCAAAGCGGCAAATCCAGAAATGAGAACAGCACCTGCAAGGGTTAGGGCAAATTCGACAAAGAATTTACCTGTTTTTCCTTTTGAAAGAGCAATTGGCGCATACACAGCAACCAAGGTAAGTGTCATGGCAACTATGGAAAAACTAACTTCTCGAATTCCAATAATAGAAGCTTTAAAGGTTTCCATCCCTTCTTCAATACGACGATATATGTTTTCAAGAACCACAATCGCGTCGTCAACGACTAAACCAATGGCAAGAACCATGGATAAAAGAGTAAAAGTATTTAAGCTGAACCCAGCTAAATACATGAGAAATAAGGCGCCGATTAAAGATACAGGAATCGTAACCAAAGGAATAAGGGCTGCCCGAGCTGAGCGTAAAAAGATGAAGACAACAAGAATAACCAAAATTATGGCTTCCGCGATAGATTGATAAACCGCATGCAAGGATTGTTCAATAAATCGTGCGCTGTCTTTTCCGATACGTAAAGTCACGCCCTCAGGAAGACGTTCTATAATTCGGGGTAAGGCTGCCTTAATATCACGGGTGACATCGATAGGATTGGCAACCGATTGTTTTACGATTCCAACACTGACGCCTAACCTGCCATTAAAACGCATTCTTGTTTTCTTATCATCTGCAGATTCTTCTGCTGTTCCAATGTCTTTTAAGCGAACGAGATGCCTATCTTTGTTAGAAACGACCAAATTACTAAATTCAGAAGGTGTTTCTAAATTGGCGAGGGTGGTTACGAGATATTCTCTTTCCGATGTAACAATCCGACCCGCAGGTTTTTCAAAGTTTTGTGTGGCAATTGATTTCCTCACCTCGGCAACCGTAAGATTATAAGCAGCTAATTTTACAGGATCGAGTTTTAAGTTCATTTTATATAAGCCGCCACCTGCGACTTCTACACGGGCAACACCCGGAATGGCCTCAAATTCCTTTTTCAGCTCTGTATTCGCGTAGTCACCTAACTCACTGGGAGAAATTTTGTCGCTGGTGAGTGCTAAAGTCATGAGGGATTTTTCTTCAGCGCGGGCTTTAATGATGTTTGGATCAAGCATTTCCTTAGGAAACTTGTCTTTAGCCTTGTTCAAGCGATCTCGCACATCATTAGTGGCATCATCTATTCTTCGTTCAGGTGAAAACTCTAGTGTAACCTTACTGTCCTCAACACCACTGGTTGAGGAGGTAGCTACAATACCATCAATACCTGCCACAGCTTCTTCAATAGGCCGTGTAACGTTATTTTCAATAATGTCTGGACCGGCGCCTGGTAATGACGCTTCAATAGTAATGTAGGGAGTCTCGATTTTTGGGTCCTTTTGGAGAGACAACCGGCTTCCCCCGACCAAGCCGAGAGCAATAAGAATAAATGTCATCACCCACGCAAAGACCGGTCGTTGAATGCAGACTTCAGATATTTTCATTTAATTTCTCTAATTTCTTTTAAACAAGTTAACGACATAATCACGAGATCGAGAGAAAAATGACTTCTCTTCAGGTGTTCCTAAAGATTTTTCACTATCTACAGACTTATCTTGATGAGGGGATATGGTGACCTTAGATGGTTCATCTTCATCTTTATCTTTTACCACGTTATTTTTTGTAGTTTGTTCTAAGGATTCACTGGATTTTACTGAGTCTGTCATCGCTTCTTCTTTTTGAGAAGTATCGGCCTTAAGAGGCTTAGCGGTTTCTGGCGAATAATCTTTATTTCCGTCATTGGGAGCGGATAAAGGATCCTTCTTTTCAGAAAGTTTTTCCTTTTCTGTTGATTCTTTCAACATAATATTTTCTTTTGAAGTTTTTTCATCGGTTCCTAGTTTAGGACGAGCAAGACTCTCAACCTTTTTTTCGCTCTCCAGCTTCGGTTCTATAGTTTGGGAAGAGTCTGGCTTTACAGAATCTGATGCTTCCATTTTTGTTGACTCTTGAGGGGAAGGTTTTGTTTCTTCCGTTACAGTTTTAGTGTCGCTTTTTTCGGATGGTACATCTTCTACTGCGGTTTTTGGTTCTTCCTGTTTAGGTTCTGCTTCTTCTCCAGGTTTTGGCTCATCTTTTCCAGATTCTTTTTCAGGGGAAGGCTTTGGCACTTGTTTGTTCGATATCGCCGGAGATTTTGGCGTAGCTTCATCTTCGTCTTCATCTGTCAGTTCAACGTCACCATCCCCCATATTCGAAATTTTTACGGCCATTCCTTCGCCAAGTTTCAATTGACCAGAGGTGACAACAATTTCACCTGCACGTAGACCAGCTGTAATTTCGGCTTGGCCGTTTTCTTTAGTGCTCGTCAAAACACGCTTACGTCCCGCCTTGCCATTGACGACGACCCAGACATACTCAATATCCCCTTCACGCCCTAAAGCAGATTCTGGAACCAATAGTGCATCATTCTTCACGCCAATAATAACGCCAACACTACCAAATAAGCCGGTTTGCAGTTTGCCATCTTCATTTGGAATGGTTGCTCGTACAGCAATACTGTGTGTTTGAGGATCAACGCGTGAGTCAATGGCTTCAACATTTGCCTGGAATAGAACATCTGGAAAGCTGTCTAATTTGACTTCTGCGGTTTGCCCAACACCAATATCATGAATAAATTTTTCGGGAATTTTGAAATCAATCTTCATAGGATCGAAGTCAACGAGGGTAACCAATTCCTTTTGACTATCAACGTATGCGCCAACACTAACATCAATTAATCCAATTTTTCCTTCAAAAGGAGCTGTTATCGTGGCTTTAGCAAGTTTGGCTTTGGCAACCTCCAGCTCGGCTTTGGCCATATTCAACTGGCCTCTTTCTTGGTCAAATTCTGTACCTCTACCCAACCCCTTCGTTTGAAGGGACTCAAATCTACCAAACCGAACTTGTCGGTACTCTACATCCGCTTCCGCCTTATCCAGTTGGGCTTTTAATTCTTCATCGTCAAATCGGAGAAGAATATCGCCTTTTTTAACTTTTGCCCCTTCTTTAAAGGCTATTTCTTTAATTTTACCGGCCATTTCTGTGCGTAAGGTAACAGATTCATTAGCCCGAAGTTGGCCAACGGTAGTAATGCGTCGTGATATTGTTCCGGGTTTTACAACAATAGCTTCGATGGAAGCGAGACGGACATCTCTTTCTCCCTTATCTGGCGCTTCCAAAATGGATTGACAGGCTTTTTTTACAATAGGTGTTGCAAGTTTAAAACTAAAAACGATGGCAAGAGCCCCAATTAACGTGCCGCCAATCATAAGAGCAAGGCGCTCACCGGTAAATTTAAAAGGGGGTTTGTTGTTCTGGGGGTGTAGTGGTTCCATTATTGTGTCCAATTCATGAGAAAAACGTGAAATTTACTCTCATTTATAGCATAAGCCTACAGCATTAAGAAACTGTAAAATTGTACATTATTTGTTGTAATGATTTGTTTTTTATTCTTTTGATATGCTTATTGTGATTAACTACTATTTAACTAATAAATATTACAATAATACTTATATGATTAAGTATTTAAAGTATTTATATATTTAAAGTAAGTAAAAAAGAAGTTTTGTGTTTAAGGTTATTGCAACAATAAATGAGGGGGGAAAAATGGTTAAAATAAGTAAATCGATTTTATTAAAGACGATTGCCATGGGTGCATTGCTAACAAACGGATGTGTGGCAGCGCAAAATGAGAAGCCGAATGGGGCAGAAAATTACCATGCGACTTCGGCATCTTCAAGTGCAACATCCCCAAAAATCTCACCGCGCTTTGCTTCTGCAACAACTGCAACTTTGTCCCCCAGAGCTAGTTCACTCCTTGTATCATCGCCACGTGATCCAATGATGGAGTCAATTTTAACAGAGAGTTTTCTTGATCGTACTCTTGAAGAAAGAGAGAAAGAAGCTAGGAAAGCGCTTGAAAAACCATATACTTTTGACTTCTCTGATCCCGAGGTATCCGTTGTTCAGGTTTTGAACCTATTAACAAATGCTGCTAGACAATCAAAAGATCCTTCTAATCCAATAAAGGTTAATATTAATCTCATGAATATTAATCGATTGCAATTAGAGAACATTATACACAGTGTGAATAGTGGTCACATAGGTGTAATTAAACATACTTTGGTTAACCGTTTAGCAAATTACGATGATGATGATAATGATGCTCCTCCAACAGATGATGCATTAAAACCCAGCAAAAGCAAAGGCAAAGGCAATAATGATTGGGATGATGACTTGAAAAAGGATAACGATGATGACAATGACGATGATGATGATCTAAAGAAATCTAAAATTTATCCTGATAACAGCAAGCACCAAAAACATCCAAATTTACACCGTAGACATTTGAAAGGCGGTGTCCACGTTGCGCGAGGAAGAAAATCAATCCAAGAAACCGATTCGGCTAAAAACTCTGTACAGGCTGTTGGTCATCTTACTTCTCAGAGACTGGTTGGGTCAGGATTCAAGAGTAATCTGGAAAATAATTACTATTCCGGTAAAATAAATTGGGTGGGAACTTCGAAGTTTAATATGGAGAATAATGATCCTAAAAATTTAGGAGCTCCTAATGTAAATTCACGTGCTACACCCCCAAATTTAGTGCGTATATTTTGTAAAAAAGATTCAACCCTACGACCTCAGATGCAAAGTGTAGAATAGGTGATAAAAACATACTTCTTTAAATTTGTATGAAATTATTTTATTAACTTCTCTTGTGATTCAAAAATTATGGGAGAAGTTAATCTAAAACTTACAAAACTGCCTGGAAATAGGGGGTGTACGGAATTACTCGTCTATCTTGTTGGGATCCGTGAGCTCACAGATGGCTTCTGCCATTCTCCTTACCGCGGCAGGAGATGAATGAGCCTTTTCTAATCCGTTCAATGAATTTCCTCTTTTTAGCCTATCTTCACGCAAAATAATGTTAGTTAATTTTTCTGTACTCACATTCCGTAAACCCTTACCCAGATTTCCGGCCAGTATTAATTCTTGTTCTTGTATAATAGGCGGAGTAGGGGGCGTTGACGGAGGTAGTGGACCAACAGTATTGTTTAACTGTTTAAGCCGTTGCGTCCAATAATTAATATTTTCTTGAATCCATTCTTGATCTTTTGTTGGATCATAAGGAAGCCCAACGTACTTTCGAAATTCTCTTTTTGCTTCTGCTATTTGCTGGTTTCTTAGAGAGAGGAGTTCCGGCGAAAGTGGTGTTTGGGGACTATTACTTACATTTTGATCAACTCTATGAGTTGGTGTTTCAGGGGCTTTAACAACCAAAACTTCATCTAAAGCACTAATATCTGCGAGGCAGATGTAGCCTAAACTAAGCATTAGAAGATGTGCAATAAGCTTATTCATGACAAGTACCCTTTACCCTGCACTTTCAAGGTCACCTCGTAAAAAAACTGCTCGTCTCTTATTATCTAAACTAATTGTTAAAATAAGATGACTTTTTGGCCGCATTATATTTTTTCGTTTAATTGCATAATACGCTTAAAAGCCGCCTCTGACAATATAGCATAATTCCTTAACTAATTTTTCTTATAATTAATTATAATTGAAGTTAACTCCGTTTTAGACAGGTGTTGTTTATGCATGTGGATACAAAAGCCCTCGTTAATAAGCTTAATTCAACCTGCAAAAGGGCGTTGGAAAGCGCTGCTGCATTATGTGTATCTAAAACGCACTATAATGTGGAATTGGAACATTTTCTCTTGCGTCTTTTGGAAGCGGCGAGCTCTGATGTTCAGATTGTCTTAAGGTACTATGAAATTGATGTTTCCAGCATTTTAAAACAATTACAAGGTGTTGTTGACAAGTTTCAAACCGGCAATACAACACAAACGGCTTTATCTCCCCATATTTTAACAGCTTTGGAAGAGGCATGGATGGTATCGTCGCTTCAGCTTGAGGACGAGCATATTCGTTCCGGCGCGATATTAATGTCCGTTTTGGATACAGAAGCCCTACGAGGCATTTTGTTGGAGAGTTGTCCCTTACTTTTACGCATTTCACGAGAAAGTTATCGAGATAATATGCGGGAACTTCTCCAAAACAGCCCTGAAGCTAAGGAAAATAGCAAACGAGCAAATTCATTTAAATCAAAGTCTGATCAATCCCCTGCGCAAGTAACAGCGAATACAACGGCATTGAATCAATTTACCATCGATATGACAGAGCAAGCTCGTTTAGGGAATCTTGATCCGATTTATGGGCGGGATCGGGAAATTCGCCAATTAATTGATGTTTTATCTCGCCGTCGGCAAAACAATCCCATTTTGGTTGGAGAAGCCGGAGTAGGGAAAACGGCAGTTGTAGAAGGGCTTGCGCAGCGAATTGCCTCCGGTGGTGTTCCGCCTTCATTAAAAAACATTTCATTGCGGTTACTTGATGTGGGGCTTCTTCAGGCGGGAGCGAGTGTCAAAGGAGAATTTGAAGAACGGCTGAAAACCCTTCTTGATGAAGTGAAACAGTCCCTTATTCCTATTATTCTGTTTATCGACGAAGCGCATACATTGATTGGGGCCGGAGGACAAGTTGGGTTAGGAGATGCCGCCAACTTATTAAAGCCTGCTCTCGCGCGAGGAGAATTAAGAACCATCGCTGCCACGACCTGGGCGGAATATAAACGATATATTGAAAAGGATGCAGCGCTGACCCGTCGATTTGAGGTTGTGAAAGTGGATGAGCCGTCACCGGAGAAAGCCCTTGGCATGTTAAGAGCCATAGCTGGGTCTTTGGTGAAGCATCATCATGTGACAATTTTAGATGAGGCTATTCAAGCTTCCGTAACATTATCCCAGCGCTTTTTAACAGGGCGTCGCCTGCCGGATAAAGCCGTTAGTGTATTAGATACAGCTTGTGCTCAAGTCGCATTGGCACATTCTGCTATTCCCCAACCCTTGGAAGAGGCACGCAACCAATTGACACTATTGGAGATTGAAAAGGAAATGTTATTGCGTGAGGATCATGGTGCATCTGAGCATGAGCGACGATTAAACGAAATTGGCCAGGAAATTGATTTAACAACCTTAAGAACTGAGGAAATGGCTAGTGAGTGGTCACAATCAGCAGACGTTGTTCAAAAAATTCAAAATTTAAGAGATGAATTAAACAACTTTCCCCTTGAGCAATTAGATGGGGAAAAGGCACGGGGGCTTCGTGCACAGGTTAATCAATTAGAACGGGAGCTACGGGGGCAGCAGTCCTCAGAACAAAATCTTGTCCCGCATAGCGTCGATCGGCTTACAGTGGCTAAAGTTATTTCAGGATGGACCGGCATTCCTTTAGAAACCATGATAAGTTTTGAAGAAGGATTAACCGTGGAGCAATTGCGTCAAGCCCTGGAGAGACGAATTGTTGGACAAGTTCATGCATTAGATATGGTAGCAAGCCAGGTGGTAAGTTATCGAGCGGGCTTGTCGGACCCCAACAAACCGATGGGTGTTTTTCTATTGGTGGGTCCCAGTGGTGTTGGAAAAACAGAAACTGCACAAGCATTAGCAGAAATTTTAAATGGTCATGAACGTCACTTAATTCGAATTAATATGTCTGAATTTCAAGAAGCTCATGCGGTAGCCACCCTAAAAGGTGCACCTCCCGGCTATGTCGGCTATGGAAAGGGTGGGACTTTAACAGAAGCCGTGCGCCGTAATCCTTATAGCGTTATTTTATTGGACGAAGTCGAAAAGGCCCATCCAGATGTTATGGAAATTTTTTATCAGGTATTTGATAAGGGTATGATCGAAGATAGCGAAGGGGTAGAAGTCGATTTTCGTAACACAATGATTATCCTCACCTCAAATATCGCTGCTGAAGAGGTTGAGGCAGGAATGTCCGAAATTATGAAGGCTTTAGATCGTCACTTCCCACATGCGTTTTTGGCTCGTCTTACCGTCATTCCTTATTATCCCTTAAGTATGCCGGATCTAACTAAAATTGTTCGCTTAAAAGTTAATAGCGTTGCTCAAAGGCTTTTCATGCAACATCATGCCCGGTTAATCTATTCAGATCAGGATATTACAAACATTGCTGAGCAATGTACCGATCCCCATCAAGGTGCGCGTTCCATCGATCATATTTTAACACAAAAAATTCTTCCCAGTTTATCTGAACGTATCCTGGAAAATCGGGGTCAGGGTTTGAAAGAGTTATCATTAGTCGGCTAAGACTTGAAAATTTAGAAAACTTGATTGTCAGGATTTTATATCCTAATATTCTTTTATGTAAAAAGTTTTATAGGATTAATGTGTTGAAAAAATTGAATAAAAAGTATTTTACTTTTGTGTTTGCAAGTTTTATGTCTTTTTTGATGTCTGGCATTATCTCTCTTTGCATTACCACTTACGAATATGGTTTGACGTCAACGCTTGTCTCACAGTTTTTCAAAGCTTGGCAAGTCGCTTTTCCGGTCGCGTTCGTTGTTGCTCAGTTCGTTGCGCCAGTTGTTCGAAAAATGACTTCAAAATTTGTTGAACAATAAACACCCACATAAGAGGAAATTGAATACAAATTGTTTAATTAACCAATCTGCTCAATACGATCTTGAGTAGCTGAAGCGGATTGGTGATTTCTCTGTAACGAAGGTGAACTTAAAGGTTCAGAGGGTGTTTCAACAATTATGTAGTTGTTAGATTGACAAAATTCAATGCACCATTTCTTTTTTTCAGCATTAGTTCCCAGGGTTGATACATTGAAATGGGCCTGAGTTTTTCTGTGATTGGCAGGTTGTTTTATCCTTTCAAGTTCAATAATATATTGCATGACATCAGCATAATTATCGCATAAACCTGCACTGGCTCGGTCTAAGTTAAATATCCAGATCATGATTGGCTCCTTACCACTTTCTTTAGAGGCCTTAACTTTCGAGATTCTTTTTGTTACCCAAATGGGTGAGATTTAAGGTACTTTTTGACCGCAAAATTGTACCGTTGCTCTTGCCAAAGCGTTTGGCGAAGCTTGAGGGATACAATATCCATAAAGCTTGCCCGCTTTATATTTGTCTCTTCACATACAGGGAAAATTATTTCGCTAAATGTATCCATCTTTACTGTTGTCTCATGAATCGTCGTTAGAAATTCTCTATATATTCCCAAAGCATCACCCGAATTGTTATCCGTATAAATTACGAGGTTAGAAGCATGATGAGTTAAACAAAAATTATAGAGTTGCTCGAGAACTTTCATCTGGAAGTCAACCATAGTTAGACCTAAGAGCATTTCATCTTGATCGATAAATTTATAAAGTTCATCATCTTGAATTTCAGGGAAATGGCAGACAACAAATGTTGGCTCATTATCATTAGGGGAATGCACCACTTCCAAAACGAGTTCACAAGATAAGAAGTGAGAAGGGTCTATAGCGGTCATAACGAAGAGCAGATGCCCCTTGGGGAGAACATTCACATGAAAAGGTTCTCTATCTGAATTCGTAATGACATCATCTGGTAAAGAAAGGATTTTAGGGCTGGGTTTCGTTTTTGATACAATTAATTTCAGCATTTCGGAATCCCTTCTTTATTAATCCTTTATGGGTACCTGTGCTTTACAAGCATACACAAAATGGGCACAGGTATCAATATCCTATTTGCCAATTATTTTATCAAAAATTTATGAAAATGAAAATTTTAGGCATACATTAGGATTTTTGTGTCAAATAAAATCACTTAAGTAATTTGGATTAGTACTTTGCTGACAGATGAGTTTGATTATACGTCAAAATTGGTACAGGTAGAAATTTTCTGGTGAAAGGCTATAATTAGTGATAGGATGTTTGTAAGAGGAGTGTAAAAGTATTGAGTGCTCTTGATGGCTAAAAAAAACTTAATCATTGAAAGAGGCAAGAGGTTGCAAGCCTTAAGAAAAAAGGTTGGTCTTACTCGTCTTGCTTTTGCAGAACAAACAGGCATGAGTGCTAACACTTTGAAAGCTCTAGAATTAGGTGACAGAGAACTGACTCCCCAAAAAGCTCTTCTTTTCTCAAATCTTTTTTCCGGCTTGTTTTCTGTGTCCTTAGGGGAAGATGTGCACGAAGCCAGTTTTGATTATCTGTTTTACGGTAAAAAAGATAATCCTCATGAGCAAAAAGAGTTGTTTATAAATGACAGTGACGATTTGCGCATGCAAAACGAAATTAGTTCTTTAAAATCCAATCCCTCTTATGCCACCCTCCAAATCCAAGATGAGCTTATGTCACCACTTTTTAACAAAGGTGATATTGTGGCGGGCAAAAAAATTGTGAATAAAAGTCATTTCCCTTATTATCAGGGCTGTATTTGTATTATTGAATCCCTCGAGGGAAATCTTATGCTAAGACGGGTTATAAAATCAGATAATCGTCTGATAACCTCCTGTATTTTAAATACAAACATTAACTCAAGTACGAACATCATTGAGGAATGTGAAGTTAAATATATTGCTCAAGCTATATGGCACTGGCATTTGTCACAATTGTTAAAAACCTTGCCAACTTCTGATTAAAATTATCTTCTAAAATTTATGAAACATTGCATCTCAGGGCAATAAAGAAAAGTCCATCTTTAATGATTTTTGTATGTTGTAAAGTTTTCCCAAGGTTAACGTTTGCTACTAAAATTTGGTAGAGGGGAGTTTGTCATTTTATCATTTTTATTCAATGAATTCAGGTTAGATTTATCTAGAGATTGTATTGAGAGATTCGGATAGATCCCGATTCCTCGTTCCAGTTTTATAAAATGAAGAATGCCATACAGATAGCCTAAAGTAATAGGGAGGGTTATAAACCATAAACCAAATGAACCAAAGGAAGAACCTAAATAAACCAATCCAAATGATGTTATGGCGTACATGAGGGCTCTTGATAAGGCGTATAGGAAGCTTGCAAATGTAAATCGACGAAAGATGGGTAAGTGATAATAAAATACAGCATCTGCTGGCAAGCCTGTTGCACTGAAGGTTAGAATCAGGGCTTGTACGCAAAATAACTGTGTGGAAGTATTTATATTAATTATGAGAAAAGGGAGGGCTGCCATAAGCAAAAATGTGAAGATCCATCTTATTTTTAATATTTTTAAGGGGTGAACCTTGCAGCTGAAGGCAATAAGGATCATGGAAGCAAACACCATAAACATCGACAAATAAAAATTATGAACGATAATGCTTTCTGCTGAATATTCGAAAATATCCTTTAGCATCGGATTGAAATATATATATCCTAAATAAAATGATAATGGATAGCCGCAATGAATAAAGAAGTAGGCCAAAAGTGTTTGTAATTTTATGGATTCTTTCCAAGTCGATTTATTACCAGTTGATGATTGACGTGTGGTTGATAGCTCATCCTCTTTCGTCAATTCAGCAATTGCATCTCTTATTTTCTGCCTTTTCATTTTTAAAAAATCAGGCGTCTCACGCAGACGAGTTCTGGCAACGGCCCCAACGAGAGCAATACCGGCACCCATCCAAAAAGCAAGACGCCAATTCAAATAAAATGACGTGACAAGAGTAGCCAATCCTAGAGCCGCTGTTCCTCCTAAAGAGCAAGCAATGCTCACGAGTCCCACGGCGGGATATGCTAAGGGACGAGGGGTTGTTTCAGATACATAAATTTGAGCGCCCACAATTTCCCCTAACGAAGACATGCCTTGAGCAATACGACAAAATGTCATGATCCAAGCAGCCGATATACCAACTTGAGCATAGGTTGGCAAATTTGCCATTATTACACAAGAAACAGACATCATGAGCGTTGTAATAATAATAGTGGATTTGCGTCCTATGTTATCTCCCAGCCATCCAAAAATAAGAGCGCCGATTGGACGCATGACATAGGTAGAACAAAATGCAAATGCGGATAGTAGAGCCGCCGTATGGGGGTCTGTCTTGGGAAAGAAAAGCTCATTCAAAAGAACGGCCATATGGATATAAAGCATTAAGTCAAAATATTCGAGAAATGTCCCAATTTGTAATAGTCCAATAGCTTCTTTTTGATTGCGGTTTAGAGAGGAAAAAAAATTCATCTTATTAAGCCCCGCGCTGTTTTCTTAAAGGCACAGAGTTTAAAGCTTCTTTATTCATCCGTTCACTTCCAGGATTTAAAGAGTCTTTAAGGGTAAATTGTGGATAAAATCCTAATTTTCTTTCTAGATTTTCAAAATACAAAACACCTCCAAGGTAAGAAAAACTTACAGGCAGTGCAATAAACCAAATCCCATAGGGGCCAAAATAATGACCTAAATAGACGAGGGCAAAAGAAGTCGTGATATATACTAAAGCGTGAGCCACGGCATACATGAGGCTTGCCAATGTAAAGCGGCGATACACTGGTAAATGATAAATGAGAACCGCATCAGCTGGGACACTGCTTATGGCTAAAACGAGAAGAGATGCTTGTATCAAAAATATTTGAATATTGCTAGTTGAATTTATTATTAAAAAAGGCAATAGCAGCATTAATGAAAGAATAAAAGTACCTCGGATTTTAAGTATTTTTATAGGATGAATTTGATAACTGAGAAGAGTCCAAAAAATCTGGGAAAGGAGAAGAATCATGGAGAGGAAAAAATTATGTTTGATAATGTCAGCAGCTGAATACCCAAATGTTTCTTTGAGGAGGGGATTAAAGTACATATAAGCTAGGTAAAATGTTAAAGGCCAACCACAATAGATTAAAGAATACGCCACTAGGGTTTTGGCTTTGATCGGTTCTTTCCAATTAAAAGATTTTTGTTGAAAGATTTCTTTATTATTTTTACTTTTTTCCTGTTGATTGAGTTCGGCAATCGTTTGCTCCATTTGTTTTCTTTTCATATCAAGAAAATCAGGCGTTTCTCTAAGACGTGTCCGTGCAACAGAGCCGATCAATGCAATTGCCGCTCCCACCCAAAAGGCTATACGCCAGTTAAATAAAAGAGACGTCGCTAGGAATGAAATACCCAGCGCAACCATTGACCCCATATTAGCAGCTATCGCCATGAAGGCTACAGCTGGATAGGAAGTAGGGCGAGGAATCGTTTCTGCTATATATATTTCTGCCCCAACAATTTCACCCATAGAAGACATTCCTTGCGCCATTCTACAGAAAATCATAATCCAGGCGGCTGTAATGCCTATTTGAGCGTAAGTTGGAACATTGGCCATAATGAGGCAAGAAATTGACATTGTTGCTGTTGTGAGAATGATAGTTGATTTTCGACCAATGTTGTCTCCTAACCAACCAAAAATTAAGGCACCTATGGGGCGAACAGCAAAAGAGGAGCAAAAAGCAAAAGCAGACAAGAGAGCGGCAGTTTGAGGGTCAGTTTTTGGGAAAAATAGTTCGTTAAGAAGAACCGCCATATGAATATAGAGCATGAGATCAAAATATTCTAGGAAAGTCCCGATCTGCAAAAGAGTAAGAGCTTCTTTTTGGTCACGATTTAGAGATGAAAATAGGCCCATGGATGTTCCTTTATTATTTTCAAAATCTCAGTGGCTATTTATGTGTGAATAAAATTTTAAGAATTGTCAACAATTAAATATTATTTTTAGGAATTGCACCAGGGTTATGGAGGCACTTTTTAAAAAATTCTATTTCCCTTCGTTTCCCGTTGCGAGGGGGGTAGCTAATTTTATATTAAGAGGCGTAAAGGATCTTCTATAAATTCTTTAAATGCTTGTAAGAAAGTAGATCCAACAGCACCATCAACAGCACGATGATCAACCGATAATGTGCACGACATTTGCGTTGCAATCTGAACTTGACCATCTCTGACGATGGGACGGGGTTCACCCATTCCTACGGCTAAAATACATGCTTGAGGCGGGTTAATAATCGCACCAAAATTCTTAATTCCGTACATTCCTAGGTTTGAAATGGTAAAAGTACCTCCTTGAAATTCTTCTGGGGCCAGTTTACCAGAGCGTGCTTTTTCAGCTAAAATTTTCATCTCTTGAGAAAGTTGACGTAAATTTTTATGCTGGGCTGAACGAATAATGGGTGTTACCAAACCGCCCTCAATGGCAACAGCAACCGATACGTCGGCAGATTGATATTGACGCAAACTCGTTTCTTGCCAAGAAACATTCGCCTCTGGCACTTTAATTAAACTTAAAGCCACGGCGCGAATAATAAAGTCATTTACGGAAAGTTTTTCAGAATCCATACGAGCGTTTAGCTCTGAACGTAAAGATAGAAGGGGGTCAAGGGTACAATCCACTGTTAAATAAAAATGAGGGATTTGTTGTTTTGACTCTGTGAGTCTTTTGGCGGTAATTTTTCGAACATTATTAAGGGGAATGTCAAAATATTCGGCATCTCCATAAGAAAGAGAAGATGGTGAAGAAGGCATTTTTTTGGCATTTTCCACATCAAATTTTACGATGCGACCATGAGGACCTGTCCCCGAAATGGTTTGCAAATCAATATTCGTATGTTCTGCTAATCGCCGCGCTAATGGACTTGCAAATACACGGGTTCCTGCATTATTTGCCTGTCGCTGACTTGAAGCAAGATCTTTTACCGGAAGCGTTGCAATATTGGGAGAAGTCGGAGCTGCTTTGGAGGCAGTTAAAGCTTCCTTGGGTAAGTCTTTACTCTTTTCTCCATTAGATTTCTTTACGCTTTCTTCAGATGGTCCAACGCTACTGAGTGCTGAAGGATCCTCTCCTTCCTCAAGCAGAATAGCGATGATTGTGTTTACAGCAACTTGCTCTGTCCCAGCTGCGATCATAATACGAGCTAATGTTCCCTCATCTACAGCTTCAACTTCCATGGTAGCCTTGTCGGTTTCAATTTCAGCAATAACTTCCCCCGCCTTAATCGTATCCCCTTCATTTTTTAACCATTTGATGAGATTTCCTTCCGTCATGGTAGGACTGAGGGCGGGCATTAGAATGGATATTGGCATATGGACTTCCCTATTTGTAACACACAGTTTTAACAGCATTAATAATCTTTTCAACGCTTGGTAAAGCTAGTTTCTCTAAATTTGCAGCATAAGGCAAGGGGACATCTTCAGATGCAACGCGAACAGGAGGTGCATCAAGATAATCAAAAGCCTTTTCACAAATCATTGAGCAGATTTCAGATCCTATTCCCGCAAAAGGCCAGCCTTCTTCTACACTGACCAAACGGTTGGTAGATTTTACAGAGCGTACGATTGTATCCTCATCTAAGGGGCGAATGGTTCGAAGATCGATAACTTCGGCACTTATACCCAATTCAGCCAATTTTTCAGCTGCTTCTAAGGCATAACCAACTGTTATTGAAAAAGCGGTAATTGTAACATCTTTCCCGGGGCGAACAATTGAAGCTTTCCCAAGAGGGACTAAATAATCTTCATCAGTCGGAACCTCGAAACTACGACCATAAATGAGCTCATTTTCCAAAAAAATCACAGGATTAGGATCGCGAATTGCAGATTTTAATAATCCTTTCGCGTCGGCAGCTGAATAGGGAGAAACAACTTTAAGGCCGGGACAGTGGGCATACCAGCTTGCAAAACATTGGGAGTGTTGTGCACCAACCCTTGAAGCCGCGCCGTTGGGTCCCCGAAAAACAATGGGACATCCCATTTGTCCGCCTGACATATAGAGGGTTTTCGCGGCTGAGTTAATAATTTGGTCAATGGCTTGCATAGAAAAATTAAAAGTCATAAATTCAATAATTGGTTTAAGACCAAGGAAAGCAGCACCCACTCCAAGACCTGCAAAACCATGTTCCGTAATAGGAGTGTCGACAACTCGTTTGTTTCCGAACTCTTCCCACAGTCCTTGGCTAACCTTGTAAGCACCATGATATTCAGCGACTTCTTCCCCCATGAGAAAAACACTGATATCTCTACGCATTTCTTCAGCCATCGCATCGCGCAAAGCTTCTCGAACGGTTAATTTTTGTGTCATGAATGTTCTTCCTTCAGATGAGTACGTCTGTATATAATTCACCCGCGTCTGGCTCTGGTGAACTTTGAGCAAAAGCAGCTGCCTCAGTTACAATATCCTTGATTCGTTTCTCAATGGTTTTAAGGACATCTTCATTTGCAATTTTTTTATTTAAGAGGTACTGGCGAAACGTTTCAATAGGGTCGTGATCCTGGCGGACTTTTTCGACCTCTTCTTTAGTTCTATAATTTGCTGGGTCAGACATAGAATGGCCACGATAGCGGTAAGTTTTAATGTGAAGAAGAGTCGGGCCCTTTCCTTGACGAGCATAATCTAATGCCCAGGCGCCAGCTTCTTGAACCGCAAATAAATCCATGCCATCAACGACACGTCCGGGAATATCATAAGCTTCACCTCTTTTATGAAACTCACCATTTGCAGATCCACGCATGACAGAAGTTCCCATGGCATATCCGTTGTCTTCAACAATATAAACGACTGGGAGTTTCCATAAGGACGCCATATTGAAGGATTCATAAACTTGTCCTTGATTGACACCACCGTCCCCCATAAATGTTAAACAAACACCATTGTCCTGCTTATATTTATGTGCAAAAGCCATTCCCGTTCCTAAGGAAACTTGTGAACCCACAATGCCATGTCCTCCGAAAAAGTTTTTTTCTCGGCTAAACATATGCATGGAGCCGCCTTTTCCTTTGGAATAACCCGTTTGACGTCCTGTTAACTCAGCCATAACACCTTTAGGATCCATTCCACAGGCCAGCATATGACCATGATCACGATATCCCGTTATAAGTGTATCTTGAGGTTTAACGCATTCTTGCAAGCCAACAATGACAGCTTCTTGGCCAATGTAAAGGTGGCAAAAGCCTCCAATCAGACCCATACCGTAGAGTTGCCCCGCTCGCTCCTCAAAACGACGAATGAGAATCATTTGCTCATAACAATTTAATAAATCTGTTTTAGACTGTTTCATATTATTCAAGGTAACCTCTTCATCATCAAGGATTTGATTATTTCTAGAGCTTGCCATGGCAATCCTATTCCTTCTGACCTTAACGTTATCATACCCAAAGTCTCATAAAAATCTATAGAGGGTATTTTTGATTGTTTCTCCTTTCGTACCTGTTTTTTGCATCTGATGCAATTCCTCTTATAAAAGTTAAGGGTACAAAGTTGAGATAAATTTACTTGTAGATGTTGTCTTGTCTGTTAATCATCAGAATTTAAGCGGCTATTGAAGTTGAGAATAAATTTATTTTTCATGCGTTTTAATAATAGAATTAAAATGATTAAAAAAGACTTTTTGACAAAATTTTTCCTGTCTTCTATATATAAACTTTCTACCTGAAAATTAATTGTTGAAAGAATTAGAAATTGAAAAAAATAATTTTGTCTATTCTTCTTGCTGTAATTCTGGTTTTTGTCGGTTGGACAATTATCAATAATAAACCTGCAGATAGGGTATCAAACGCGGGCAACTCTGATAAAAAAGAAGTTCCTGACGTGAAAACTCCTGATTCGAATTCGTCTGAAACAAAGCAACATGAGCAAAAAAAGCCTACTCGCGATGATAAAAAGGGCTGCGTAGTGCATTTGTGAAAATCTTTTAATTTTTAACTCATAGATTACGTTCGTATAAAAAATCTAATCCTATCCTTAAGATGACCTTATAGACAAAGATTGAGTCCTTTCAGCATAATCTTAACCATTTTGTTTTACTCTTTGAGGTAAAAGAAGATTAGAGAAGGCTAAAAAGAATCGTGTATCGGGGATTACGGTATTTTATCATTTTATACGCCATGGCTTGGGGAGATTGTGCTGGGTTGTCAGTTATCACGGGCTTTTCCTTAGATAATGCTGAAGCGACATCGATATCCTATAAATTTAGGAAGAAAACAAAAACAAAGAAGAAAAAAGTTAAGAAAAGAAAGAAAAGAGAAAAAGTTTATTCTGAAAAAAATATTGAAAAAATTTTAAAAAATGACAATGAAGATGGTAAGTGTAACCGTCTCAATTGTGCGTCAAATTTAAAAATTGCCAAATCATGTCTTAAGACGAAAGCAGATCACCGAGAGAATAAAAATTGCTTTCGGGCTTTTTGTGCATATGGGTGTAATGAAATAGATTATAAAACAAAGTCAGAAGTTTATGATTTTTGTAACTTAAAGTGCTCAAGTAAAAAATATTTAAAAAACAAAAAGAGACCCAAATAATTCAGGATTCCCTCTCCCCTACTCGGGAGAGGGAAAACATTACCTATTATTTCTTTTTGGCAGCAGGCTTCTTAGCAGAAGGTGCCTTTTCCTTTTTAGCTGCAGCTGATTCATTTTCTTCCCCACCTGCATCCTTTTTTGCTGCTTTTGGTGCGGCTTCCTTCTTTGCAGGCTTTTCAGCTGAGCTTTCCTTAGCTTTAGCCTTTGCCTTGTTCATTGCGGCTCCTAGAATATCTCCTAGACTTGCCCCACTGTCGGAAGAACCAAATTCAGACATTACTTGCTTTTCTTCGTCAATTTCTCGTGCCTTAATTGAGAGAATGACCTTGCGACTTACTCTGTCAATAGAAGCGACTTTTGCGTCAACTTTCTCGCCAACAGCAAATCGATCTGGACGTTGCCAGTCACGGTCACGAGAGAGGTCAGCCTTGCGGATAGAACCTGTAAGGCCGCCCTCAAGTTCGACTTCAATTCCTTTGTCTTGAATTGAGGAAATGGTCCCGGTTACAACGTCACCTTTTTTAATTCCTAAGGAGCTAGAAGAGAAAGTATCAGTTTCAAGTTGTTTAACACCAAGGCTGATTCGTTCTTTTTCTGCATCGATGTCCAGAACCTTAACTTTAATCATTTGGCCTTTTTTATACTCTGAAAGGGCTTCTTCTCCAGTTTTAGACCATGAAAGGTCGGTCAAATGTACCATCCCATCAAGATCATCAGAAACACCTACAAACAATCCAAATTCAGTTATATTTTTAACTTCGCCTTCAAGAATATCTCCTATAGGATGATTGTCTTTAAATTTTTGCCATGGATTGTCTTGGCATTGTTTGAGTCCAAGACTGATACGACGCTTATTCATATCCACATCTAAGACTTGAATTTCAACTTCTTGACTTGTTGAAAGAATTTTGCCGGGATGTATGTTTTTCTTAGTCCAGCTCATTTCTGTTACATAGATAAGGCCTTCTACGGCTGGTTCTAGTTCAACAAAAGCACCATAATCCGTTACGTTTGTTACAACACCTCGGCGACGACTGCCAATTTGGTAACGCTCTTCAACGCCTTTCCATGGATCTTCTTCCAATTGTTTCATGCCTAAGGATATGCGTTGATTCTCACGATTGAAGCGAATGACTTGAACTTGAATGCTCTCTCCCACTTTCAAGATATCGCTTGGATGATTTATGCGACGCCAGGAAATATCTGTGACGTGAAGCAATCCATCTACACCACCTAAGTCGATAAAGGCACCATAATCGGTTATATTCTTGACAACACCTGCCAAAATTTGACCTTCAGACAGGTTAGAAACCAACTCAGTTCTTGCTTCAGCGCGTGTTTCTTCAAGGACTGAACGACGGGAAACAACGATGTTACTGCGGGCTTTGTCCATCTTTAAAAGTTTAAAAGGCTGAACAATATTCATAAGAGGTGTGATATCGCGAATGGGGCGAATATCAACCTGACTACCGGGCAAGAAGGCAACAGCGCCGTCCAAATCTACAGCAAATCCGCCTTTAACTTTACCAAAAATTACACCGTTAACCAAAATACCTTCTTGATAAGATTTATCAAGTTCACCCCAAACAGCTTCACGGCGGGCTTTTTCAACGCTTAATAGGGCTTCGCCATTTTTATCTTCCATGCGTTCAACATATACATCTACAGTATCACCAACACGAATTTCAGCTGTACGGCCATGTCCTGTAAATTCCTTAACAGGGACTCGACCTTCGGATTTTAAGCCAACGTCAATAATAGCAATATCATTGTGTATGCCAACGATAAGGCCCTTTACTACACTGCCTTCAAAACTTTTTTTACCGGCAAGGGAGTCATCTAGAAGAGACGCGAAATCTTCTTTTGTAGAATCCATAGTATTGGTTGATTTTTCTGTATTTGATGTTTTTGTCATGTTAATGGTTAATCCTTAAAAAACACGGTTAGAGGTTAATAATGGTGGGACTACTCATCCCTTAAGTTTAAGCAACATAGAGCAACGTATTCTGCCGCTTTAGTACATGCTTCTTCAATTGTCAAGTCTGACGTATCAATTATAAAGGCATCAGGGGCAGGTGTCAAAGGCGCAATTTTCCGTGTTGAGTCCCGCGTATCTCTCTCTGCGATCTTTTTAGCAATAGCGGATAAATCCTCTTTGGTTTCTTTTGATGTGATTTCTGTTTCAAGCATACGTCGCTGATTTCGAATCTCTGAGCGTGCAGTAATAAACAATTTTCCCGTGGCCTCTGGGCAAATCACGGTACCAATATCACGTCCATCTAATATAGCTCCTTTATAAGGTGCCTTCACAGACTGGCAAAAATCCCTTTGAAATTTGTCGAGAATTTTGCGTGCCTCTTCAATAACGGCGACTTTCGATGCGATGGCAGCTATCTCTTCCCCTCTTAAATCAGGGTCTTGAACGTCTTCAATCGTAATTTCGCGAGCAATATTCGCGACAGCTTCTGCGTTTGTTGGATCAACATTTTTATACAAGACAGCTTTGGCAAGAGCTCTATATAGAAGACCTGTATCCAGGTAGATGAGGTCAAATTTTATGGCTAAATATCCAGAAATTGTGCCCTTTCCGGCGCCAGCTGGTCCATCTACGGCTATGATCATACTTTTCCTTCGGGCATTTCTGTGGTTAATTTACCTCATTTTATATCATAATTCATATGAATCTATTGCATAAAAAAAATCATTCTTTTTAAAATATGAGGGAATAATGTTAATTTTTAATTTCTGGGGAAGGTGTTGTTATTTTTAAATCTTTATGGTTAAGGTAACCTATAAAATCGAGGTTTATCACATGCATTTGGCCCTTATCATTTCTTCCCTACAGACCGGAGGCGCAGAACGTGTGCTTTCAGAATTAGCAAATGCGTGGAGTCTAAAAGGATACCAAATCTCCTTCATTACCCTTTCTGCAGAAGATGAAAAATCAATATATCCCCTAAATTCCCGAGTACAATTGTTCCCCCTCAATCAAGCATCATCGCACCATACGTCTTTCCTAGAGCGTTTAAAAAGGATCGCAAGGCGTATTTTTATCCTTAGAAAAACTTTAAAAAGTTTAAAACCAGATGCCATAATTTCATTTGTTGATGTAATGAATATTACAACAATATTGGCCTCCCGATTTCTAGAAATACCTGTCCTCGTCTCTGAGCGAACACATCCCGCCTACCACAAGCTGGCCTTTTTTTATAAAATACTACGGCGTTTGACGTACCCTTACGCCGATAAGGTGATTTTTCAAACAGATACGGCTTCGAATTATTTTTCAATATTGCCTCTGTCAAAAAAAGTGGTCATTCCCAATAGTATTAATAAACCTGTAAGGCAGAAAAAGTATGATGATATTATTAAACCTGTTCACCATATTGTTTCCGTAGGTCGTCTGTGCCCCAATAAGGGATTTCAAATTCTGATTAGGGCTTTTTCAAAAGTTTTGACTCAAAATCCAAATTTAAAGCTCACAATTTATGGGGAAGGGGAAATGCGTGCAAGCTTGGAGCAACTTATCAAAGAGCTTAATGTGGCCAACGCTGTTTTTCTTCCCGGAGTAATTCAAGACATTCAAACAGCGCTTATTGATGCAGATCTATTTGCTTTTCCATCATATTATGAGGGGTTTCCCAATGCACTATGTGAAGCTCTCGCCATAGGATTGCCGGTCATTGCTTCGAACTGCTCTGGAACCATAGATATTATTCAAGATGGTGTCGGGGGGCGGCTCTTTCCTGTAGGTGATGTCAATGCATTGGCAGATCTCTTACAAGAATTAATCACCGATATTTCTCAACGTGTAATGCTGTCTGAGAAGGCTCAGCACGTCATTGAGCGCTTTAGTCATACTTCTGTGATGAAACGCTGGGAGGATGTTCTTTTTCAAGTTATAAATCGTTGAAGGGGATATCCCAACTCTCGAAACTGTGTTAGGTATTTAATCATGATTTTAGTGACGATTAAAAGTCATCAAGAATGAACGGGGTCTCATGTTTTCTTTATTTGAACGTATCGTTGCTTACAGATATTTACGCTCTCCTCGTCAAGAAGGCTTTATTTCGGTAATCGCAGGTTTCTCCTTTGTAGGTATTGCCTTAGGAGTGGCGACTTTGATTATTGTTATGTCGGTTATGAATGGCTTCCGGCACGAGCTTTTGACTCGAATTATTGGAATGAATGGCCATATTACGATTCAAGCGCCTGGGGGGGCATTAATGAATTTTGATGATTTAGCTGCGAAAGCCCGCACAATTTCTGGAGTCAAGTCCGTATTGCCAGTGGTAGCTCAGCAAGCCGTCGTTATGTTTCGCTCACAAGCTCAGGGAGCTGTTGTGCATGGGGTGAGAGCGGAAGATCTAAAAAAACGGGATATTATTGCTCAAAATATTAGAGCTGGAAATCTTGAATCTTTTGGAAAAATAGATGATTCCAAACATCCAAGCGATACCGTTGTTATGGGGCGCCGCATGGCCGAAGGTTTGGGTTTAAAAATTGGAGATCGCTTTAATCTTGTGAGTCCCCAAGGAAATATGACCGCTTTTGGGACTATGCCTCGTCAAAAAAGTGTTACATTGATAGGCGTGTTTGAAGTTGGGTTGCTTGAGTATGATAAATCTGTAATTTTCATGCCTTTGGAAACAGCCCAAAGTTTTTTCAAACTTGGGCAAGCAGAGGGAGCGGGAGAACCTAAAGGTGTTTCTTATTTAGAAATTTTTGTCGATATCCCGGACAAAGTTGCTGAATATGGCTTTTTGATTCAGCATATTTTAGGAAATAAAATTGTTGTTTCTGATTGGCAACATATGAGCAGTACCCTCTGGCAGGTGGTAAAAGTAGAACGAAACGTGATGTTTATTATTTTGACGCTCATTATTTTGATCGCTGCCTTTAACATTGTTTCGGGTCTAATAATGTTGGTTAAGGACAAAATGCGCGACATTGCCATTATGCGGACCATGGGGGCAACACGGTGGACTATTTTAAGAATTTTCTTTTTAACAGGAGCCACAATAGGTATTATGGGGACCCTTACAGGCGTTGCAGGGGGACTCGCTTTCGCCCTCAATATTGAAACCATTCGTAAATGGCTTGAGCGTTTGTTGGATATGGAACTTTTTAATGCTGAAATCTACTTTCTTACCCAAATGCCTTGTAAAGTCGATTCGGGCGATGTAACAGCAACAATTTGTATGGCTTTGGGATTGTCATTTTTAGCAACATTATACCCCGCTTGGCGTGCAGCACGCCTTGACCCTGTGGAGGCATTACGACAATGACAGCAACCTTAGAATTACAAAATGTCACCCGCAATTTTGAACAAGGCGAAGAAACAATCAATGTTTTAAGAGGTATTGATCTTTCGATTGCACCGGGTGAAATTGTTGCACTTGTGGGCCCAAGTGGGGCTGGAAAAACAACTCTTCTGCAGATCGCTGGTTTATTGGAATTGCCCAGCAGTGGTAACGTTATCATGAATGGTGAAAATTGTAATAATTTATCTGACAAAGCTCGTACCGACTTGCGCCGTGAATTTGCGGGATTTGTTTATCAATTCCATTATTTGCTTCAGGAATTTTCCGCGATGGAAAATGTCATGCTGCCAGGTCTTATTGCTGGATATACTCGTCGTGCGTGTAAAGAACGGGCAGAAGAATTGTTGGAAAAATTGGGATTGAGCCATCGACTCAATCATCGGCCCAAAAAGCTTTCAGGAGGTGAACAACAACGAGTTGCTATTGCGCGAGCCATTGCAAATCGTCCTAAAATATTGCTTGCGGATGAGCCTACCGGAAACCTCGACATGACTACAGCTGAAATTGTTTTTAAGGAAATGATTAAGCTGGTTAGAGATACTGGTTTATCAGCGTTAATTGCAACACACAATTTAGATTTGGCTGCTAAAATGGATCGCTCAGTTCGATTGGTTGAAGGTAAGCTAAAGGTATTATAGTCCCGTATTATTTCAAGGAACCCCAGCTATGCGTTTATCAAAATATTTTCTCCCCACCCTAAAAGAAGTGCCTGCAGAAGCACAGATTGCTTCTCATCGCCTGATGTTGAGGGCTGGCATGATTAATCAGACGACTTCGGGAATCTATACATGGCTCCCTATGGGGTTACGGGTTATGGAAAAGATTGAGAAAATAATATGTGAAGAACAAGACCGTATTGGATGTCATAAAGTTCTGATGCCCACCATACAACCTGCAGAACTTTGGCGGATTAGCGGGCGCTATGATGATTATGGTAAGGAGATGCTCAGATTTACAGATCGCCATGAACGAGAAATGCTTTATGGCCCAACAAATGAAGAAGTTATCACTGATATTATTCACCAATACCTCAAAAGCTATCGTCAGGTTCCACAAGTTTTATATCAGATTCAATGGAAATTTAGAGATGAAGTTCGACCGCGCTTTGGGGTTATGCGGGGGCGCGAATTTTTGATGAAAGATGGTTACTCTTTCGATATTGATTTTGAGAGTGCAAAGAAGACTTATGAGCGCATATTTGAGTCGTACTTACGGACATTTGCTCGAATGAACCTAACAGCTATCCCTGTTAAAGCTGATAGCGGGGCAATAGGGGGAGATATGAGTCATGAATTCCAAATTGTGGCTCCCACCGGAGAAAGTGCAATTTATTATGATGTTGCTTTTGATAATTTAACTCTCGAGCAAATGACGTTACAAAATGTGGAAGGTCTGTACGCGGCCGCGGATGAGAAACACGATTCCGCAACATGTCCCTTACCTGCAGATAAGATAAAATGCGCACGGGGTATTGAGATTGGTCATATTTTTTATTTTGGCACGAAATACTCTGAACCTTTGGGTGCGAAAGTTGTTGGGTCAGATGGAAAAATGATTACTTTGGAGATGGGATCCTACGGAATAGGAGTCTCTCGCCTTGTTGCTGCCATTATTGAGGCAAATCATGATGAACAAGGAATTAAATGGCCAGAATCTGTGGCTCCTTTTCGCGTCGGTTTGTTAAATCTTAAAGTGGGTGATAAGCGAGCCGAAACACTTGCTGAATCTTTATATCACAAGTTGGGCGAGCAAAATGTTGAAGTTTTATATGATGATCGTGACGAGCGTGCCGGGACAAAATTTGCGGATATGGACTTAATTGGTTTGCCTTGGCAGCTCATTATAGGGACAAAAACGGTTGAGGCGGGAATTGTAGAGCTAAAAAATCGCTTTACAGGAGAAAGAGAAGAATTACAACTTGAAGTTGCTTTAAATCGTTTAATAGGTAAGTCTGTCTAATCGGTCATACCTGTCATTCAAGAGATGTAAATAGGAATTAAAGGGGGCCCCATGAGAGGTCCACTTTCACCCTAACATAACTCGCTATTATTCTATTGCTAACAGTTTCGTAATGCATGTCCATAAATATCCAAACATTAATTCCCTTTTAATTTTAGATAAATTGTAAGTAAGATACACTATGTCTGCTTAAGTAATGAAGATTTACTATGTATTATGTTGCCTTTAGGATGCTTGTGGGGGATCGAGGAAAATATTTGGGTATCATTATCGGCATTTCGTTTGCTGCTCTCATCATGACGCAGCAACCCAGTATTTTTGTGGGGGCATTAACGAGAACTTATAGTTTTATTACGGATATTAGTTTGCCGGATATTTGGGTGATGGACCCTAAAGTTCAATTCATTGATGATAATAAACCTATGCCGAGCACGTATCTTTATCGAGTTGCGGGAGTGGAGGGTATTGAGTGGGCAAAGCCGCTTTTCAAGGGAACAATTCAAGCGCGTCTTTCCAATGGGGCCTTTCAAGCTTGTAATTTAATAGGAATTGATGATGCGACCCTAATTGGGGGGCCTGCTGAAATGTTTCAAGGGAATGTTGAAGATTTACGCAGGAATGATAGTGTTATAGTTAATTTAGAAGGTGCTCGAACCAAATTAGCAGCCCCGCCCTTGTATCCTGGTGGCCCGAGAGAACCTCTGAAGGTGGGGGATACTCTGGAATTAAATGATCACTATGTTGTTAATGTTGGTATTGCCATTACAACGCGAACATTTCAGTCACAGCCGGTAATATACACAACCTATTCCCGGGCAACGCAATATGCTCCTGCCCAAAGAAACGTTTTGTCTTTTGTTCTGGTGAAAGTAAAGCCTGGTGAAAATATCAAAGTTGTAGCTAAACGTATTCGAGAGAGAACAAAATTAGCGGCCTATACCCGTGATGAATTCATTGATATTTCTGTTAATTATTATTTAAAAAATACGGCACTGCCTATTAATTTTGGCACTTCTGTTCTCATGGGCTTCTTGATTGGCGCTGCGGTTGCGGGTCAAACTTTTTTCAATTTTACAATGGAAAACTTGCGGTATTTTGGTGTTCTAAAGGCCATGGGTACCAGTCAAAGAACCCTTGTAACAATGATATTAAGTCAGGCTGGATTAGTTGGTTTTGTAGGATACGGTATTGGGTTAGGGGCAACTAGTTTTTTTGCTTGGTTAACAAACAATTCTGTTTTGGCTTTTCGCTTCACTTGGCAGCTCTTTTTGCTAAGTATTATTGGCGTAATGATAATTTGCACATTTGCAGCGTTAATTAGTATTCGCAAGGTTTTTAAACTTGAGGCTGCTGTCGTGTTTAAAAGTTAAGGGTAGCTTTATCATGGGTCAAACAAAATACGCTGTTCAATGTCAAAATATTCGGAAAACCTATGGGGTAGGTAATAACCAAGTTCAAGCATTACGGGGGGTAAACCTAGACGTTATTGAAGGGGAGCTTTTGATTTTAGCGGGTCCATCAGGATGTGGAAAAACGACTCTTATATCTATTATTGCGGGTATTTTAGAGCAGACTGAGGGAGACTGTCGAGTTTATGGGGAAGATGTTAATAACTTGATTGAGCAGCACCGGCTTCTTTTTCGTGCCCAAAATGTTGGTTTTGTGTTTCAGCAATTCAATCTCATGCCAACATTAACTGCGGCTGAAAATGTTTCTATTCCCCTTATTATAAATGGAGTTCTTTTGAAAGAAGCCATCCAGCGGGCAACACTCCTATTGGGAAAGATGGGCCTGGAAGGACGGCAAGAATCCTTACCAGGCCAGTTGTCAGGGGGACAACAGCAACGTGTGGCTATTGCACGGGCCATTATCCATGACCCGAAACTTGTTGTTTGTGATGAACCCACCAGTGCCTTAGATGCTGAAACGGGTCGTAAAGTCATGGAATTGATGAAGTCTTTGGCCACGGCCAAGGGTCGTACACTTGTTGTCGTTACACACGATGTACGCATTTTTGGTTTTGCAGACCGAATTGCTCAAATGGAAGATGGGCAAATTTTGAAAATTATTAAAGCGACAGAGGCGATGACACATGAATCTTAAGGCACTGATTAAACACATCTTTAATCTTTTATATGGGAAATTTCAGGTTTTACGTAAAAGTAAATATAGTTTTGATGTCATTTTAGGAACCATTGCTGTTATGGGAGTATTAGGTGGCCTGGTTCTCATATATGATGGCCGACGTCCTCCTCGAACAGCAGTGCCCTTAACGGCACCAGCGGCTTCATATTTTAAAAGTTTTATTGCGGGTTCTGGCCTTGTAGAAACAGAGAGTGAGAATATTGAATTGAGTACGTTAGTTGGTGGTGTGGTTGATAAAATTTTTGTTGATGTTGGTGCGCAAGTGAAAGCAGGTACACCCCTATTTTCGCTGGATAACCGGCAGGCCCAAGATGATATTGTGACGCAAAAAGCGACCGTGAACAAAGCCAAGGCAACGTTGAAGCAAATTGAAGCCTCCTTGAAAGATGCGAAAGATAAGTATGATCTGGCTCAAAATCTGAAAGATCGTCGTGCGATGAGTCAGGATGACTATTTAGCACGCCAAAATGCTTATTTGATAGCGCAGAATGCATCTCTCGCTGCTCAAGCGGATTTAAGCATTGCTGAAGCCTCTCTCAAACGAAGTCAAACCAATTTAGATATTTTGACGATAAAAGCACCTATAGACTGTGAAATTTTGCAAATTAATATTCATCCCGGAGAGTATGCGCAAGTGGGTCCCTTAACGACGCCCCTTATGTTGGTGGGGAATGTTAAGCAAACCCATGTTCGTATCAATATTGATGAAAATGATGCTTGGCGTTTTTCCCCCGGGGCATCTGCCATTGCTTATTTACGTGGCAACAGTGCTGTTCGAATTGAGTTAGAGTATGACCATGTTGAGCCGTATGTCCTCCCGAAGAGATCTTTAACAGGGGATTCGAGCGAACGAGTTGATATTCGCGTTCTTCAACCCATTTATCGATTTAAATCTAACCCACCGATCGCCGTTTATATCGGTCAGCAAGTTGATGTTTTCATTGAAGTCCCTGAATCTCTTTCTTATGAGAATGTTTTGAAATTGCAGGAAGCTGTTTTATGAGTAAGTACGTCAGCCTATCCCTTGTTTTTCTTGTTGCAAGTTGCGTTGGACCTGATTATGAACGCCCCATTACCGTAATTCCTTCAACATGGAAAAATTCCCTATCTTCTGCAACTGAAAGGCAAAAGCCCTGGGAAGTTATATGGTGGCAAAACTTTCATGATGAACAGCTTGAAAAGTTAATTGAAGATGCCGTAAAGAGTAATATGGATTACCAGACCGCCCTTGCTCGTATTCGTGAAGCCCGGGCGAGTTACTTAGGCGTGGTTGCAAACCTATTCCCGACCTTGAGGGGTATAGGTTCTGCGGGTCAATCTTACTCAGGTTCTAAAGTGCAAAGAAATTCGACTACCTTGACCTCCTCTTCAGGGGTGAATACATCAAATAATTCTCAATCAACAAATTCAAGCCAATATATGGCGGGATTTGATGCTACGTGGGAACTTGATTTTTTTGGAGGAGCAAAAAGAGCTGAGGAGAGTGCATTAGCCATTTTAGAGTCTGTTGAAGAGAATGCTCGAGCAATCCTATTAACCCTCCTTGCAGACGTTGCTCAGAACTATATTAATTTGCGTAGTGCTCAACAGCAGCGAGACGTGTTAAAAGAAATTGTGACTTTGTGGACAGAAAATCTAAAGTTACAGGCAAGTCTTGAGAAGACGGGTCTCAATAGTCAGATCACAACCCTAACGGCGCGAAGCGCACTTGATCAAGCCTCGGCTTTATTGCAGCCTCTTGAAGCAAGCATTAAAATTACCCTTCATCATTTGAGTATTTTGTTAGGAAAAGACCCCACAGCCCTCTATCCTCAACTTTTAACTGGGGGAGTTATTCCTTCTTCGTCAGAAAAAGTAATAGCAGGTCTTCCTTTTGAGCTGATAACTCGACGGCCAGATATTCGGGCAAGCGAAAAATTGTTAGCCTCTGCGACAGCGCAAATCGGCACAGCAAAAGCTGCATTGTTTCCCCAATTTCAATTAACAGGAAATTATGGTTTCCAAAGAAATCAACCTCGACATTTATTTAATTCAGGTAGTAACTTTTGGCAGTATGGATTGAGTTTTACCATTCCCATATTTGATTTTGGAAAAATTCAAGCCCAAATTGATGCAAAATATGCTCAAAAAGATGAAGCTTTGTTTGCATATCAGAAAAGCATACTCACAGCCCTTGAAGAGGTTGAAAATGGCTTAGTTTCTTATGCGACTGAATCGAAACGACATGACCAACTCAAAGAGCAAGTGACGAGCCTAGATCGCGTTTATAAACTCACTCTACATCGCTATAAAAGTGGATTAAACAGTTACTTAGATGTCATCCAGGCTAAATTGTCAGTCTTAAATGCCCAGCTTATGGCTCTTCAAAGTCAAACAACAGTTTCCTTAAATTTAGTGTCTCTTTATAAGGGGCTTGGGGGAGGTTGGGAAACATTTGAGGCGACAAATGTAGTAAATCTTTCGTCTTCCAATACCTGTGATTAGGCAGCATATAATTCCGATAAATTTGTCAGATAAGCAAAGATTGTTCCTCCAGTATATTTTCTTTTTTAAATTTCATTATAATTATTAATAAAATTTTAATTACTTGTGCGCTTTTCTTAAATTAGATACGCTATTTTTAGGATCTAATATAAAAGTCTTTTTATGGAAAATTGTGCATTTCAACTTTAACGAGAAAGACCGCGCTGATGAAGAAAATTTCTCTTGGGTTAGCATTATTCTGTTTTGGAGCCGCTTCAACGCTAGCAGATAATTGCCTGATAAAAACAGGTTTCACTGCCGGTGCGCAAGTTGGATACGTTCACAGTACAGGCACTTTTAATTCAAATTTTTATACACCGTTTCCTGTAGATACTACCGCATTTGTGTCCGGGACGGGCAGTAACTCATCTGCCCTATTTGGCGTCGTTGGGGGATATCGGGAAGTTTTTATGCCTGGATACACATTGGGCATTGATGTTTCGGCTAATTATGTGGGCTTAAGTGATATTCGTAAACAGTTTGTGCAAATCTCTTCAACATTCGTAAATCGCCTAAAACGCACCTACAACATTATTCCTAACGTAACATTAGGAACATTTCTGAGTAATAGATTTTTAGCAACATTAAGTATTGGTATGGGAGTGTCAAGATTTCACTTATTTGTTGATAATCGGGCAGGGGGCGTTACGGTTAGAGCCTCTTCCACACACATAAGTTTTGCGCCTTCATTAGGGTTTGAATATGCCACGACAGGGAATGTATCGCTTATTGGCAACGCCACTTACGAAATTTATAACAGGGTTAAAAACGTTTATAATTCACGAGTTGCTCCTGCATTACAAGGCAGCAACTATACAACCTCAATTAGTCCGCGCTACTTAACCTTAAAAGGTGGATTTGTATTTAAGTTTTAGGGCGAAAAAAGCGATTTATTGCTTCTGGGATGGCATATCCCACCTCGGTTGATCAGAAATACACAAGACAAGGAGACATAACGATGGATATGAAAAAAGCATACTCTTTAGCGGCTATGTTCATGCTCTCAACTCTTTGTGAAGCATCACAACAAAGTGTTCTCGCGCACCACGGAATTCATGTTGACCCCCATGCTGCTGCCCAACTTTATGAGCGAAAAGATATTGCAGCAAAACTTGCTTTGCAAGGGATGCCGGAGGGAGCTCATAATGATTTGGCAGGGTTTATAACGGTTCATGATTCCAATCCTATTCATACGCCCATTCCAGAAATTGCGGCACAACACAGGGCTGTCCAACAATTAACAGCATTCGGCATAACCTCCCCGAGCCCACAACAAGCGAAAGCATTATGTGACCAGAATCATGTGTTAGATGTATTTCGAACAGTCGTGCAACCGCTTGGCTATTCTTTATCAGCCTTTGAGTATAGAGATGCTCATAACGCAGCGTTACCCGGGACACAGCCTCTGGATATTGTTCATGGATATTTGGGGCAGAAAGCCCTGATGGCTTTAGGCAAAACGACACCAAGTGATGAAGAAATTAGGGCGAGCCGACATTTTGCAAAGGCTAGAATGCTTGATACAATGGGTGATTTATTGCCTTATGCTCTGTATCTCCAACAAAATCCGGATGGTCGTTTATCTGCAGCTATTCTAGAGCCATCTCTACCTCAAATGCGCGCAACGAAACTATTGCAGCAATCTGGAGTCGCATCGCCAACGGATGCGGAAATTAAAATGGTGGCGAAGTTGATAGGGGTCGATCAAACTTTGAATTCGGATGAAATCAGGGAAAGTCTTCGTTTAGCGGCCTTAAAAGCAGATCTTCAACCGGATCGTCTTCAAATTGAGGAGGGATTACGGCAAATCAAACTTGGACTAAGGGCAGGTCTAGAAGACATTACAGAAGGACTTCGACAAAAGGAAATGGGCATAACGGCTCCAGATTCTGAATTGCTGAAAGAAGGTATACGGCTAGCAAGAGATGAGGGACTGCCTGGTTGTACCCTTCAAGACTTAAGAGCCGCTTTCACACTTCAAAACCCAGGCGGTATACCTATTATTCAAAATCCTAATGCTGAGCAAGTACATGCTATGGCCTATATTATCGATATGGGTCTCCAAAAACCAGATGCTTCATTTGTGAATGCTGTTGCAACACTTCGAAATCCGGCGAAACTGAATATGAGCCACCCAGAAATGAAACATGTGCTTGGATATTTGCGCCTTGTTGATTTAAAAAAGACCAATCCCACGCGTTTCGATGTTGTGGCAATGGCACATCTCGTGAATCCGGATGGTTTGAATGAAAGCCCCAAAACACTTGAGCGGCTAGACCCTGTAATCTACCTTCAAAATACCTTATCTATAGAGGCACCCGCTGCAGCAGAGATCGATGCCGCTTTATATTTAATGTCTCCGGGTTGGGGAGCGGCGATTCTTCCTTTACCTAAAAAAGAAGACATTAAAGCGACAGTCTATTTGCGCACCCAAGCAATCGAGGGTGGTCTTGAAATAGCCAAACCTGACGCTGAGGATGTTGCTGTCGTGGCTCAATTACAAGATAAGGCGGGATTAAATTTGCCGTCCCCGACTCAAGCCCAAGTTGTTGCTGCTAAATTTTTGAAGTCACTTCCCCTCCCAGATTTTAAGGCAGATGACTTATCCGCTACTGTTGATCTTCAAAATGGGCACGGAGATGTCCCGGCGACTCCTCGACCAGATATCAAGACGATAAACGCTGCAAAATGTTTGCTGGGTCATCAACAAGGTGGCTATACAGCTCGGGATTTGGAAGCCACGAAATATCTGCAAACGGATCCGGGTAAGTTTTTAGGCACGCCCCCTCTTAAAAATCCAGATTGGGATCAAATCCAGGCAACGGTCCAACTTCGACGTACCTCAAATCGGGGCTTAGGAATTAAAAAGCCAACCTTAGCCCAAATCAATGGGATGGCATACCTTCAAAGGAGGCTGGGGGCAGCTCATCCGGCTTATCTTATTCCGAGTCTTGCGCAATTGAACGCCATTGTTCATTTGCAAGGTTCCCTTATCAATAAGGCAAATCCTTCCGAACAGGAAGTGCGGGCCACGATGGGGCTTCAAGCGCCTGCACCTGCAGGGGGATGGGGCTTTGGAGGGGGAAATGTTTTGGATGCGACGCCCTCTCTTGCTCGCATTGATGCCATGGTATATTTGCAAGATTGGCAACAGCCTGCTCGTCATGCTAGTCAGCCTACCCCGCAACCTACATTACCGCAAATTGATGCAGTGGCGAAAGGAGATGATCATCAAGAACGTAAGCGAGCTATAGCTATCGCCATTCAAGAAGGTTTTGCTGGACAACCAGTTGGCACCCTACCGTTGATTTTGGGGCATCTCAAAGATGTACAAGAGGGATATCACTATTTTCACTTGATTCCCTTAACGGATATTATTGCTATGCAAGGAGGAGGTGCTCCTCTGCCTGTTGCTTTAGAGCCGGTTCGAGACAGATTATTAAACCATACAGAGGGATCCCATACCCAACCGGGCACAACGGGTTTTAAAATAGCAAATGCTCATTTGGCTCACCTGAATCGCCTAAAGGGAGATGGAACTTTAGGGAAAGGTGAAATTGTCATGTCCATGGGATTGATACCAGATTTAACCAATCCTGGTGCAGTCATTATGGTGTCTTCAGGGAATTCAGCCGAATAAATTGATGTTAATAGACAAGGTGTATAACAATACCCATATCCATTATATTTTTGCAGATTCTAATAAGGATTTTGTAAGCTAATATATGTTATATACTGTTCACGAATAATTAATAAATTTTATAAATTTGGTATTAGATATTTCAAAATTATATTTATCAAAAAGTAAAAAATTGACTTCTAACGTTTTCACCACATCCTAAAGATTAAGAAAAATGTTAGTTAACTGTAAATTTGGGAAATAATAGGTAGCAAATCATTTTTCTCTTGGCGTTAAATTGTCGCAACTAACAAGATAGGATAATATAATTTCTAATTGTAAATTGTAATTTCATTAAAAAACAAGAGTATAAACCAAGAAAAAATTGTGGTCTATTTCCCCTTAAATTCGCGAAATGGCTAGTTCACTATATGAGGTATTTTTAGGCTTGTACGTAAAAGCTCTTTGGGTTAAGTTAACGAATAATGAACGAAAAAAAGTTCTTTAAAAGCTCATAGGTTGAGCATATTTGATTATCTATTTTAAGGAGACCAATTTAATGTTAAAGAAATCAGTAGTATATGGGGCGCTTTTAGCAACTGTTTGTATAACCCCATCCTTAGCACACTCATTTTACAAAACTGGCTTTTTAGCGGGCGCACAAGTTGGTGCTTCTTTCGGAAATGGAAAATTTAATTCCACATTTAATCCTCCAGCAATTGGGGGCGTAACAAGTACCTCTTTCAGTAGCTCAGCAAATAAAACGGCAGCATTATTTGGAATTTTGGCGGGATACCGTACTGTTTTCAATCAGGATTCAACTTTTGGTTTTAATATAGAAGCAAACGTATTTTCCAACAACCAGTTAGATAAACAATTTCAGTTCTTTGCTAATACACCTGCGGACAGCACAGTAAATAACCAATTAAAGAAAACTTATAGCATTATTCCCAGTGTAACTTTAGGTAAGGTATTTTGTGGGCGTTGGCATGCATCTTTAGGATTAGGTTTGGCCATCTCAAGGTTTAAGCAGACTGTAACGGGAGTTGCTGGTGCTGTTGTAGGTTCATCTGCTAGTGCAAATCAAAACAAAATTGGGATCGTCCCGTCTGTCGGTATTGAATATGCTGCTTCACCAAATGTTTCTTTTACAGGAAATTTAAGTTATGAAATTTATGGCAAAGTAAGCAAAACGTTTCAAGATGCTGCAAAATTTGGTACAGGTGCATCTTATTTATCATCAATTAAACCAAAATATTTAACACTTAAAGTTGGTGCAGTTTATAAATTTTAAGTATGTAATTTTTGGTTTTAAAGTTTAGAGTAATATTTTTTATGTTGAAATTAAAAAATAGATTCTTATATACACTATAACAATAAATACCTGGCTAAAATTTCAGGAATAATATTATTAATATTAATTATATAGAGGAAATAAAATATGAATATATCAAAGAAAATTGCATTAGGTCTTTTGATCTCATCAATTACACCAGCGACTTTTGCAATAGATAAAGCATTTTTGAAATGTGTGCCAGGTTTTGAAAATTTTGAGGGAACACCTAAACAAGCTACGCAGCTTGTTTCACGCCCAGATGCGGTAAGGCATGTGCGAAATCTGCCAGAACTTAATCGTCCTGATGCTCATTCGGTCTTAGCAGCTGTAAATGTTGCTCCAAAAGCACCGGCTGCTGTCATTGCAGATAAAGCTGCTGCAATTGATGAAGCTGTCAGAAATGGTAGTTTTGGTCTGGTTGATCATGATGGCCTAACGGCAGATGTTTTGCAAAAAATCTCTTTCCTACATGATGCGGGCCATGATGTTACTGACGCTCGTACAATTGCTGCTATACAAGATCCAATAATTTCTGAGTTAGTACTAACTCACCCTCTTTTCATGAAATCCCAAGTTCAAGCGTTTCAGGAATTAAAAGCCGTAAGAGATGGAACTGGGGTTAATCTTACTGTTAATGATACATTACCTGTTGTCGTAAAAGTTAAGCTTGCTAATATTGGCTACCAAGCCGCAGAAATTAATGCTGATCGTGAAGAGGCATTTGTGCAACTTGAAAAAGGTGAGTTAGCCGGTGGTGGAAATGCTCATGTTAAAATTGATAATCCTCAGAAAATTGATGTTGAAACTCTTCTGGCATTTTCAGCACGAGGTGAAGATAATCCGGCTTTAAATGATTTTAATTTAATTAAAAATCTTAGTCTAGCACTTAAGTCTAATCCTGAGACTTCTAAAACTGATATTAATAATGAGATTATTGAAATTGCTCTTAATTTAAGTCCGTTATCTGGTGACGAATCTTTTGATAAACTTGTCATTCTTTCCTATTATATTGAACATGAACTTGGTTATCCAGCTATTGCCCTTAATGCTGACAATAAGTTAACACCTAATTCTAAAATTCGTTTAGACCATGTCAGTAAGGCATTAGGAGAATTGGAGCGCCTTAATTTGATACGTGAAACTGGTAATGTGTTGATAGATATAATTCCTGCACAAGCTGATGCGGCTATGGAAATACTTGCAAATAAAGTTAAATTATTAGGCTCTGATAGAGAAATTACGACATCTGACATTGATGTAGTGAGTCGTTTCCGCGCTGATGAACGTTTGGCACGTCCAAGCACCTTACCTTTTTACACTGTGCCATTATATACTACTTCTCTAACAGAGAATACAGATGCTTGGGGTAACCCTGATGCTCCAACTGTTGTTGAATTGATGGGGCTTTCCCGCCTAACAGATGCTCAAGTTAACAAGGCACACATTAGTCCAGAAATTACAGATTTTGTTGGTAACTTACCGGATGCTGATGCTCTCGATGAGAATGTTAAGGGTGCATTGTTACTTATGAACAATCAATTAGGCCAAAATCCCTTAGCTGCGCCTAGTTTGAACCAAGTTCGTGCTGCTGGTTTGGCAGTTGCTGCGCCGGATGTTGGATTAGTTGAGGCCGTCGCTGCTGTCATGCAACGAGCAGAAGCTGCTCATCCTGGTGCAAATTATGTGCCTCGATTTAGCGCGAAAATTCTAAATCTTGATGATGGACATGGGAAGGCAGTTATTGAAATTACTCAACTTACTAATAATCCATTTACGGCTGATGCAGCACGCATTGATGTAAACCATGTAGCAATCATCGAGAGTGCAGATTTGGTTGCTGCTGCGGCAGGAATTAAGGCTGGTGATTATATATTTGGCGATGATGTAATTAATCACGCCGCTGCGAATCAAGTTGAACTAACTAACTTGGTTTCGTTAATTAAGTAATTTTAGCTAATTAACAATTTATGCCAGCTAGTTTAGACTAGCTGGCATTTTTTATATCATCTTTAAATGATTGTGCTCAGATTGCTCGATATACATTGCAGTCATTTCAGAATATCTTCTAATTTATTTATTTCACATTTAAAATTTACTATAAAAATAATTTTTAAACATATCACATTTTGTAAATGTTATCTTTTTTATTTACATTTTAAACTTAAGTCCTTCTAATGCCTCTCATTATATTTTTTTGTTAGCAATCTCTTAAGAGTTAATTTCAGATATCAAAGGCCATAGCATATCTCGAAATCTATATCGGCAAAAGCTCAGAATTTAAATGTAAAAATGTAAAATTTCTATTAATAAAAAAATCTATAAATTGATTCATTTTTTTAATTTTTTTTGAAGAAAAGTCTTTACAGCTCGCCGTAAAACACTTAGAAAGGAAAAGGGCATGCCGTGTGCATTTTCTCACGCATAATAGCGTAAAATTATAATGAAACAAACAGTTTTACGCTGTGGCTTTAAAAAATTCAACTTATGGTAAGTTGGTTTTAAGGTATTTACATAAAAGGATTTATATCATGAAAATAAATAAACTAAATTTAGTTTTGTTATCTTCCCTTATTGGCATTCATGCAATTCAAGCAGCTGAAAAGCAAGACAAATCATTAACTGATTCAGCTAGTACTAAGCTCACTGCGACGACGACAATGAGCCCTCTAAAAGCCGCCAAAGAAGCAAGAATGAGAAAGGCCCAAGAAGCAGCACAAAGATTAGGCCTATCCACAATGTCTGCATCCACACCCGTGCCAAGCACTGTTATGCAATCATCAGCTATACTATCTGATCCCATATTAGGTTCAACAACCACAGTTCCAGCAACAACAACTACCTCTTCTTCCTCTTCATCTTCATCTTCATCTAAATTAGATGCTTCCCGTGATTTTGGAGATGATAACGATGACGACAATTTATTGGGGCTATTGGCCACAAGTACACCTCCGAAAAGCACAACAAAAACGAAGTCTGATCATCAACAAAGTTTACGTCTTCTTGAAGAGCAGTTTAAAGCTGCTGAAGAAAAATCCCGCAAGGTGTTTCAAGGCAAAATAACCGATCTTTCAAAAGAATTACTTCATGTGCAAGCTGCCTTAACTGCTGCAAAAAAAGAAAATGGCGATAAAGACCAACAACTGGTAATCGTTCAAGGCCTACATGATACCCAAAAAGCAGAAGTAACAAGACTTCAAAGTGAATTAAAAGCTAAAAAAGATGAACTCGCAACTCTGGAAGCTAATGCTGCAAAAGGTTCTTCGGTAGTTGATGCTGAAAAAATTCAACAATTGACGGCAGAATTAGAAAAATCGAATAAAGAACTTGATGATTCAAAAGCACTTTTAAAAACACTTAACCAAGAAAACGATAGATTAGTCACGGATAAATTAAATTTGAAGGGCGAAATAGATGCTAAAGTGCAGTCATTAGCAAAGCTGACACAAGTTCAAGCTGATTTAACAGCTGCGAATCAGCGAGTCACGGAAGCGGACCGTTTGAAGGGCGTTGCTGAAACCGAATTGGTTGCTGCTAAGTTACGTCTTGCAGATGCTGAGCATTTAAAAGCCGAAGCTGAGGCCGCTAAAATTCAAGCTGAAGGAAAAAATAAGACGGATGGAGAAGTTATTGAAGCTCTTAAAAAGGACTTAGATCAAGCCCGACAATATGTTACTGAAGCGAAAGACAGATTAACGATAGTTGAGGAAGCTAGAGCTAAATTACAAGGGGAGTTTAATAAAGCCGAGGCTAATATTAAGACTCTTCAAGGAGCATTAACTACAGCCGAGAAAAAAAATACTGACTTGAAAGATAATTTATCCGATGCTGCCAATACCAAAGCAGCTGAGTTAAAAGCACAGCAAGTTAGACTCGAAAATGAGCATAATGCAGCTATGGAGGCAGCAGCGTCGTCTCATCGTGTACAGCTTGCAGAACGTGACGAAGAGCAAAATGAGATTTTAGTTGAATTTAGTAAAGTTTGTTTATCGCTAGCAAAAAATAAGCTTGGCCTTGGAGGTGATCAAAAACTTACTTTAGAACAAGTGCAAAATGCTCTTTCAGATAATCCTTTGTTTGCTGCAATGATGGTTAACGAAACTTTAAGGGATTTGCTATCTGAAACAGCTGAAGCGTTTTCAAATTCTACCCCCTTAAACAATTCCCAACTAGTTGCATCTGCTTCAAGCAGATCTCCTATCCTAGGGAATGATTCAGATGATGATGGTGCTGCAACAACGATAACTCAGGGAGCGAACAGTTCTAAAAAATCTAATCAGGCTGGAAATGGTAATGGCGGCCGAGGTGGTAAGAAGCGTGGTGGTAAAAAATAAATATCACGTTAGTTTACGTTCCAACTAAGATAAGCTATTAACTTAGTTTTAGGGCGATTATTATAAGAAATGAAAGGGAGGGGTTATACCCCTCCTTTTTTTTGCTACCTATAATCTTAGAATAGGAAGGTGAATTAATATAAATAGGAGCCTAACGATTATAATAAATTTATCTCAGTGACTATCGAAGATTAATTTTGACGCGTCGTGGTCCAGGTTATGATGTCTGTAAATAGGGGCTGGGAGAAGGGATGAATTAATTCCAATAGTTGGTCCTCAAGGGTTTCTAAATAAGCTTTACTTTCTTTAAGTCCAAGAATGGTAACAAGCGAGCGTTTATCCCCATCTGCACCGACGGGCTTACCTAGCGCTGTTTGTGAACCTTCAATATCCAGCAAATCATCTTGAATTTGGTAAGCCAAGCCCAAAAGGAAACCAAATTGCCGTAAGGTTTCCCGATCATGACTAGGCGCTTGTGCCAACATGGCGGCAGATTCACATGCAAAGGCAATGAGGCAGCCTGTTTTAAGGTTTTGCATGGTGATAGATGTTTCTGCAGAATCAATAAGATGAGGAGATAGATCTAGCATTTGACCCCCAGCCATACCAGCAGCACCTGATGCTTGCGCAAGAGATTGTATGAGCGATAGACGCACCTCAGCAGATGGATGGGTGGCCTCGTTGGTTAAAATCTCAAAAGCAAGGGGTAGGAGAGAGTCACCGGCTAAAATAGCCGTGGCTTCACCGAATTCTCGCCAGCACGTAGGATGACCGCGTCGTAAATCTGCATTATCCATAGCGGGCAGATCATCATGGATAAGGGAATAACAATGAACCATTTCGATGGTAGCACCAACCCGTGCCGCTTGAGTCTTGGGAACAGGGAATAGGTTGGCACATGCCAAAGTGAGCATGGGACGTAATCGTTTTCCCCCATTTTTGACACTTCCAATCATGGCATTCAATAAGGGCTGAGGGATTGCTGGGTTTGAAAGATATGTCTGGAGAATAGGCTCAATTGCTTGTTTGGCTTCTTCAAATAAAGCAGATAGGGGCTCATTCATGACAAATTCGTCTTTATTTGCGGTGTTCAGATTCACTTTGTCCCGATTCTTGATGACTTAAAACTTGTTCGACTTTCAGTTTTGCGGCACGCAGTTTGGCTTCACAATGGGTTCGCAATGCCGTGCCTCGCTCATAAGAGCTGATGGCATCTTCTAAGCTTAAGCGTCCTTCTTCTAATCGACGGACTAAAGATTCTAATTCTCCCATCGCTTTTTCAAAGGTCATGTCTTTAATGTCAGATAAGGCATCTAGGGTTGATTTTTCTTCAAAATTTGTCATCTCTGTCTCACTTGCTATGCGGGATATTCAAAAAAGCCGTGCCCTGTTTTTTTACCGAGTCGTCCAGCATTAACATATTTTACGAGCAACGGGCAGGGGCGATATTTATCATCCTGAAATCCTTGGTGTAACACTTGCATAATGGATAAACAGGTATCAAGTCCAATAAAATCTGCAAGGGCTAAAGGACCCATGGGTTGATGAGTGCCTAGCTTCATGGCCGTATCGATATCTTCTGGGGAAGCAATTCCTTCGTGAAGTGCATAAATCGCCTCGTTAATCATGGGCATTAAAATGCGATTGACAATAAAACCAGGGGCATCTTGCGATGTTACCGGCGTTTTTCCCAAATGAAGAATCATAGCATGAATTGCGCTGTAAGTTGCATCAGATGTATCTTCCCCCCGAATAACTTCAACAAGGGGCATGAGGGGGGGAGGGTTCATAAAATGCATACCAATGACGCGGTCGGGACGCATTGTCGCACTTGCTATTTGTGTAATCGATAAGGAGGACGTATTACTGGCAAGTAGGGTCGGGGCGGGAAGGGAGTGATCGAGCTCTTTAAAAATTCTTGATTTCAATTCTAGATTTTCGGCTACAGCTTCAATTACAAGATCAATAGAGGCATGTTTGTCAATTGTTAAAGACAAATGGAGATTTTTGAGGGCTTCAGAATGGAGCTCTGGGGTAAGCGTTCCTTTCGTAACTTGACGTTCCAAATTTTTTTTAATGGTAGAAAAAGCCTTATCAAGTTGGTTTTGGGAGGTGTCGATAAGGTAAACTGTATAGCGAGCAACGGCACAAATATGTGCAATACCCGCCCCCATTTGCCCTGCTCCTATAATGGCAAGGGTTTTGATCATGGATGTAGCTCCTTTAACGCCGCCGTTAACTGCGGGACAATTTCAAATAAATCCCCAACAAGACCATAGTCGGCAACTTGAAAGATGGGGGCGTCGGGATCCTTATTAATGGCAATAATGACTTTGCTATCTTTCATGCCGGCAATATGTTGAATGGCTCCTGAAATGCCAATAGCAATATAAAGCTGAGGAGCGACAACCTTACCTGTTTGGCCGACTTGATAGTCATTAGGAACAAAGCCAGCGTCGACGGCAGCTCGGGATGCCCCCACAGCTCCTTTCAGACAATCAGCAAGATCTTCAATGAGATGAAATTTTTCCTTAGATTGTAAGCCACGGCCCCCAGAGACCACGACGGTTGCGCTGGTCAATTCTGGGCGCACAGAGGGCGTTGATTCAAGGCCGATAAATTGAGAAAGGGATGTAAAAGTAGGCAGTAAAACACTATCGATCGGGCATGTCTCTTTTCCTTCAGGAGCTGTTGAGAAGGCCGTCGGCCGAATGGTGAGAATCTTTATAGCGTCTAAGCTTTGTATGGTTTCAATGGCATTGCCAGCATAAATAGGCCGCTCAAACGTATCCGCAGAAATGATTTTGGTTAAATCGGAAATCTGCATCACATCTAAAAGGGCGGCGACACGGGGCATAATATTTTTACCAAAAGTTGTGGCTGGGGCTAAAATATGAGTAAAACTGGGGGCTAAGGATACGAGTAATTGGCCCATAGGCTCAGCGAGGTGATGAGCCAATTCGGGTGCATCTGCCTTTAATATTTGTGTTACGCCCTCAATTTTAGCAACGATACTACATACATTTTGCGTATCAGACCCGGCAACGAGGACTGTAACTTCCTGTGCGAGCGCAAGCCCGGCCGTAATAGAGTTTAAGGTTGATGGTTTTAACGTTTGTTCGTCATGTTCTGCGAGAATAAGAACTTTCATTACATTCCTTTCTCAATTATCGATATTAACTCTTGAACCGAGGCCACTTTGACGCCACTTTTGCGGGGTGGTGGCTCGGATACGTTTAAGATCTTCGTATGCGATTTGGCTTCCACGTTGAGATCTGCAAGAGTCAATACGTGAATGGGTTTTTGCTTTGCCTTCATAATATTGGGTAATGTTGCATACCGAGGTGTATTGAGACGTAAATCGACACTTACAACAGCGGGTAAGGGAAGAGATAACGTTTCAAGCCCCCCGTCGACTTCTCGGGTTGTTTGACAATGATTATTTGCAATTTTAAGTTTTGAAACAAAGGTGCTTTGCGGCCAACCCAGGAGTGCACTCATCATTTGTGCCACTTGATTACAATCATTATCAATGGCTTGTTTACCCAAAAGAATAAGCTGGGGCCTTTCAATTTCGCTCACAGCTTTCAAGATTTTAGCAATCGTCAAAGGTTCAGGAGATTCATCCGTATTCACGTGAATTCCTCGGTCAGCACCTAAGGCCAAACCGTGACGGATTGTTTCTTGAGTCATTTGGGGTCCCACCGAGACCAGGATGATTTCAGTTGCAATCCCTTGTTCTTTTAAACGAATGGCTTCTTCAATGGCAATCTCATCAAAAGGATTAATGGACATTTTTGCGGCACTGGTATCAACACCCGACTTATCAGCTTTAAGGCGTATCTTGACATTATAGTCAACCACTCGTTTGATACCGACCAAAATTTTCATTTGATCACCACTCCTCATGTTTATTCCGTTCTGGATTTACCAGGAATCCATAAAACATCATTTTTGCCATTGTCGTTAACATGACGACATAAGACAAATAATAAATCAGAAAGTCTGTTTAAATACTTAATAGCTTCTGGATTTAGGGGGTGAGTCTGATCTAACTGGATAAGTGACCGTTCTGCTCGCCGGATAATTGTTCTGGCCAAGTGTAGGGCAGCACTGGCTTTAGAGCCTCCGGGAAGGATGAAAGACATGAGGGGTTCTAATGAGGCATTGAGTTCATCAATTTTTTTTTCAAGGAAATCAACTTGAGAGGCAACAATACGCAAAGCTGTTGGAGATTCGTCAGGAATACATAAATCAGCCCCTAAATCAAACAGATCGTTCTGAATGCGGGATAACAAAGAATCTAGATGAGTCGGGCTATATTGTCGTGCCCAGCCAACTGCTGCATTGGCTTCGTCGACTTCCCCAATAGCATGAATGCGAACATCTGACTTTGATACTCGTTTTCCGGAGCCAAGCGATGTTTTTCCCTTATCTCCCCCTCGAGTATATATGCGCGTGAGCTGGACCATACTTACTTTCCTACTAATATTAACAAAGTGAATAAAATAATAGATAGAGCTTGAAAGGTGATGCGCCAGCGCATGGCACCGTTTCCATACTTTTCATTAAATTCCCCCCCCTTGTAAAGAGCAAACAATCCAAATCCAAGAGCCCCAACTGTAGAGGCGAGGGTAATCAAGAGAGCCGTGAAGAGAAACGTACGTGTCATAAAATTACCATATCATATATTTCTTAATACAATATCCAAAAATGTTTGGGGGGGACAACAAATTTAGTCTTTCATAATTATAGTTTGCCGTAGTGTAGTGAGAATTCGTAGTGTAGTGAGAATTCTTTGTAAAGTGAGAAAAGATCATGATGGCGGATCTCATCAGGCAACTTGAAGTTTTCTTAGGATATTTAAGGGCTATAGCCATACAGGGGAAAGCTACCAAAAAGTGCTTTTTTCAATAGAATTACGTATTTAAGGTCTTTAAAGCAATAATATTTCTTTTTATGTTGGAATTTTTTGCTAAACACTCTTGTAATTTTTTGTTAGAGTCATTAAGTAAAAGGTATCAAATTAAGAGTTAGAGATGATTGATACATTGCCAAGGCCCATACGCCCTTTTGTTTTTATCAATACTCTGATAGAAAATAAAATCTCAATTGGACTTGGAAAGGAATGAACGTGAAACTTGCCACGGATACTATTGCTGATCAATATTCACCTAATATGGAAATCCCTTCTTCTCCCTTAAAAGCTTCACCGGCAACGTATGCATGGATAATTTGGTCGGCGGCTGCCCTGTTTTATCTCTACGAATATGTGCTGCGCGCGTCCCCTGGCGTCATGACAAATGAGCTGATGAGAGATTTTGGTGTCACCTCAACGGCGTTGGGTATTTTTACGTCAGCCTATTATTTTTCATATGTTCCCTTACAAGTTCCTTGTGGGATGATCGTTGATTGGTTAGGTACCCGTCGTGTTGTTACAATTTCTGCAATTCTATGTACGATAGGTAGCTTTATGTTTGCCGGTAGCGAGAGCGTCGTTTTAGCGTCCCTTGCACGAATATTTATGGGTGTCGGTTCAGCTTGCGCCTACCTAAGTTGTTTGAAGATTGCATCAGAATGGTTCCCTGCTCAACGTTTTGCTGTCATAGCTGGAATTACCATGTTGATGGGGACTTTTGGGGGCATTATAGGGGGTAAACCCTTTGCTATGTTAGTGAATAGCACAAATTGGCGTACAGCAATGATGATTGCGGGTGCTGCTGGTATTGCTGTTGCTGCAGCTGCATGGGCTATTATTCGAGAGCATCCCAAGGGCGGTATAGAAAAGAAGGCGCAACATGCCCCGATGACCAAAACTCACTTATGGGAGGGTTTAAAGATCATTACTTCTAGCACTCAAACGTGGCTGATTGGTCTTTACGCCTCTTTAATGTACACTGTTTTGTCTGCGTTTGCTGAAATGTGGGGAACGCCTTACCTAATGGTAACTTATGAAATCAACAATGAAACGGCATCTTATGGCAGTACGCTTGTACTTTTGGGGATGGCTTTGGGATGTTTGGTTGGTCCCTTTCTAGCAAATCGTTGGCGTAGCCATAAAAAAGTTATGTCAATAGGAGCTTTAGGGTCCTTGGCGATGTTTATGCCGGCAATTTACCTAACAAATCTGCCTCTTTATGGTATATTTGCTCTTTTGTTTGGTGCGGGATTCTTTTGTGGGTGGCAAATTTTGAACTTTGCAGCTGCAAAGGAAATCAATCCGCCTGAATTTAGTGGTACAACCATTGGTTTCATGAATTGTTTAACAATGGCCAGTGCGCCCGTTTTCCAAATTCTTCTTGGACATTTGATTCATCAGTTTGAGGACGGTCAGGTTGGTGCAGATGGTATTCGCTTATATAGTGCTGAAGCCTATCAATACGCCATGTGTGCTATTCCGATTAGCTTATTGATTGCATGGGTTGTTATGCGGTTTGTGCGGGAAACGCATCCAGACTACCAGCCAAAATAAGTGTCTGCATAGCTATATTGCTTGCAAACGCTGAGTGAGATAAATTAATACCATAATACAATTATAATTTCTGCTGATGAAAGTTAAAGGATATGGAAACAGCTATACTTGCTGTTAAAGCAGAGGAATTTTTGGATGAAACCAATCAATCTGCTGTAAAAGAATATTTAAATTCTCGCCAATCGTGGGCTATATGGGCTTGCGCAGGGGCGTTTTATCTCTACGAATGCATCTTGCGAGTTTCCCCCAGCGTTATGACAGAAGGGTTAATGAAAGATTTCTCATTAACTTCTGCGGCGTTGGGCATTTTGGTTTCTTGCTATTCCTACTCTTACGTGGCGTTGCAGATTCCTTGTGGTGTGATGGTAGACGCCATCGGCACCCGTCGAATTCTTACGGCTTCTGCTGCTTTATGTGCAATCGGGACATTTATGTTTGCTTTGAGTGATGGCTTGTTTTTGGCGCAACTGGGGCGTTTTCTCATTGGGGGAGGCTCTGCTTGTGCGTTTATTAGTTGTATGAAAATTGTTGCAGAATGGTTCTCACCCACCCGCTTTGCCCTTATGTCAGGGATGACAACGATGATGGGAACAATTGGTGGCACTTTCGGTGGACCTCCACTCGCCTGGATGGTTAATAATATGGGAGGGTGGCGTGAAGCGAGTTTAGCTCTGGCAACGGCAGGTGTCGTTATGACAATATTTGCGTGGATTATGATTCGGGATCATCCCAAAGATCACCTTAACGCCCAAAAACCTCACCATGCTCATGAAATACCCTTAAGAAAGTCTTTGGCATTGCTTATGACAAACCCGCAAGTCTGGCTGATTGGTCTTTTTGGGTCTTTGATGTGGCTTCCTATTGCCGCTTTTGCAGAGCTATGGGGTGTACCCTATTTGATGCAAACTTATAGTATTGATAATGAACATGCATCTTTTGCGTCTGTTATGATTTTTCTGGGATTTGCCTTTGGCGCTCCCTTAGCAGCATGGATCTCTGATAAATTTCAAAGCCGAATTTTTGCTATGAAACTATCTTCTACTTTATTATTTCTGACATTCTTAGCTATTATGTTTGGAACCTATATTCCTTTAGGACTCATGTTTTGTCTACTCTTTATGGGGGGTGTGTTTCTTGGAGGGCAAGTCCTTGTCTTTGCTTGTGTAAAAGAAATTCTTCCCCGACGCATCAGCGGCACTGCCCTTGGATTTACGAATGCTATTGTGATGATGAGTGGAATTGTTTTTCAACCGTTACTTGGTCACTTGTTAGACTATTGTTGGGATGGTTCGTTTGGACCGGATAATTTACGTATTTATAGCGTGAGCGCTTATCAAAATGCTATGATGGCGATTCCTGTGGCGATCGCTGCTAGTTGGCTTTTGCTGCATTTTATCAAGGAAACGCATCATTATCGCAAAAGGTAAAAAGCCTAGCTCTAAGGGATAGGTAGGTGATGCTTACTGTCCATCATTTTGTGTAGCTTATCGCGAATATAATCAGCAGTAACAATACCGTCATAATATTCGTTATTTACGAGAAAAGCGGGAGCAGCATTAATAGAGTAGGTTTTCTGAGCTTCGAAACTTGATCGAAGAATGGAGGCTTCAATCTCTTCGTTGGCCAAGCATTTTTTATAGTCAGTATCAGAAATTCCCAAATCCTTAGCAATTCTTTCTAAATTTTTATCAGCCTCTTTAAGTTTTGCAACATCTATTGGAACCCACTTATCTTGTGTTTCAAGAAGCTTTTTGGCAAAGCCAAGATATTGCTCCTTACCATGACACCAAGCAATTTTTGCAGCTTTGACAGCACTGGAATCTGTTGGAAAGTCTCTATAAATGAAGCGAACAAGCCTTTTGTCAATAAATTCTGACTTAATTTTGGGAATTTCTTGCAGTTGATAGTCATGACAGTGAGGGCAGGTCAAGGAATAATACATGACAATGGTTAGGGGAGCTTTGGAATCCCCCATACTTACTTCCATGCCTTTTATATTCATCAGGGGGGTTTGTTCCACATCTTGACTTTTGGATTTTTGGCCGGGGACTAATGCTTGTCCAATTTGATGAGGTGCAGCTGAAACTTCTGAGAGGCAAGCTAAGAATGTAAAGCCGATAACGACAAAATTATTAAGGTATTTAAAATATGTCCCTAAATGCATTATAAGCTCCTGAAAAACAAACATATACAAATTTTAGCATAACGTTATATTTGTAAACAAATTGTAAATTCTATGGGTACGTTCAAATTTAAAAAATAACAAGAGCAATTGATATATTTCTTGCTTTCGCAAGCTGCCTTGCTTAAATTCTGGGGGTACATAAGTTTCGGTCTTGAAAGAGATAATATATACGAGAGTGAATTTAGGTGACTGATCCCGTTTTAGCGTCTACCCCACATTTGGATAAAATCCATACCCCAGCAGACATGAAAGGTTTATCTATGGATGCATTGCATCTATTGGCTGCTGAAGTTCGCCAAGAAACAATTCATAATGTTTCGCGCACGGGGGGACATTTAGGGGCTAGCTTGGGTGTGGTTGAGTTGACAGTTGCTTTACATCATGTTTTTGATACCCCTCAAGATAAAGTTATTTGGGATGTGGGTCATCAATCTTATCCCCATAAAATTTTGACGGGCCGTCGGGAACAAATGTCTAGATTGCGACAAGCAGGTGGTCCCTCTGGATTTACACGGCGCAGTGAAAGCGTTTATGATCCTTTTGGTACTGCCCATGCTTCTACATCAATTTCAGCTGCTTTAGGTTTTGCTGTTGCTCGAGATTTAAAGGGTGAAAATCATAATATCGTAGCGGTTATTGGTGATGGTGCTATGAGTGCTGGAATGGCCTACGAGGCTCTTAATAATGCCGGTGCTATGGCCAGTCGATTAATTGTTATATTGAACGATAACGATATGTCTATCGCTCCGCCTGTGGGTGCAATGAGTGGTTATCTATCCCGACTCCTTTCCTCCCGGTCTTATCATTCTTTGCGAAAAATGGCGAAAGATGTAGCGAGTCACCTTCCAAAATCCTTAGAGACCGCGGCACGTCGAGCAGAAGAATTTGCTCGGGGTATGGTTACAGGTGGTACTTTATTTGAAGAATTGGGTTTTTATTATGTTGGTCCTGTGGATGGGCATGATTTGGATCATCTAATTCCTGTTCTAAAGAATGTAAGAGATCGGGCAGAGTCAGGGCCTATATTGCTTCATGTTGTGACACAGAAAGGCCGCGGATATGCTCCAGCTGAAGCTTCTGCAGACAAATTTCATGGGGTGAGCAAATTTGACGTTATTACGGGCATACAACAGATTGCTAAAACGGCAGTGCCAAGTTACACCAAAGTTTTTGGAGAATGCTTAGTTGAAGAAGCTAAGAAAGACAGTGGAATAATTGCTATCACTGCAGCTATGCCTGCGGGTACAGGGCTTGATATTTTTGCAAAACAGTTTCCAGAGCGATGCTTCGATGTGGGTATTGCTGAACAACATGCAGTGACTTTTGCCGCAGGGATGGCCTGCGATGGTTTAAAACCCTTTGTCGCCATTTATTCTACATTTCTTCAGCGGGGCTACGATCAGGTTATACATGATGTAATGTTGCAAAAACTACCCGTGCGATTTGCTTTAGATCGTGCTGGCCTTGTTGGCGCCGATGGGGCAACACATGCCGGAAGTTATGATTTGGCTTATTTAGGATGTTTGCCAAATATGGTCATCATGGCAGCAGCAGATGAATTAGAACTAAAACATATGATTGCCACAGCGGCATCGATCGATGACTGTCCCTCCGCTTTTCGATATCCACGAGGTGAAGGGGTAGGTGTTAATTTGAATGTACCCGCTGAAATTCTTGAGATTGGCAAAGGAAGAATTGTTCGTGAGGGGTCTAAAATTGCTATTCTTTCCCTTGGAAGTCGTCTTGGGGAAGCCTTAAAGGCAGCTGATCTGCTGAGTGGGTATGGTTTATCTACCACAGTAGCCGATGCGCGGTTTGCAAAACCAATCGACATTGAGTTAATTGGTCAACTTGTTCATAATCATGAAGTTCTGATAACCCTTGAAGAGGGTTCAATTGGCGGATTTGCAACACAAGTCTTTCATGTCCTAGAAACTCAAGGTCTCTTAGATAAAGGTATAAAAATTCGGACGATGATGTTGCCTGATCGCCTTATTGACCATGCCACACCTGCAATGCAATATGAGGAAGCTGGATTAACAGCTCATCATATTTTGATTCAGGCATTGGATGCTTTGGGTATTCACGAGAAAAACGAAGTATCGTCACGATTAGCTTCTTAAAGGAGGATGTAAAATGGATATAATTTTGATACCTATGATTCGTGTAATTATTATGGCTTTGAATGCCTATTGGTGGGCCATTGTTATTTATATTGTTCTGGGATGGCTTGAACAATTTAATATTATCAATCGCTATAATAATTTTGTATATGGAATTCATACATTTTTGTTTCGGATTGTTGAACCAGCTCTGGTTCCCATTCGTCGACTCCTTCCTCAAATGGCGGGCGTTGATCTTTCCCCGGTGGTTCTCATTCTTGCTATTTATTTAATTCAAGGGATCCTATTACAATTGGCCATAAAATTTCCTTTCTAAGAGAGTCCTATGGCAGCAATATTAATTGATGGAAATGCGATCGCGACACAAATTCGACAAGATATTTCTATCAAGGTGTCGGATTTTAAGAAGAGTCACGGATATCCTCCTGGACTTGCGGTTCTTTTGGTGGGTGATAATCCCGCCAGTCAGGTCTATGTAAAAAATAAGAGAAAATCTTGTGAAGAGGTAGGGATTCGGTCAGAAGTTTTTCTTATGCCTGAGCAGACTTCAGAAACAGAAATCCTTGCCAAGATTGATGATTTAAACGCTGATGATCGCGTTCATGGAATTCTCATTCAATTGCCGTTGCCAGAATCTCTAGATACGGCACGCATCATTTCTCGTTTATTGCCCCATAAAGATGTTGATGGATTGCATCCACAAAATTTAGGTCTTTTGTTTGCAGGGCGTCCCAACCTTGTCCCCTGTACGCCTTTAGGATGTCTTCACTTAATTCACTCTATAATGCCATCAGTTGAAGGAAAACATGCCGTTGTGGTGGGAAGATCTGTTTTAGTGGGTCGACCGACTGCTTTATTATTAAGTTTTAAAAATGCAACCGTGGTTCAAACCCATTCGCAAACTCTTAATCTAGCGGAAGAGTGCCGTCGCGCGGATATTCTGGTAACGGCAATTGGAAAACCTGGTCTCATTACTGCAGATTATATAAAGCCGGGTGCTGTTGTTATTGATATTGGGATTTCTCGTGTCGTAGAGCCTAATGGCACAGTTTCCCTGAAAGGTGATGTTGATTTTGAGGGAGTGAGGAAAGTTGCTGGGTTTCTTACCCCTGTTCCTGGTGGTGTTGGCCCTATGACGGTAACTTATCTTTTAGAAAACACCTTAGCCGCGGCTACTCAGTCAAAAATTGCATTGTAGACCTCTTTAAAATTTTAATTAAAATTCTATATTGTGACTTGTAAACCTCAGGTTTTGCCAGAAAAGTAGGTTTGGGAGGGTTGGCGGGATGGTACGAAATGTCCGTGTGCTCGTTGTAATATTCACTAATTTATTTTTTCTAGCTGAAGGTTTTGCAACTCCCCACTATTATTGCGAAAAGTACATTGAAGAAGCGGCTCAAAAAACAGGCGTTTTGCCTGAAATTATTTGGGCCGTTGCCAAAGCTGAAAGTAATTTGGGAACTAGACCTTGGCCTTGGACGATTAATGTTAAGGGAAAAGGTCATTATTTTCCCAACAAAGCCGCTGCCGAAAAGTTTTTAAAGACTTTGCCGAAAAGGGTTCGTTATCAAACGGATTTAGGATGTATGCAAGTAAATTGGGGATTTCATGGGGCGGGTTTTTCCCGTGTGTCAGAAATGCTGAATCCGAGATTGAATATTCTTTATGCAGCTTACTTTTTAAAAGAGTTATACCAAGAATCAGGTCGTTGGGCAAAAGCTGTTGCTAGTTATCATTCTCGAAAGTGGAGTCACGGAGGCAAATACGCCAACCGCGTGGCGCATTTGGTGAAAGATTATGAAAAATAGACGGAACTTACTCTCCCGGGTTTAATACTTTCAACATCTTCGGATCCATTCGGTAAGGATCATCACTGATATGAATAAGGTTGTCATCACCCATCCATACAGTTTGATAGGTAAAGTATACAGAAATATCATCTTCAGGTTTAACGGTTTGTGTTCTCCCTTGTCCAATGGCTTTCTCAATATCCTCGACGGACCATTTGTTAGCATTACTTAACGCCCATTCCGCAAGTTGGACAGGTGTTTTCAGTCGAATACAACCGGAAGAGAAGGCGCGGGCTGTTTTTTGAAAAAGCTTTTCTTCTGGGGTGCCGTGCAAATAAATTGTGTATGGGTTTTCAATATTAAACTTAATGCGGCCCAAAGCATTGCTACGACCCGGACTTTGCCGCAAATGATAACGAGTACCTTCATTTTCCCAATCAGCTTGATCAGGGTCTACCACTTGACCGGAATCATCTGTCACCGTAAAGCCTGAGCGACGTACGTAATCAGGATCATTAATAATTTTTGGAAGCTTGTCATGAACCAAAATATTGTACGGTACGCCCCATGAAGGGTTAATGATGACATTCCTTAAAGGAGCATAGAATAAAGGAGTCCGGCGACTCGGACGTCCAACAATGGCAGGGATTGTTAGCTTGAGGTCTGCATTTTCGTAAGCTCGGACTTCGTAACCCGCTACATTAACAATAATGTGCTTATCACCCAATTCATCTGGTAACCAGCGCAATCGTTCCATATTTATAATCACTTTGTGGATAAGATCTTCAATCGGCACATTTAATGCTTCTTTTGTTTTACTTGTGACAATGCCATCTGCATCAAGAGTATGACGTTTCTGGAATTGACGTAAAGCCAGGTCAACATCTTTGTCAAATTTTTCCGAGCTTCCTAATTCTTCCTTTAAATCTCCATGCAGAATAAGAATTTGTCGTAAAATTTTTACATCGGGACCTTGATCGTCAAGTTTAAGCTTATTTTTAGTTTTTATGTTTGGCCACTCTTTATTTTCTTTTGCTAACGCTCTGTAATGACCCAACAGCTCTCTCATATGAATATACTGAGGGATATTCGGCTCTAAGGTTTTAAGTTTTGTACATTGAGAGGCCTTATCATGCACTGCATTCCAAAGAAGGTCTACCGCACTTGTCTTTGGGCTTTTAAATTTTATATCATTGCTGATTCTTGCAGGGTCGATTCTTCCGACTCTGAGGTGGTTAATGTAATCCAAATAGCGTTTGGTAAGGAGAATTTCAGCCTCCGCCCATTGAGTCGGATGAGTACCAAATGTTGTTGCATCTTCGTAATCTTGAGGATTTAAGCCTTCAAGAGCAGCTTCCTTAAGGGTTTCAACGGCGATTTGACCACACTTTGTAAGATTACCTTGAAAAAACCAAACAGGTTGTCTCCCCATTTTTTCGTAAAATGTCATTAAATCTTTGTCTGCTGCAATTTTTTTGGAGGAAAGTATTTCTTCAAAAATCGTATCAATAGGTGAGGGAGCTACAGAAAGCTCATTTAAGGGCGCAGTAGGATTTACAGGTACCGGGCCCACAACAATATTCCCTTGTGAATTGGTAGCTATTGATGCCAAGATGAGCATATGGTAAGTAAAAATGAGCTTTGATAATTTCTTCAAACTAATCATAATCACTTCCTTTAGACAGAGGTTTATTCTTAAATATAAGTCCCTTATCGTTAAAAATCGGTGAAAGTGGGAGAAGAAATGAAAAAAGGAGTCTCTTTTTTAATAAACGATTTGACAAATGGGTGTAAAACATCGTATTTCAAACCATAGACATTTATGTCAAAACATTATTAGATCTTGTAAAGATAGGTTTTATTTATGACAAAGCGCGTGACAGCAAAGCACAAAATTGATCGTCGTTTGGGTGTAAACTTATGGGGTCGCCCAAAAAGCCCAGTTAATCGCCGTAATTATGGACCCGGTCAACATGGACAACAACGCTCTAAGCCCTCTGACTATGGTATTCAACTGCGAGCCAAACAAAAGCTCAAAGGATACTATGGTAATATAAATGAGCGCCAGTTTCGTCGTTTGTACGAAGAAGCCGTGCGTCGCCGTGGAGACACTTCTGAAAATCTTATTGAGCTTTTGGAACGTCGTTTGGATGCGGTTATATACCGAATGAAATTTGTATCTACTGTTTTTGCTGCGCGTCAATTTGTGAACCACGGTCACGTTCAAGTAAATGGCAAGCGCGTTAACATTCCTTCTTATCAGGTTCGTGATGGCGATGAAATAGTCGTTGGCGGTCGTATGAAAGATAATGTCAACGTGGCTCTAGCCATTCAATCTAATGAGCGTGACGTTCCAGACTACGTTGAAGCGGATCATAAGGGTTTTAAAGGACGCTTTATTCGGGGACCGAAACTTGCAGATGTTCCTTACCCAGTTAGTATGGAACCAAATTTGGTTGTCGAGTTTTATTCACGATAATTTCTTTTGCTTTTAAGTCAAATTTAAAAACCTGAGATTTTTCTCAGGTTTTTTTTATGCTAATGAAAACGCAATCCTTTATAAATAGATAATATTTGAACAACCCATAGATATATTTATAGAAATTATAGACTCTCCTTGGGTTTAATCGCTTATAAAATGTTCCATAAAAAATTTTCATAAGCTTTTGTGGACGTAAAAATTTTATGGGTTCATCATCCCTCTGGTCAGAACCAATTCTACATAGTACAATTTATTTATCGTAAATTTTATTATAATTGATAGGGAGTTTTCTAATGGTGAATAAATATCTTGTGAGCCCTGCTGTATTGTTTTCTTTATCTTGTATGGCTACACAGCCGTCCAATGTAGTCTCTTTGCCGGATACGTCTTCTAAGGCGGCGCCTTCAGAGCAGTCCGTAGTCTTGGGAGAGACTGCAGAAGAATTGGCGCCTGACACGGCCAAACAAACTTTAGAAACAGCTATGACGGCTAAAGATGGTAAAAAATTTGAAGTTAGTGGCGTTGTTGTAAAGAACTTTACAGGAGTGGTACTGGTTAAAACGACAAATGAAGATAAGACAGTAAACGTCTCCATTAAGGGGCCTGATAATTTATTAGACCGCATTCAGATTACAGATAAACATACCTTACATACTGGTGAATTGTTTGTGGGCTTTGAAAGTACTATCCCTACATTGGTAGATGTAGATAAGTTAGTGCTAAATCTTGAAGTCCCCTCCAAAATGCCTTTAAGTATTAGTTTAACGGGAGGCAGAGGTAATGTGGACATCCGCGAAGCCGACACAACCTTCAGCATTAATGGCGGAGGAGATATAACAAGCTCTAAAGTTAAAAATCTATTTAGTACGATTGATGGTTCAGGAGAAATAATCATTAATCAAATAGATGGCAATGCTGATATTGATATTCGAGGTGATGGAAAATATATAATTCGTAAAGGAACAATTCCCAATTTGAAAGCCGGTATCAGAGGAACAGGTATTATCGATGTTAAAGCAGTTGTTGGTGATGCAGATCTCAAGTGCGAGGGCGCCGGAACAATGAATCTTGCGGTCATCAAAGGCGAGTTAAAACAAACCAAAAATGCAGCAGGGGTTATTCGTATTTCAAAAATGCCTCGTGCCGTAAAGACCAAACAGTCTCAAGCTAAAATGCAGGATAAAAATTCCGCTCAACAGCAAAAATTGAAAAAAGCTGAGAGCTAGAAAGCCAATTTATGTAGACTTTAAAAGAGTCAGTTCATTTAGTTTTTTATAACAAAGTTTATTTGAACACGAATATTTATGGGGTTTTCTTTAAAGTTTTGAGGTCATTTTGAAGTTGGGTGACTTGGTTGGTTAATTGTACAACTTGTTGTACCAAATCATTTAAATTTGCTTTAGAAACGCGTGCCATTTGAATTGATTTAATTTGCGCTAACGTGTTTGCTTTCCCTTCAGCAATTTTTTTGGGGTCTAGGGTAGTTGACTGATCTTGATAATAGGCAATTTTATCTTCTAAATCTTGCTTCTGTTTCACATACTTTTCTCTTTCAGCTGTTAAGGCACTTAATGTCTGATTATTGAGTGTCTGCGAATCCTTGCCGACCACTTTCTTGAATTTATTAAGAACATTTCCTTTGGGTGGATCTGCTTTTAAGGCCAAAATTTTCTGGTCAGTAATTCTAATGGCTTCACCCAGAGTTGCAAAAGACGTTTTCAAAATATTTATGTATCCTTGAGGGTTCTCTTGGTTTTTATTAGGATTTTTTACCGTATTAAAATTTTCTATGCGATGGTATTCCATCATCATGTTTTCTAAGACTTTGAGCTCTAACAGAGCAATGTAATCGTCAAAACGGCTTTGCTCTTCGCTCAATGACTTTGAAGCCAACTTTATCTTTTCCCAGCGATCAGCTTTATTATCTGTTATCAATAAGCTATCTGTAAACGCAACAAAGGTATTCAAATAATTGGCAGGATTTAACAAGCCAGATATAATTTGACTTTTGTTTCCTGTTAAATTTTGAGCTTTTTTCATGGCGCTTTGAATGGTAGTTGGGCCTATTAGTTTTTCAAGAATTACAGATTGCGCTTGAATTTTTTCATAAGATTTTATGGCAGCTTCTAAAATTTGTTCATTCGTACCCATAATTGTTTGTAATGCCTCTTTGCGACGGCCATAAGCGCGGAAAAGAACACCTGCACCTTGAACAACTTGATTTAAAACAGCAACGACTGTTGTCGCATTTTGCTGTTGAATACTTAAAGGGGCTTTGCGAATCAAGTCTTGGATTTCATTTGTAACATTTACAACGACATCAGCTTTCGCTTGAATTTCTCTTCCCTTTGCTCTTGTATCTATTCTTTGTTGAGTAGCTACGTCAGTATTTTGCTTTTGCGCTTGTAGTATTTGATTGCGGGCGTCTTTATCATAAATATTCGAAGGGCCTGTAGGTTGTGCCCCAAGAATTGACGATGTCCCAAAGACAGTGGTCAACCAAATGAATAAGCGGGTATTCATAAAAATATTCATCCTCAAAAGTAACGTACCTTTGAGTATAATGATATAATGTTAAGATTTCATGAAAAGGGTTTTAGCCTTCAAACTTATTATTGCGAGGAAAGCCAATGGGAGCCAGGCGTCCTATCGCACCTCTACGTGCACGCCAGGGTCGCAAATCCATTTCCTTTTGTAATTTTCCATTGCGAGTCCACGTTAGCCCATCTTGCTCTTGAAAAATTTTGATATCTGATAACGTGCCTTGTCGATACTTTTGAAGAGTAACTCCCCTACCTTTTGTCAAAGCAGGAATTTCCGAGACAGGATAGATAACTAGTTTTCGATTTTCGCCAATAATACCTATTAATTGATTGGGCGATGTGTGTTTTACAGGGAAACAGTATTTTGCTTTTGCATCACCGCTTAAAAGCATAACTTGGCGGCCTCCCCGTGTCTGAGATAATACATCTTGAGCCGATACAAGAAATCCTCGTCCTTCCGATGAGGCCAATAAATATTGAGACGGTTCTTGAGATTCGCCTGGCTTCAGGATCATCATTTCAATAATTTCTTCTGTATTGTCGAGGTCAATCATAAGACGTAAAGGCTCTCCATGTCCGCGACCGCGGGAAAGTTTGTCTACACCAACGGTATAAAAGCGACCATTGGTGGCAAAGATCATCACTTTGTCAGTAGTTTGAGCAGGAATAACATATCGACCTTCGTCCCCATCTTTATATTTTAAATCATCTGCAGCAATTTGATGGCCTTTAATAGCGCGAATCCATCCTTTTTCCGAACAAATGATCGTAACGTCTTCTCGTTCGATAATCGCTTCAATGGGAACAATAACGACTTGAGGAGCTTCAGCTAGAGTTGTGCGCCGCGCCCCAAGAAGCGTATTCTGACCAAAACGCTTTTCAATTTCCTTAATATCTGTCTTAATGCGCTTCCATTGTTTGGCAGGACTTTGTAGCAGATCTGTGAGGATTGAGTGCTCTTGGGTGAGGCTAGCGTGTTCTTGGCGAATTTCAATTTCTTGCAGTTTGCGTAAGCTGCGTAGGCGCATATTTAATATTGCTTCAGCTTGTATATCAGACAGTTTAAATTGAGCCATCATGATTGGTTTCGGTTCATCTTCTTCCCGTATGATGCGGATAACCTCATCAATATTGAGGTAAGCAACCAAATAACCTTCAAGAACTTCCAACCTATCAACAATTTGTTTTAGCCGGTACGTAGTTCGGCGTGTAAGAACTTCCCGGCGATGGTTGAGGAAAGCTTGAAGAACTTGTTTTAAGTCCATGACTTTTGGTGTTTTTCCTCCATCAAGAACATTCATGTTGAGAGAAATACGCGCTTCAAGGTCGGTATGACGGAACAGTGACTCCATAAGAACTTCAGGATCAACGGATCTACTTTTGGGTTCCAGGACGACACGAATATCATCTGTTGATTCATCGATCACATCATTAAGAAGGGGAAGTTTCTTTTCAGACAGTAAGTCGGCAATTTTCTCAATGAGTTTGGATTTGCCTACCTGATAAGGAATTTGTGTAATAACAATACGATAAGTGCCACCTTTGACTTGTTCTGTTTCCCAGCGAGCTCTTAATCGAAAACTACCACGACCCGTTTCATAGCTTTTTAAGATGGATTCTTTGCCTTCAGTCAAAATCCCACCTGTGGGGAAGTCGGGGCCAGGAATGAGAGTCATCAAATCAGCGATTGTGGCCTCAGGTTTATCAATCAGTAGCATCAAACCCTGGCAAAGTTCAGCTAGGTTGTGGGGAGGGATAGACGTTGCCATTCCCACGGCAATACCATTTGAACCGTTAGCCAGCAAATTGGGAAAAGCGGCAGGAAACACGATTGGTTCATCAGATTCGCCGTCATAAGTTGCACGAAAATCAATGGCGTTTTCATCTATCCCCTCCATGAGGAGAGAAGCAACTTCAGTCAGTCGAGCTTCTGTATATCGCATGGCAGCTGCGTTGTCGCCATCAATGTTACCAAAGTTTCCTTGACCATCAATCAGGGGATAGCGCATAGAGAAATCTTGAGCTTGGCGGACAAGGGCATCATAAATGGATTGATCACCATGCGGGTGAAATTTACCCATGACGTCACCCACTACTCGAGCCGACTTTTTAAAGCTAGAATTTGGATTTAACCGTAATTGCTGCATAGCGTATATTAACCGACGGTGCACAGGCTTTAGCCCATCGCGCACATCGGGCAGAGATCGTGACGTAATTGTCGATAAAGCATAAGCCAGGTATCGTTCGCTTAAGGCTTGTTCAAAAGAAATATCATTATTTTGTCGTTTGCTCATATTCGCTCAGTATCAGATGGCTTATTTCCTTATCATTTGTACTCTTTTCCCTAGAAAAAGTACAGGATTTCAATAGAGTTCTTTTTAAAAAAGTCCATTTCAAGCCGAGATTGTCTAGAAAGATAAGGTGTGCTAGAACGGATTTTATGTACTTGTCTTATGATATTGAGGAGCGTCCCCATGGATTTCTTGGCTAATCGTTTAAAATGCATTCATCCATCACCAACGTTAGCTATGACGGCAAGAGCAGCTGAACTTAAGGCTCAAGGTCTGGATGTTATTAGCTTAAGTGCTGGAGAACCTGATTTTGATACACCCGATCCTATAAAGCAAGGTGCGGTTGAGGCCCTGAATAAAGGACAAACAAAATACACACCTATAGAGGGAACGGTACTTCTAAGAAAAGCCATACAAGAAAAATTTTTGAAAGATAATCAGCTGTCTTATAGTTTGGATGAAATCACCGTAGGAAACGGTGCCAAACAGGTCATTTTTAATGCTCTCCTGGCCACTGTTCAAGAAGGAGATGAGGTTATTATTCCGGCTCCTTACTGGGTATCATATCCGGATATGGTTCACATTTGTTCTGGCAAAAGTGTAATTGTACATTGTGGGGAAGAAGATCATTTTAAATTAACACCAGCCAGCCTAGAAAATGCCATTACAAAGCAAACAAAATGGCTCATATTAAACTCTCCCGGGAATCCAACAGGGCGAGTTTACCTTGAAGAACAACTTCGGGAGTTGGGAGAAGTTCTTCTACGACACCCTCATGTCTACGTAATTTGTGATGATATCTATGAGTATTTGGTCTATGACAAAGTTGCTTTTGCAACACTTGCTACCGTCGTTCCCAACTTAAAAAATCGAATTTTAACGGTTAATGGCGTATCAAAATCTTATGCCATGACCGGGTGGCGTATCGGCTATGCTGGGGGGCCAAAGCCATTAATAAAGGCGATTACTATGATTCAGTCCCATAGCACCTCTAACGCCTGCTCAATTTCTCAAGCAGCGGCTGTTACGGCTTTATCCGGTTCCCATGAATTTATCAGCTCTTGGGTGCAAACATTTCAATTTCGGCGGGATTTAGCGCTTGAAATTATTAATGCTACGCCGGGTTTGTCGTGTTTTAAGCCTGAAGGAGCTTTTTATCTTTATATTTCTTGTGAGGGTGTAATGGGTAAAAAAACTCCGCGCGGTCAATTATTAAGCACAGATAATGAATTTGTGCTCTATTTATTGGAGGAGGGAGGCATTGCTTCAGTTAGCGGAGATTCTTTTGGGCTATCTCCCTATTTTCGTATATCTTATGCTATAGATACGGAGCTTTTGCGTGAAGCTTGCAACCGAATTCAAAAGGCTGTCCTTGCCTTAGCCTAAGAATTTCTATAAATTCAGTTCATTTTTCTCGTTTCTTTAAAATAAGGTAACGACAAGCACCATTCATTTAATTCTTTTAAATAATACTTCTTAAGCAGGCATTAATTTTTTGAATTTATTATTTATTTATGATTATGCATCAAAAATTAATATGTCTCGGGGGGACAATCATGAAATATTTACCTAAAACTTTTACAACGGTTTGTTTCATTACGATGGTAACTTCAGGACAAGCTTTATCTCCTGCGCAAATACTGGATCCAACAATGGATTGTGGCATAAGTCCGCAAGAATTACGGAAATGTTTGGTCAGTAAAGAAAAAAATTTAGCGGATAAAAAGACTAAGGATTTTTGTAATGATATTGTTACTTATGCAAGTAATAACAAGCAATTACAAGCAGCCAATCAATCTATGAAGAATAATTCTGCCTTTCTCAATGCGCGATCTCAAAAGAAAAGAATTGTTGAACTTTCTGGAAAACAGAAAATTATTTTGGATAAACTAATGATAGGTGGCTTAAGCCCCGAGCAAATTGGTAAAATTCCGGCTCTTGATACCAATCAAATTGATAATTTTAGTTGTAAAAAAATTAAAGAAGGTCAGGTTTATAAAGGAAAAATTATTGGAGAAGGTATTATTAACCATTCAAAAACATGCGGTTTGGATCTTAGAGAAGTTGACTCTTGTATTAAAAAGGAGCGGGGAGGCGCCGGCCAGGGAGATAGTTTATGTAATGACATCAAGCTGTTCGCTGGAAATAAACAAAAAATCGCTGAATGGGAAGGCACGCAACGTACGAAACCCTCGGATATAATGAGCAAAATGTTAGTAGAAGTTCGAGCCACTCAAGCTGAATACACAGATGCTTTTAAAAAAATTGGATTAGATCAACAAGAAATCGATAATATTCCAGCACTATCCCGAAGTGACGATCATAATTTTCAATGCGCTGATAAAGTCTCAAATTCCCAACGATAATATCAATTTGGCTTGAAATTACTTAATGGGCATTTGTAATATTTGACAAATTGTAGGGGCAATCGATAGACCTTTTTCGTAATGAAACGAAAGAGGGTTATCTGATGAAAACATTTCTGAAGTCCTTTATTTCTCGCAATGGATTGTTTCCACAAAAGTCAAGTTGTGTGGGGCCACTTGTTGTCTGTGGTACAATGGGAAATCCTGTATGGACACCACGTCGATATGATTCGCTGGCCGCAGAAGGTTATCAGAAGAACGTGATCGTTTATCGATGTGTCAATCTTATTGCTCGAGGATTGAGCAGCGTTCCCTGGCTTTTATATAGAGGCTCAAATGAACTCGAAACTCATCCTTTATTAGATCTTCTCAATTGTCCCAGCCCTCGCCAAGCCGGTTCCTCATTTATGGAATCCGTCGTGGGTTATTTGCTCTTAGCCGGGAATACCTATATTGAAGCTGTGCTTAATCAGGATGGCATTCCAACGGAGCTGCATCCCTTACGACCCGATCGAATCAAAATCATTCCTGGATCAGCTGGCTTGCCGATGGGATATCAGTATACCGTTGGGGGAGTTCATAAAACTATTAATTGTAACCCGATTACCGGGCAATCTTGTATTCTCCATCTCAAAAATTTTCATCCCCTAAATGACTGGTATGGCATGAGCCCCATTGAGGCAGCTGCACAAAGTATTGATCAACATAATGCTGTAGCGGGGCACAATTTAGCATTGTTACAAAATGGCGGACGCCCCAGCGGGGGGCTCATTATACGACCCACTCCGAATTCCCGTGCCATGAGTGAAGTCCAGCGAGAGTCTTTAAGGCAAGATTTACGGGAAATTTATGCAGGCCATAAAAATGCAGGGCAAATGCTTATTCTTGAAGGGGATTGTGATTGGCGGGAAATGGGATTATCCCCTAAAGACTTAGATTTTATTGAGGGTAAAAATCTCACAGCCCGGGAAATCGCCCAAAGTTATGGCATTCCCCCTATGTTAGTGGGAGTTCCAGGGGATGCAACATTTGCCAATTACAAGGAAGCTCGGTTTCATCTTTGGGAAGATACAATTATACCTTTACTGGAGTTTTTTGTTGCGGAATTTAACCTGTGGTTAGCGCCCTTTTTTGAAGAAGGAATATGTTTAAGCTACAATACAGATGCTATTCCAGCTCTTGCAGAACGACGTGAAGCTGTTTGGTCAAAAATAGCATCTGCAAATTTTCTCACCCTTAATGAAAAGCGCCAAGGGGTTGGATACGGACCATTAAGTGGGGGAGATGTTCTTGTTTCTTCGGCTGTCCAAGGGCCAGCTCTATGAATAAAATGATTGATTATCCTTTATCAGTAAAAACTTGGGATGCTGATGGAACTTTCAGCGGCTATGCTTCTGTGTTTGGGATTACAGATAGTCAAGGCGAAGAAGTGGCTTCAGGGGCTTTTGATATTTCTTTAAAAGAATGGGAACGATCAGGGAAAAAACCAAAACTCCTCTGGCAGCATGATTGTCGGCAACCGATTGGGTTGTGGCAAGAAATTCGAGAAGACACCCACGGCTTATATGTCAAAGGTCAATTGATCTTGGAGCTTTCCCAAGGGCGCGAAGCTTATAGTTTACTAAAAAATGGTGTTGTGGATAGCTTATCTATTGGTTTCTTAACCGTTAGGGCTAGGAGAAAGGAAGGAAAAAATGGAGCGATAAAATTACGTGTTCTAGAGGAGGTGATTTTGCAGGAAGTTTCTCTCGTGACTTTTGCTGCTAATCCGTTAGCTAAAGTCGATCGAGTCAAGAGGAACGATCCTGAAATTATCAATTTGAAAAATCAATTGGTACGTTTAACTGAGCTGCTGAATAATTAAATATCTGTAAATATCCAAAATCAACTTGAGGGTTGTTTCAAAAATAAATATTGCCACAGGACGGGAATACAAGAGTTTACAATACAATTTTACAATAGTTTTAGAGGAGCTCAACAAACATATAGACCAGGGGAAAATATGAAAAGGTAGTTTAGAAAGGAATTCATAATGACAGTACAGATTGTTAGAGAAGCAGTGGAAACACTTCATCAGGCATTTGAAGATTTTAAAGCCGCAAATGATCACCGTCTGGGACTTTTAGAAACGAAAGGGAGTACAGATCCTCTTGTAGAAGAAAAAGTTAATCGATTGAATGAAGTGCTGGAGAAGGCGCAAGGTCGATTAGTGCAGCTTGAGATAGCGGGGAAGAGACCCCAATTTTCAGGAGTTTCCGAACTGGAGAGCGCAGATAAAAACGCTTTTTTCTCTTATGTTCGTAAAGGGATGGAAGGAATAGAGCAAAAATCTTTAACAAGTCTCAATGATGCAAGTGGGGGATACCTAATTCCTCACAACATGTTAGATAAAATACATTCCACCATTGTCATAAATTCTCCAATGCGCTCTTTATCAAAGGTTATGAGTATTTCGACGGATGGGCTAGAGTTTTTGCAAGAAAAAGGTTTTGCGGATGTCGGATGGGTCGCAGAAACCGCAGATCGGCCAGAAACAGGGACACCTGAATTAAAAAAAATACGGATTCCCGTTCACCAAATCTATGCAAAACCGCGAGCAAGTCAAAAATTGTTGGATGATTCAAGTGTAGATATTGAATCTTGGTTAGCTGAAAAAATTGCTGAAAAAATGACATTGATGGAAAATTCTGCTTTTGTTACAGGAGATGGCGTTGGGAAGCCCAAGGGGTTTTTGACGTATGATCTTGTTGAAATTGGCAAAGGAGAGTGGGGAAAATTTGAAGCGGTCATCTCAAAAGCCGGTGATGCACTTACAGATGGAGATGTTCTCGTTGATGCTTTTCATGCTTTAAAAGCACAATATCTTCCTGGCGCAACTTGGCTAATGTCACGTTCAGCAATGGCATCTATTCGCAAACTTAAAGGTGAAAACCGTCAATATTTATGGCAGCCCAGTATGATCGAGGGCACACCGGCAACTTTATTAGGATTTCCTGTACTTATAGCAGATGATATGCCAGGGCTTGACGCAAAAAAATCTACGACAGCTATAGCGTTTGGTAATTTTCGAGAAGCCTATCAAATTGTGGATCGAGCTGGATTACATGTTTTGCGCGATCCCTTTAGCGCCAAGCCCTATGTAGAGTTTTATGCCACGAAGCGCGTAGGGGGAGATGTCATCAATTTTGAAGCTCTCAAATTAATTCATTTTTTGAAGGCATAATCCATGCTGACACGGATAAAAACACTAGATATCCTTCCCGTTGGACTTACAGAGGTCAAGGCGCACTTGCGCCTTGACCATGCTCATGAGGATGAATATTTACGCCCCCTTATTTTGGCAGCTGTCAGTTTTGTAGAGGAGTATCTGGGGCGTTCATTACTGACTCAACAATGGCGAATAATTTGGGAAAAGGAGAAATCTTATCCGCCCCAATTATCAACAACTATTGGAGATATATGTTCAGTCGCGCTTCCTTATCCCCCTTTACGGGCAATATTAGGCGTAAATCGTTTAATGAGTCAGGGAGCCAAACAGCCCATACGACGACATCGATTGGAAATAAATCATCTGGTTCCTCGATTAGTATTTGCTGAGGTTCTTGAACCTGTTGAGATTGATTTTGAGACAGGTTACGGCGATCGACCATTAGATATTCCCGCTGTGATTCGACAATCCATTCTTATGACAGTGGCAGATTTTTATGAAAATAGAGAATCAGGCTCGATGCCATGTCAAACATTGGCCCGGGACATATTGGATAGTTATCGGATTGTGCGGCTGTCATGACAAAAATACATCAATTACGTGATCGAGTGGTGTTAATAAAACGGCGCGTAATCGAGGAGTCTAATGGGTCATTTAAAGAATTCTGGCAGGAAGGTGATAGTGTTTGGGCACAAGTTATTCCTTGGGAAGGGCGAGAAGTCTATGGTGAGAATTGGAATAATTTCACGTCCAATGCTCTCAAATTTAAAATGGTTTTACGATTTCGACGGGGGCGTTTTGTAAGAGTGAAATGGCAAAATATGACTTTTGCACTTTTATGCCCTCCTATCAGTGATCAACGACGTCAATGGATGACATGTTGGATGTATGTCTTGGGAGAAGACCATGAGTGATTTTCAAGTTCTAACAGCCATTAGAGGGTTATTGCTTCGTAGGGAAGTATTAAGCCGCGTCCACCTAGCTTTACCCCCCCAACCAACTTATCCCTTAATATTGGTGGATTTGGAAGAGCTTTGGACTCATTTGCCGCTTATACCGACTCAAAAACGCAATGTTATTTTGGCACGTCTCAAATTCAAAGTCAGTGCGTTTTCACAATCTTCAGGAATGGAAGAAGTGACCTTATTGTCAGAAAAAGTAAGACAAGTCCTTGAAGGTGAGACAGTCTCTTTCCCAGAGACTAACGGGGTAGACAAAACCATTACAACTCGCTTTCTTGCTTGTGTAACAGAAATTTTAGGACAAGGAATGCAAGCTCCGACGTTGCGAGTTGTTCATCATTTTTATGACTGCATTATAAGGGGGTAACAAATGGATAATCTTGATCAAGAGCCAGAAGAAGATAGTGAAGAAAATTTTAAGGAGGAAATCATTAATGCGCTGACAACCCATTTCCGGCGATGCAGTCGGGGACGCATCGTTGATTTGCCACGCTGGGCACAATAAATCATTGAGGGGTGGAAATAAATGGAGTCAGATCTTATTTTAAGCAAAGGTGGTTTTCCTCCCCTGTCAGCGAGAGGATGCATTCAACACCTCATGCCCATTCTGAGTGGAGATTTAAGGAGAACTATTAATGGATCATTAATTTACACAGGGAATACACTCTCACATAAATATCGATCCCTTATTTTATGTGAAGATAAAACAGTGTTAGCCTTAGACGATTTTTGGCGGGGGAGTGAAATTCGTGTTGGATGTATACAACCTTTGTGGCAAAAGGTGACAAATTCGCAAGTCCTTTTAGAAAGATATCCCATTGAAGGATCTATATTTGCTATTACGGATCAGCAGAAAGATCGACAAATACAAGAGATACAGGGGCGAAAAGTCATAGTAAAAAGGGAAGCAAATGAAGACGTTTTTCTAAGTTATCGACCTTGGTTGAATATGCGCGTTGTCAATTTTGCCTTTATGACAAATGAATGGGGATTGAAATCGGGGTGGCGTCTTGAATTAGAAGAAATATGAAGAGAGCCTGTCAGTCTACAAACTCTTCATTTTCTCTTTACGTGTTTCATAATAACTGATGTAAGCAGTACCAGCGATAATAAAGGAGGCCCCTGCAATGGTTACAAACGTTGGAACTTCCATAAAGAATAGGAAACCAAAGAGAGCTGAAAAAATGAATTCTACGTATCTGAAGGGCATTAAGGCTGAAACATCTGTCGCAGAAAAAGCCCTAATCATACAAACTTGAATGAGATTGGCACCGATACCTAATAGAACAAGGAGACCAAGTTCCTCCCATGAAGGGGTTTTCCATACAAAAAACGCTGGTATCGCGGCGGCGATAGTGGTTCCAACAGCAAAGTAAAAAAGGAGGGTATGTGTATTTTCTGTGGAAACCATTTTTTTAGCCATAATATCCAGGAGAGCAAAGAGAATAGCAGCCGTAATAGGAACGAGAGCAACAAGGCGCAAAGCTTCAGTTCCCGGCTGAAACATAATGATCAAGCCAATAAACCCAATAAGGATGGCAATCCATCTAGGCATATCCACCTTTTCTCGTAAGAAAAAGACAGCTAAGGGAAGGAAGAAAAAGGGCTGAGAAGACATGATAATTGTGTTGTCAGATAAGGGCATCAAGTTCACTGAATAGCAACAGGCACCTATGGCGCCTACACCCAGAACAGCTCGCCAAAAATGCATCCAGGGGCGTGTTGTTTTAAACAAGGCTGTTCCATGAGTCAACATGAGAGGAACAACGGTCAGCATGCTGAAGAAAAAGCGAAAGAAGACAACTTCGAGAACATCAAGCCGCGCACCGAGTAATCGCATTAATATATCGTTGCACACGCTCACAAAACAAATCATAACCGCCCAAAAGGCTCCTTGCGGATATCCCTGACTCATAAACCAAGAAAAGGGATTGGAAGAAGTTGGTTTTAGAGAAGGTATTGGAATGATCTCTTCAGCTGGTGTTACAGATCGAGCAGGGGTTGCAGTCATATCACTCTCTATAGGTCGAAACGAATTATACATTAGTTTATTACTAGCATTTCCAAAGAAAGTCGAGAAAAAAGGAAAAATTGCCCGGGCACTTGAAATGATGAATTGAATACTACGTTAAGAAAGGATGAGGTATGATTACATATTTTGCTTGGGCACAAAAAGGAGAAAGCTTTGATCCTCAAAAACATCAACGGTGTGATTTAGATATTTTAAAACTTACCATTGATCATCGTGAGGGAGAAGTGGCCATCGCAACGGTTTTGGTTCCCCATAGTCAAATGAAATTTCATGATCAACATCATGTATATATATCCCAAGGTGGAAAATTACTTTTTTCCGGTCGATTAGTTGCCCTACCTGTTGAAATTAAGGATGAATTGGTCGCTTTGGAATTAACAGCTGAACCGGAGGATGCGGATATCCAACTGCAAACCTTAGGTAAAACTCTAAAAGAGGCTCCCTTTTGGAATGCAAATTTTGTCGATCCCTTTGAACAGAATAATCCGACTGAATGGCTAGAGGGTCGCAGTGCTCTTTATGCTTGAGATCGCCTCACAGGTAAAGTTTGCTTATCAAACCTTTTTGAGGGACGAAATCTTTTAGATTTTTCATCTGTTTTCTTTTCGGATAGTTTGAAAGTTCATTTGGCAGAAACTCCTCTTTCTTCTGTATCAGTTACAGTTACGGCAGAATGGGTTCAAAAAGGAGAAGGAGAAATCAGCTTAGGCAGTAGAATTGGCGCCGCGTTTCCCGGAGGAATGATTAATACATTAACACCACAAGGTTTAGAAGCGACTTGGCCTAAAGAAGGTCAGCGCATGGGAAAAACTGGGTATAGAGTTCTACAAAGCGTTTTAAGATCTGTTTCCCCCCCTCGAACAGGAATTTTAAATATTTATCCCACAGTAACACCTTAATTTATGGGATGGGACGATGCCACTCAGCAACTTAAAGCTATGCGCGGGCAGCGATTTTGGATGGTTGGGACTCTGGTATTGGGCTGGCGTTATCATCAAAAACGCCGAGAAATTGTAAAGTTTACCCTATCTCAAAAGACACAAATGCAGGGCAAAATTCGCCCTCTTACACGAACCCTTAATCTGCGGTTACAAGAACTTTTCCCTTCTCCAGGAGGAACATTTTTCTTGACCCTTCGGGGTCGGCAGGTGGTTGAACATGCATTAGAGAGGGCAAGGGCACATCTTGCAGCAAGTGCTCGCTGTTTAGAAGTTGAGTTTATTATCCCCTTTCAAGCTTGTTTTTCTTTATCACTGGATCTTTCGGTTCGACTGGTTGATTTGCGTATTCCAGGGGGAGAAGTAGTGGGTAAAGTCGTTGCTTATCAATTATATCAAGATGCCCTAAAATCCTACGCCTGGGTGCGATTAGCTGCATCAATTGGAGGCAAAGACAGTGATTATCCACATATAAATGATATATATTATGCACAGCCTGAATATGGCTCGACGTCTGTGCCCATAACTTATCAGACAGCTTCGGGGCTTTGGTACGAGAATTATACGCATCAAAAACCAAAAGAAGGCGTTATTGAGACACAAAACTTAAGCCTCAATGAACTAATAAAAGATGTTTTTGTTAGTTACCATGCCGATCAACAAATCTATGCGCTGCAAAGTCAACAATATCCTATCAACTATAATGTAAAGTCGTATTTAGAAGAAATTCCAACTGTTATTTCTCTTGATCTTTTGAACCTTAAAACAACGTCAGTGGCTGAACATACAATTCATGTAAAGACCTTAAATGTGTGGACAGCGCCCAATCAAATTAATTTAGCAGGAGAGTTATCGTGAGATTTGAAAAAGGTTTGCGCAGTGTCAGTTTAAAAGCTCTTCCTTTGGGATATGGTGCACCCCCTACGGATGATTTTAATAATGAAAACTCCACTTTTCGATTAGGCGGCATTAAAGATGGTGGTGTGTGGCTTACAGGTGAAGATTTGCCGCATATTATTGAAGTTGGGGTGCGTATAACGCCAATTTGGATTGAGAATGAAACAGCGATTGCAGTTCACCATAAGAGTGCATCCTGTCAAATTTATCCAGCAAAAAGTACGTTTTCTAAAGTATTTGTTGAAGCCATGCCAAGTGGATATTTTCAAAAAGTATCCGGTGATGGGAAAATACCTTTTATTGGAGATTCTCTTCTGCAATACAAGCTTGATTTTCCAAAGCCTTATTTGTATGAAAAAAAATTTTTAACTCAAGGCCAAGGGCAAAAAGTATTTTTGGGGTCACTAGAAAATAATGATGAGGCACTCCCGTGCTTATGGGCATATGGAGGACAACAAGTGGGGGATGACATTCATCCCTTCGTATTTAGTTTGGAGTCAATTCGACAGACTACGTGTATTCGCCCAAGCTCCCTTCTAACTTGGAGAGAGCGTGGTATTTATCCCTCATTTATTGCCCCTTCGAGCTATAAAGACTCTGGATTTCAAGACACATTTCACGAAGATCAAACCAGAACCCTCATTGAATCTATAGAAGCGGGACAATCGGTTATTAATGTTCTGATAGGTCGAGATGAAACCGGAAAACCATTACGAATGGCTTATGACTCTTACAGATTTGCAAAAAATTTTATCTTATACAAAAAGAGAGGATAATTTTCATGGGTATAATATATAGGCATCAAAAAAAGGAACCTTTAACAATTGAGGAAATGGATGGAAATTTTGCTCATTTAGAGGCCCGTATGAATTCTCTCGAGCGGCACCCCCCCTTTGTGGAGGGTATTGCCAATGTCGCTCAAGAGGGCGACCAATTAAGGATTTACGGAACCTTAGGAAGCCTTTTAGGGCAGGTAAGGTTGCCTAAAGCTTTCCCAACTCATAAAGGAAAATGGCAAGCCAACACTGCGTATAGGGTCTTAGATTGGGTTCAAATGAACCACGGTGTTTATTCTTGTAAGGAAGTTCACACATCAACAGAGTTTAATGCTGATCTCGCAAAATGGGATTTGGTTTTTGAAATTTAGAACAAGCACTGAATCTTTAATGAATTATCTGGAGGGTATGGTATGGATTTAAGTGATTTAGAGATTGTCGCTCGCACAATTTATGGGGAAGCGCGGGGGGAATATCATAATGTCACAGGGGGATTAGCCTCCTTAATTGCAGTCGCCAATGTTATTATGAATCGATTCACGTATAAGGGTAAATATGGCCAAAATTTGAAAGAAGTTTGCACAAAGCCTTTCCAATTTTCCTGCTGGAATGATAGGGATCCTAATCGCTTGTGCTTACTAGGGTCAACAATTAACGATCCTCTATTTACTTTATGTCACGAAGTCGCCCGAAAGGTTACCTGTGAAGAATGGCCCGATCTTACGAAGGGAAGTGATCATTATTATGCTACTTCCCTGCCAGGAGAGCCTTATTGGGCTCAAGGGCATAAACCCAATCTTCGCCTTGGTCACCACGTATTCTACCAATTAACTAAAGGAGTGTAAGATGGCATTTCCGATTATTGCAGCGGCATTAGGCCTAGCGAGTTTTGCCCCCATTATTGCCCGATGGCTGGGAGGAGATCAAGCTCCTGAGATTGCTGGAAAAGTTGTTGATATTGCTCAAAAAATTACTGGCACACTCGATCCCGTGGAAGCTATTAAAAGATTGCAAGACAACACAGACATGGTGAGTGAATTTCAAAGAGCGATTATTCAAGTGGAAGCTGAAATTGAATTGGCGGTGATGAAAGATCGACAAGAGGCAAGACTGAGGGATGTGGCTCTTGTTAACGCAGGTCGTTCAAACGTTCGTGCTGATGTGATGGTTCTAGCTGCAGCTATAGGATTAATTTTGTGTTTAGCTTCCTTAGCCTATTTTTCTGAGGCTTTACCTGGAGAAGCGGTTGGAATTATTTCAACAATTGCCGGGATTTTCGGCGCTTGTTTAAAAGATGCGTATTCTTTTGAATTTGGTTCTTCCCGGGGAAGTAAAGATAAAGATACGGCGGTTGCAGCCATGCTGGAAAGGAATACCTTTTGATGTTAACTTACCCAGATCGACTATATTTGGCGGCATCGGCTCGGCCATGGAGAGAAAGCAAAAGTTGCAAAGCCTGTCCGCGCGGGCTTGATAAATTTGGATCATCCTGGCAGATTCGACGGGCGTCTTTATTGGCCATTGCAAGCAGTTCTCCGTATAGATCAGGACTTGAAGTAAAGTCTGCTATGCGAAAGCTGGGCAAACCACTTTGTTTGGTTCCCAATAATTCTCCGCTTCCTCTTAGTTTTAAGTCTTCTTCAGAAATTAAGAAGCCATCATTGGTTTGGCGCATAATTTCAAGTCTTTTCCGCCCCGCGGTCGTTAAGGCCTGACTATAAAGGAGTAAGCAACTTGCTGTTTGATTGCCACGGCCAATTCTTCCCCGAAGTTGGTGGAGCTGCGCGAGTCCAAAACGCTCAGCATGCTCAATAATCATGATTGAGGCAGCAGGAACGTCGACTCCTACCTCAATAACAGTTGTGGCAATCAATATGTCTATGGACCCATTAATAAATTGATCCATAACAGCATCTTTTTCATCAGCTTTTAATTTTCCATGGACAAGCCCAACCTTATGGGGGAATTTTTGCGATAAAGCTTGGTATCTTTCAACTGCGGCGGCTAAATCCATAGCTTCAGATTCTTCGATTAATGGGCAAACCCAATAAATTTTAGCGCTCCTCTCCAGAGCCCGACCAACACCGCTTATAACATCATCTATCCGACTGATGGGTAAAACCTTTGTATCAATAGGTAAGCGTCCCGCCGGCTTATCACGAATAATGGAAACATCCATATCTCCATAATTAGCGAGCATGAGTGTGCGGGGAATAGGTGTTGCTGTCATGGCCAGCACATCCGGGTTGTTTCCTTTTTCTGTTAAAGCTAGACGTTGGTCGACCCCAAAGCGATGCTGTTCATCAACAACAGCTAAACCAAGCTTTGCAAAATGCACATCCTCCTGAATAATGGCATGGGTCCCAATGAGAATATCTACCTCATGATTTTTCAAATCATCTAAGATTTGAGCGCGCTTTTTACCTTGATCACGACCTGTTAGAAGGGCGATTCGGATGCCGCAAGTCTGACAAAGAGGCGTTAATTTTGCCGCATGCTGACGAGCTAAAATATCAGTTGGTGCCAAAATCGCGGCTTGAAATCCCGCTTCTGTTGCTAGAACCATGGCCATAAAAGCCACAAGCGTCTTGCCACTGCCTACATCCCCTTGAATAAGGCGTAACATCTGCTGCGGGGACGCCATATCTCGCGTAATTTCCGCGATTGCATTTTCTTGCCCAATGGTTAGGGTGAACGGCAAGTTTTTACGAATTCTATCCTGAAGATGATTTGTTCCTTTAAGAGAATGTCCTTGCACTCTTGTTTGTTGTTGCCGGCGGGTCAGATTAAGGGAGAGCTGATGGGCTAATAATTCATCATAGGCAAGGCGAACACGGGCAGGGAAGGTGGGTTCTAAGTCCTGCTGGTTATGAGGATTGTGAACTTGGGTAACCGCTTCATGCCATTGAGGCCATTGATGAGCTTGTTCCTCAGCAAGCCATTCTGGCAACGTGGGAACGTGAGCAAGGGCAGACTGAATGACGCGACGAACACATTTATTTGATATTCCGGTTGTAAGCGGATACACAGGCTCAGGACCATTGCGATTCATTTCATCATCTGGACTACTAATATGGTCAGGATGGGTTATCTTCCATCGATCCTGGAAACGCTCCAATTTCCCAGAAATTAAACGCTTGGATTCGAGGGGGAGGGCTGATTGAAGATACGGACCTTTTGCATGAAAAAAGACCAAATCAAAGAAGCACTTGCCGTCAAAACAAGTGACTGAATACGGTTTGCGCGGGTAGGGAGGCGGGTTATGGGTCAAGACTTCCCCAATGACGGTTATCATCTCTCCTTCCTTGGCCTCAGTAATATGATTGATAAATCGACGATGAACAAGATCACACGGCAAATGCATAAGAACATCCATAACTCTTGTCCCCAATAATTTCTCAAACAACGGCCGCCGTTTGGTGCCTATTCCTTGAAGACTGGTTATGGAATTCCGCAGAAACATGTTTCCCCGTGAGAGTCATTTTAAGTTTAAACAAATAGTACTCTATTTAGGAGTTTGTCCTAAAGCTTTTTTACGAGAGAATAAAGGGCAATGAAGTATATTGTCTGTCATATTCATAGGATGTATAAAAACTATTGAGAACATTTATAATTCTCGAATTGGGCATAAATTTAATTTTTAGAATAGGAAAATCAGGCAAATAATAAAATGTATGCAATATATTTTTGGGATTATCTTATTATGTGGGAACGGACTTGCTCTAGAAGATCAAGATGTTGCACCCGTAAAAGTTATTGTGCAAACAATAGTAAAGGGGCAAGTAGGAAATTTAGAATTTCGCTCAATAACGCATGGTGATGCACCTGTGGTGGAAGCCATTATCTCACGGTGCACCTTTAAAGAAGGTCTCACACAAAATTCAGAGAAAGACCCACTTGGTGTGAATATCATGGCTCAAAATTTAATTGCCCGCCAAGAATCAGGCAACCCATACAGTGGTATTGTTCTTTCTAGAGAAAATAAGCCCGTTGGTTTTATGACCCTTGGAGTTATGCCTGCTTTGGGTTTTGGTCAAGGATACAAAACCAACGAACACGCAGGAATTCTCGATATTTTTTATAAATTAGGTGCATTAAAATTCAAGGAAAATCAGGATAATTCGGCTGAATTTGCAAGTGGAAAATACGATAAAGTGAGTGATTGTGGGTTAGCAATGTTGGTTCCTGCTTTGCCACGGGGAGATACAAATTTAAGCACAGAAGAAATAAGAAACGCTTTGAGAATAGCGACATCAGTATGTCAGACTTTAGGCAATAGAAATGAAACATTACCTCGGGGTGAAGGTACTGTTCCCGGTATTCTTATGGGGTTATTTCACCCTTTAGACTTACTTATCCCCGATCTTGTGGCTGTTGGCTTTAAAATTATCAGAGATGAAGCTTTAAAAGGATTTTATGATAAAGAGCGTGTGTTGGCTTATGTAAAATTGAAATAGATTATTTTGTCTTTTCAGAAATGAGCCTTAGCAAAATAAATGACTAAGGCTCATTTGCTTTTTCATAACCTGGAGGTTACAGCCCCTTTTTTCCCATAGCCAAAAATTTATCGCGGCGCATTTGCACAAGCTTTCGCCCTTCATGTGCAGATAAGGTTGTAAGAGCTTGATCTAAGGCTTCACCCACAGCTCTAATAGCAGCATCGGCTTGACGATGAGCGCCGCCCATGGGTTCAGGAATGATTTGATCAATAATTTCTAATTTATAAAGATCCTGGGCTGTAATGCGTTGGGCTTCTGCAGCCTCTGCAGCCATGTCGGCACTGCGCCATAATATGGATGCACAGCCTTCCGGTGAAATCACGGAATACACGGCGTGTTCCAGCATCATGACTGTATTGGCTGCCCCAATAGCGATTGCACCTCCAGAGCCACCTTCGCCAATAACAATACTAATGAGCGGAACTTGAATTTTAAGACACGCTTCGATACTGCGAGCTATAGCTTCCGCTTGGCCTCGTTCTTCGGCATCTATGCCCGGCCACGCACCATTTGTATCGATAAATGTAATCAAGGGAAGATGAAAGTGATCAGCCAATTCCATTAATCGGCGAGCTTTGCGATATCCCTCTGGTCGAGACATACCAAAGTTATGACGAATACGACTTTCCGTATCTTGTCCTTTTTGTTGGCCAATAACCATGACAGGTTTTCCCCGAAACCGGGCAAGCCCCCCAATAATGGCTTGATCCTCCCCAAAGCAGCGGTCACCAGCAAGACTTGTAAAATCCTCAAATAAGCCATCAAGGTAATTAAAAAATTGGGGACGTTCTGGGTGGCGGGCAACCTTTACCTTTTGCCAAGGTGTTAAACTTGAATAGGTTTGCTTTAGAAGCTTATCGGCCTTCTTTTGCAAAGTGGTAATCTCGGTTACAATATTCATTTTACCCGAACTATCCAAATGCCGCAGTTCTTCTATTTTGGCTTCGAGTTCAGCAATCTGTCGTTCAAAGTCTAAAAATACAGTCATGAATTTTTCCTTGTTTGGTGCATAGGCGTGCTTTTCTGTAAAGCCGACAAAGGGTGATGGTCATTCACTAAGTTTTTTAAATGGTCTGTAACCACATGAGTATAAATCTGTGTGGTTGATAAATCTGCGTGACCTAATAGCTTTTGAATAGCAAGTAGGTCTGCCCCATTGGCTAAAAGGTGGGTTGCAAATGCATGGCGAATAACATGGGGTGATAATTTGTCAGGATCCAAACCTGTTGCTTTCGCCAATTCTTTGAGCAACTGCCCAAATCGCTGTCTTGTTAAGTGTCCTTCTTTACTGTTAGAAGGAAACAGCCATTTTTGGCCCTTATGGCCCGATCTTAGCAAAAAAGAGGGTCGAACGGTTAGATAAGTTTGTAATGCCTTTAAAGCAGGGTCGCTTAAAGGGACTAATCTTTCTTTCCCCCCTTTTCCTTTTATCAGTAGAAAGGCTTTGCTGGGATGAATGGCTGTAAAGGGTAAAGAGATCAATTCACTCACGCGCAAGCCACTTGCATAAAGCGTTTCAAGCATGGCATAAAGCCGACACCCTTCAGGGTCCGTTTGTGCCGATGCAATTTCTAATAATTGCATGACTTCTTCTTCAGAAAGTATTTTCGGCAAGTTTCGTTGCGGACGTGGTGTATCAATTGTTGCTGTAGGATTGTGAGCAGACCAATTTTCGGACACAAGAAATTGATATAACTGACGTAAACAGGATAAGTGACGAGAAAGAGTTGTGCTTTTCAAGCCCTGTTGTGATAAGTGCATAATATAATGGTTCACTTGATTCGATGTGACTTGATCGAACCGAACGTCAGGCGAGGTGCTATCATTTAAAAAAGCAACGAAATTCTTGATGTCGCGGCGGTAGGCATCTACCGTATTGTTAGCTGCCCCTCTTTCCGCGACTAGCATTTCCAAAAAAGCATCGACCTCAGGATGTAACATCAGATTTACGACGTCAGTTGATCATTTGGAATAGATTTAACTACCGTCACTGGTTTTGCCGGTATTCCAATAACACCAAGGGCAATAATTGCCATAACAATTAGGCTTGCCAATGAAATCCAGAACATTTTAATCATAAGGCTCATCACATATCCCCCTTAAGGTTATTGTTCTTCACCCTCATCAACTGTGTCGATAACATCAGCCATATCGTCTAGGTCTTCGCCTAAGTCTGAAGTATCTTCAATGAGAGTGTCATCATCTTCTTCGCCAAGTTCATCTTCAAGATCTGCTGGCAGATCGAGATCTGTGATAAGGATATCATCTTCTAAAGGCTTTGCAGATACATCGTCAACTACAACTGAGCGGTTACGTGTGCGGCGTCCTAAAGTTTGGAGCTCAAAAGTTTCACCACATTTAGGACATACAATTGGACTGCGCCGCATATCATAAAAACGAGCAGAACAGCTCTGGCAAGCGCGCTTTGTACCCCATTCAAGTTTAATCACGGTTCGTTCTCCTTCACATTTTCTTTTAAAAACTGATAAATTGATGTTCCTTAAAGCCATTTGCCACGAGTCAAAGGCATTTGTCAAAAACAAAAGCATCGATGACTAAGAATTTTAAAGAAGTAAAGTTACTCTTGGTCCCCATTCTATCGATCCATTTTTTTATTTCAAGCTTCTTGTGCATTAATTCTTTGTTAACTTTTGTCTTGTTAAGGTGAAATTAAGCCTGGAGGGGCGAGTAACAATTTATCTTGAATATCAATTCAAGCTCAGAAATGAAGGAAAAATGATGCGAGTATTTTATGTCAAAAGTATGCTTGGCGCTTCTATGGGTGCCCTGCTATTTTCATGTTTTGCCTGTGAAATCTTGGCTGGAGAGCAAGATTCTAAATCGAAGCAACCAAAATCAGAATATGCGTCCGAGCCGTCTCAAAAGGGTATTGATACTTCAAAATCTGAGGTTCAGTCTTCCCAAAATAGTGAGGAACCTACTTTAAGAGCTACGCCCATCGAAGATATCCATCCCAAAACGCCTATGTCAGCTGGCAAAATTTCTACCCAAAAAAGCAATTTTTCACAAAATACTTTGCAAGGTCCCAATTCTAATGCAGCAGCTCTAACGCTGACTTCATCAGAAACACGTGTCTTGAGAAGGTTAGAAAAATTAAACAGCTTAGATGCGGATAATGCTCATGACAATTCGGAAGAAGAGACAAGTTCAGAATATCCTGACGTAGGGAGCACGCCACTGCCCCAAAGTGATAGAATGTATTCCTCATCAAAATCTGAAACACCTTTGACATCAGGCAATCAGGATTTTTATCGTGAAAAACCTTCATATGCATCACCTCTATCTACGCCAGCAACAGCACATTCTTCAAGTGAGGAAGCTAAAATTGTTGTGACACCCAGTGCCTGGGATAATGGAGATGAGCGTAAAGAGCATAAGGATCAAAAAGAAGAGAAGGCTGATTCACCTACATCTGAAGGCCAAGGGCCCGAGGGTAAGCATAAAATGGGTAAATTTGCGCCATCTGGTTCTATAATCCCAATTATCAGAATGGGAGAAAACTCACAAGATGCAGGCGGCTTTACCATCATTACTAATCCTTGGAATAGCTAAGCAAATATTTTACGCACATCCTAAAGACTATAGGGCAATAAGGTGTTGCCCTTTTTTTTTATCTTCACATTCCCTGAAAACTAATGGTTCTAACTTAAAAAATGGGTTAAATTCAAATTAAAGGAATGATATGCATAACCCTCTTATTTTAATAAAGTCCATTTTACCTCGAAGTTTATTCGGTCGTTCCCTTATTATTTTGGTTACCCCTCTTATTTTAGTCCAGGTCGTCTTGGGGTACATTTTCTTCGATCGTCATACGGAAACTATTTTACGACTTCTCTCAAATACCATTTCAGGGGACATTCAATTAATTGTGGAAATGGTTGAGGATGGTCAAAATTTCGATCGAATTGCTGAATTGGCTCATCAAAACCTCAACCTAGATCTTAAATTGCGTCCGGGAGAACGGTTAAAACGTATGGGAATATATAAATCAACTTGGCTCTATGGATTTATGGAAGACGCTTTACATGATAAGCTTAAGTTGCCCTATTTTTTACGTATGGATGCGGATAACATCTATTTAGATGTCGAAATTCGCCAAGGCGTTTTGCATGTTGAAACGCCGCGCAAGCGTTTATTTAGCCGCACAACACCACTCGTCCTTATTTGGACAACAGCTTCAGCATTGCTGTTATTTATTGTGGCTTCTTTATTTATGCGCAATCAAATTCGACCGTTACGTCGTCTCGCAGATGCGGCAGAGCGGTTTGGTCGCGGTCAAGATGTGGGAGACTATCGCCCAGAGGGAGCATCCGAGGTCCGAAAAGCCGGCCTGTCATTTAACATCATGCGAGATCGTATTCGCCGTCAATTGACAGAGCGTACAGAAATGCTAGCCGGTGTTTCACATGATTTACGAACACCGTTAGCCCGTATGAAGTTGCAGCTTGCCATGATGCCTCGAGATGTTGAGGTATTGAATTTGTCGGAAGATGTGGATCAAATGCAAAAAATGCTTGAAGGATATTTGAATTTTGCCAGAGGCGCGGGGGATGAATCTCCACAAAGTATTGTTTTTTCTGCTTTATTGTATGAATTAAAAGGTGAGTTTCGTAATTCAAACTTACAAATTGTTATTCAGTGTCCTGCAGAGCTTAAAATTGAGTTAAAAGTTCAACTTTTTAAAAGGTGCTTGATGAACCTTTTGGTTAATTCACAGCGCCACGCCCAGCATGTCTGGATAATGGCCCATAAAAATGGTCGCTTTTTAGAGATTACGCTCGATGATGATGGCCCAGGCATTCCTGAGTCCCAAAGAGAAGAGGTGTTCCGACCCTTTTATCGACTTGATGTGTCTCGAAATTTAGAAACCGGTGGCGTTGGCCTCGGTTTAAGTATTGCTCGCGATGTCATTCGTAATCATGGTGGGCAGATCCGTCTTGGTGAATCGCCTCAAGGGGGCTTAAGGGTGCATGTTCGCCTTCCTCAGTAGTCTTGGAAAAACTTGCCAAATGAATTGATTTTGTGCTATAAAAAAGATTTAATTTTAATAAGAAGAACAGATGTTCTTGGAGTAAATATATGACGACGCCTCAAATTGAAATTACAGATAGTGCTGCGGCCAAAGTTGCTGACCTTATTGCTAATGAGAAGGGGACAAATCCAAATCAATTAAGTTTGCGTATTTCTGTAAGTGGGGGGGGGTGTTCGGGATTCCAATATCATTTTACTTTGGACGATGCAAAAACTGCTGACGATCAAATATTTGAGAAAAATGGCATTGCGGTTTTAATTGACTCAACATCATTAGGTCTTTTATCAAATGCAATTATCGATTATACACAAGATTTAACATCTTCACAGTTCGTGATAAAAAATCCCAATGCTACGGCGTCGTGCGGTTGTGGAAATTCTTTTTCTCTGTAACCTTAGGCTGGCGCCTTTAAGCTGCCAAAAGAGCTAACGGTTCTACAAATGCTTTACCCAAGTCCCGGGCTACAGCTTCATAAGTAACTTGCCCTTTGTATACATTTAAACCATTGCGCAAATGCAAATCATCAGAAAGTGCTTTTTGATATCCTTTTTGAGCTAAGGCAATAACATAAGGCATAGTTGCATTATTGAGAGCAACCGTTGATGTTCGTGCGACACCACCTGGCATATTAGTGACACAATAGTGAATGATATTATCAACTATATAAATGGGATCAGTGTGCGTTGTAGGGCGACTGGTCTCAAAACAACCACCTTGATCAATAGCGACGTCAACAAGTACAGAGCCGGGGCGCATTTTTTGGATATGATTTCGTGTTACAAGACGGGGAGCTGCTGCGCCAGCAATCAAAACGGCCCCCACCACAAGATCTGCGTCCGTTACATAGCGCTCAATGGCATCTGTTGTTGAATAAATTGTGTGAACGCGTCCATCAAATTCAATATCCAGCTCTTTTAGACGACGAGGATTGCGGTCAAAAATTGAAACTTGAGCACCAAGTCCAATTGCCATCCGTGCTGCATTCGCACCCACAACGCCTCCTCCCAAAATAACAACTTTTCCAGGACTTACACCCGGAACACCCCCTAAGAGCACACCAGATCCGCCTTGGCCTTTTTCTAGATAGTGAGCGCCAGCTTGTATAGACATTCGTCCGGCAACTTCGCTCATGGGAGCTAAGAGAGGAAGGCCACCGTATGAATCAGTAACGGTTTCATAGGCAATAGCAATACAGCCAGATTTAATTAATCCCTCGGCTTGTTCGAGGTCTGGAGCGAGGTGGAGGTAGGTAAAAAGAATTTGATCTTTGCGCAACAGCTCATATTCTTGCGCTTGTGGCTCTTTTACTTTAATAATCATATCGCATTGGGCAAATACGTCGCTGGCAGTTTGATGAATAGTAGCCCCCGCCATCTGATATTGTTCATTTTCGAAACCAACGCCTAATCCAGCATTTGTCTCAATGGCAACATGATGACCCAAATGCGTTAATTCCCGAACGGAGGTCGGTGTTAATCCAACACGATATTCATGATTTTTAATTTCTTTTGGCACACCGATTCGCATTTAATTCTCCCATTAACAATTTATTTAGGTAAGTTTAGTTTTTTACCCGATTTCAAATGTATTTGCATTAACATTCTTTCAAAAAATGATGCTAATTGCTGAAAATAAAATTAAGCTAAATTTCATAACAAAATTGTTTTGCGTTGAAGAAGGGTAAAAATACTATTAATTTCAAATTATTCAACGCGATCAAACCGAAAGTTATTGGCGTAAGCTTTGGAGGGTGAAACAGGCAAATGAGCGGTTTCAATTTGAACCACAAGGTTTCGCGCTTTTGCATAAGCTATAGCCGCATCAAGGGAACGAAACGTCAATCGAAGCTGGTGAAGCGTATCGTTTGACCCATACCAACCCATGATGGGATCAACAAACGACACATCCTTGGGACAAAATTCTAAGACCCATTGACGCGTACGAGCTTTTCCGGATTGCATGGCTGATTTGGCGGGTTTAAAAATACGAGCTTGAACCATTTGGCATATTCCTTGAAATGGTCGGGACGAGAGGATTTGAACCTCCGACATCCTGCTCCCAAAGCAGGCGCGCTACCAGGCTGCGCTACGTCCCGTACTCACAGTACTTACCCATTCGAATAGGGCATATCTTCATTAACTACACCAATTCTCCTTCCCTGCCAAGATCAAAGTTTGAGAACTTCTTTTGTGGCTTCCCGAGAAAATACAAGGAGAGTCCCAATGTAAAGAGTAAAATAGCCATACCTTGATGAAGGGTACCCAAAGTTACGGGAACTTGATAGAGAAGTGTTAAGATTCCCAGTGCTCCTTGCAAGAGGGCGACACAAGCAAAAGCGCCAGAAACCTGTCGTGTAAGTCGATTAGGACTTAAAATAATGGTATTCCAGGTCGTGTATAAGATGAGAATTATAGTACTCACAGCGATCCATCGATGTAACCATTGAATGAGGGCAGCGTTTTCTAGAAAATTGAGCCATAATGGATGATAAAAGGCCCATTCGCCAGGGAGAAAGTGCCCTCCCATTAGTGGAAATGTATTGTAAATCAGGCCAGCTTTTAGGCCCGCTACGAATCCTCCGTAGAGAATGGTCTTTGTAAGGGCAAGGCAACAGAGAAGGCTCAAAATTCCAATCATCTTAGGCTCGGGTTTGATCATTTCTTTTTTAGGTGTCACCATGATCTCGAGAGCCGTCCAAAAAAGCAATCCATAAAGTGCTATGGCAAGTGATAGGTGAATTGTTAAACGATAATGACTGACTGTTGGATCTTTCACGAGGCCACTTTTCACCATGTACCATCCTATAAATCCTTGAAATATACCCAATCCCAAGGCAAATATCGCCCGTCTTTTTAATAAGGGAGAAAGTCGACTCGTGCTCCAGAAGTAAATGAGGGGGATTATGAACCAGAGACCCATCAATCGGCCAAGAAGGCGATGTGCATATTCCATAAAATAGATAAATTGAAAGGAGGAAAGGCTCATTCCCTTATTAACAAGTTTATATTCAGGAAAGTGTTGGTATTTTTCAAACTCCTCAATCCATTGTGTTTGATTTAAGGGTGGTATAATACCTGTAATAGGCTTCCATTCTACAATGGATAAACCGGAATGAGTGAGACGCGTCGCTCCGCCGAGGATAATCATAAGCCAAATTAAAAAGCAGGTGCTCAAAAGCCATAAAATGATAGGACGGCTGTTAGAGATACTGGGAATAGGGGCCATGACAATTTGATCCATAAAATTTTTTAAAGAATAGGGAAAATTTCAGGATGGTGCAAGAGGGGGCTTATATAGTTACGATTCAAGAAATTGGTTTCTTGGAGTGGTAATGCTATTCCTTATTCCTATTTGTTGATTGGTACGCAGACAAGAGAGTGCTGCCCCTTTTCCAAACTTATAGATCCCTTGTATTGAGGAAGGGCATCATCAATAAATTCCGAGCGTTTATGCCCTCTAACGATTGCTAAAGTTCCAAAATCGTCAACAACAGATATTTTCGGGTCGTTGCAGCCGAGTATCAAGTCATGGAGGCGCCACTGAAATCCCTGAATGAGTTTTTGACAATTTGCACAACAATCTCTGTAAGAATCAATACAGAGTATAGCATGGGTGATTGTAATAGGTTCTTGAGTACCTCTTAGAGCTTTCTGACGAAGGAGTGGGGGTAAATTTCTGACGAGCTTACACAAAAGAAGAGCTTCAGAATCTAAGCAATTATTTTTCCAAGGACCAACAATGATTTCCCGGCGTATGCGTTGCTCGAGAGCGATACCAAGCGGAATACTTTTTTTCCCAAAAGGGAGCTTATGAATTTCCAATCTCTCTTTCGGTGATAGCATGTCTTGCATTCCTGTAACAATTTTATTTTCTTGCTTGAATTTTAAATCAGGTGCACCAAAAAATTTCCCTCCCGATAGAAATAGCTCTTCCAAGGGAATGATAACTCTTTCCTCATTTTTTCCTTTATCGAAATGGAGCACTAATGCACCTTGAGCAATATTCGGCAATTTGTCAGTTTGAGGTGACAAATGTGTCATTGCTTTAATCTGACGCAGAAAATCAAGTTGAAAACAGAAAGGTGACTCACTGCGAAAAGGAAACGCATAAGTATTGCCATTATAAGTGTAACTTGATGAAGTACGTTCTTGAAGATTCAACCGAACTTCTCTGATATTCATTTCCCGAGGTATAAAGGGCTTTCTGGAGTTTAAGATTTCGGATTTCAGCTCTGGATTTTCTTGTTTGGCTGCGGGTTGGGGTAATGGAATTGCAGGTGCTATTTCCGTAGGCTCTTCTGAGTCATTTGACAAACTTGTGTCATCCGTTGCTGGCGTATCTTCTGTATCCAAAATTGAGGTTGAAGATGTAGAAGACTCTACAACTTTTTCATAGTTTTGAGGAAATTTGCTTTGTTTTTTAGATTTGTTCGATGCTTTTCTCTGGGATTTTTGAGAAACCCCCTTCTTTTTTGAAGATCCCTTTTTATTAGTTTTGAGTTGAGGTTGTTTTTGCGGTGCTGCTTTTGGAAGTACCTTTATGGCTTGCGGTCCTGAAATGGATAATGTATAGGCTTCAAAAGCTTTTGCCATAGGACTGGTAACATCTAAAATTAGGTGGTCAGAAGGCTGACTTTTTCTGAAATAGATAAGTTGTTCCATATAATAAGCGGATCTTTGGGAAGCATTCACTAGGTTTTCAAATTCAGCTCCCTTAACTTCTTCTACCTTACAATCTGAAATATCGATTTCTTCCTTCGTATTTTTATCGACTATTCCAATTAATTTTCCAAACTTTATGGAATGATCATTTCCAAGATGCAGAGAAAGGGTTTCACATAAAGCGAAAATAGCTCTATTCGTGAAAAATTCTTCGGAATTATAGCGTGAGCGAGGGTTCTCTTGAAGATCAACAACGGCAAATTCATCAAAATTTGCAAGTTCATAAGACAAATGGGGTAGTAGAGCTTTCCATGTTTCAACTGTATTATGAGGTTCTGTATTATAAAATGCTAAAACACGGTCTAGAAAATTCCAATATAGTGAAGAAAATGTAAGGTCACTTAAGACAGCAGTGATAATTTTTGCCGTACGGATTTTTTTCTGAGCTGTAGCTGATAAACCTGCTCTCAAATTAACATCGTTATCATTAAGATTTGGAATAATTTTTTTAGCCAAAGTCAGACGTGTTTCACTAATCACTGAATCGTCTTGAAGAATTTTAATCGTATCCTTAAACCATTGAGAACGTGTTTGGGCCAAATTGTGCATATCAGACCAAACAGATTTTGGGTTGTATGCTTGTTGGTAAATTTGTCCGGATTCTGCTTCATTCGCTTCAGCTTCCACGCCTTTGCAAATATAATTGAAATTCAAAAACAAAAGGAGAAGAAATATAAAACAATGTGACATTATAGGATGCTTTCTAGCTAATTTTATATTTATCATATCTTTACCTTTATGTTTATATAGGCATTTGAATTTGAAAAAACAAGTTTTTACCTATGGACGAATTAAGAACTCAAGATTTATGAAAAGACCTGATTACAATTTCCATCAACCGCTCTCGACTTTGAGGAAGCCCTTTATGTTGCGTGAGATGTTGGCCCAAAAAATACCCTGTAACGGCGAGGGATGAACATATATCGGGTGCTGCCGTATCATCAACCCAGTATTGGGGCAGCGGCAGAAGTTGAGTTTTATAAGGTTCTCCCGCATTTTGGCTAACCGCTCGCCCACTTTTGGGTGATATATAAAGAAGGTCATGACTTTGGCCTGTGGCCGCACACACCGATAAGTCGAGACCAAAACCGAGTTCTTTCAGAAGTGCCAATTCATAATTTACATAAGAAGTCAGGCTTTGGGGAGATTCTGTGAGATCTTGTATCAATTGTTTTAGGTGTTCAAAGAGGTGGGGGTAGGGGTGGCGTTCTGCCAAACACTGGTCCGTAAGGCTACAAGCGCTGCTGAGGGCGGTAAGAGCTGTTGGGAGAAAGAGAAGCCTTGCTCCCATAGCAGCGGTTGTTTCTAAGTTCCATTGCCCTAAATGCTCCGGCAGTCGGGCATTCCAGCTTGCATCGACAAATGTACCAGCTTCAATACTTAAACGAGATCGGGATTTAGGGACGCGGATTAATCCCGCGTGACGCCCATAGGTAGGGGTTAAGAGGGTAACGATTCGGCTATTTTCTCCATAGATGCGTGTCGACAAAATAATGCCACTATCTGTCCATTTCATTTATTTATTCCTATACCCTCGCATTAATTCCTTAGGCTTTGCGTCAATTTGTTGAGGATAGGAAGATAATAGTTGAGAATTGATTTTAAAAATAGAGGGATTAGGAATACAAGAGTTGCTGTATCTTTAATCTCTGATGTGTCAACTATACGTTAAAATCTAAGCCCATTAAGCGGTACATAGCCGGTTTGTTGGTCCAATCCTCCAAGACTTTTACATGAAGAAAAAGATGCACGGTGCGATTTAGGAAGATTGACATTTCTTCCCGTGCGGCACTGCTGATGGCTTTGATTTGATGACCCCCTTTACCTAGGACAATGGCTTTCTGTCCTTCTCGTGTCACATAAATGACCTGATTTACTTTGACAGTACCATTTTCAAACTCTTCCCAGGCTTCCGTTTCAACCATAACATTATAGGGAAGCTCATGGTGGAGACGTTGAAAGAGTTGTTCCCGAGTGATCTCTGCTGACCATAGCTTTTGCGGCATGTCAGTTAATTGATCTTCAGGGTATAACCACGGACTTAGAGGAAGTTCAGAGGCTAAAAAGTTAGCAAAATCTCCCACACCATCGCCGGTGAGGGCGGATATCATGAATGTGTGTGTAATATTGCTAAATTTTTGAAATTTTGCAGTAATCTCTAACAGATCCGTGTGTTTCACTTGGTCAATCTTATTTAAAACAAGAATAACCTGACGGGTATTTAGCTTTTCTAAAATCGCAAAACTACTGGCCAAAGATTTTTGACTGACGTCAACAAGGAGAGTCGTTATATCCGCATCTCGACTCGCTTCCCAGGCTGCTTGAACCATAGCCCGTTCTAATCGTTTTTGCGGTGCAAAAATTCCCGGCGTATCGACAAGAATAAGTTGGCTATCTTCGTGTATTGTAATGCCTAAAATACGTTGACGCGTGGTTTGAACTTTGCTGGAGACAATCGTAACTTTATGACCAACCAGTTGGTTAATTAACGTTGATTTGCCTGCATTAGGTGCTCCTAATATAGCAATGAAGCCGCACCGAGTTTGTTTCATTTTATTATTTCCATGGTTTCTAAAGTTGTTATCAAATATCCGAATTTATCCATAAAAGTTTCAGGACTCATTGTCGTCTAAAAGAGCTTTTGCCGCCATTTGCTCCGCTTGACGTTTGGATGTACCCGTCCCTATAGCTTCCCCAAATCCTGAGACGTATACGCGAACTGTAAACGTTGGCGTATGGGCTGGGCCAGAATGCTCAAGAATCTCATATACAGGAACACTACCAAGACTCTTAGACTGAGCCAATTCTTGGAGGGCTGTCTTAGGGTCTTTGGGGGGCCGGATATCCTTTTCGAGCAAAGGGATCCAGTAATTATGAATAAATACTGTTGCAGCCTCCAGTGTGCCGTCCAAATAAATAGCTCCAATAAGGGCTTCTACTGCATCCGCAAGCACAACCGAGTTTGGGGATGTATCTGCTAAGGATGCGTTTAAAAATTCTGAAAGATGTATTTGTTGGGCAACCTCAAGACAAGCCTCCCGGCAAACCAACGCTGCAAACCTTTTTGCGAGATCGCCTTCTTTTTCATTCGGGTAGCGCTCATAAACCATTTGAGCCACGACAAGACCAAGTACGCGGTCGCCCAGAAACTCCAAGCGCTCAAAATCACTCACTTTTTGTGAACGACTCATACTGGGGTGTGTAAGCGCATTCTTCAACAAAGACTCATCTTGAAATTGATAGGATATTTGTGTCAGAAATAGAGGCATATTCATGGACGCCTCCATGATTTTTTATTCTTTTTCAATGATTTGTGAGGTTTGGTTTTAGAGGAGGGAGTGGGTGTTTTATTTTGAAATCCGTTTCCATCGGCAATGCCAAAAATAAGACTATTGGCTGCAATGCTGGCGGATTGAAGAAGGACCTCTAGATGACTTCCCAGTTGATAGGTTTTTTTCGTGCGCCGTCCAACCAGACTGTGTGTGTCTTCATCATGGTGAAATACATCCCCCTTTAGGGATCCCCGAGGAATAAAACCTTGAGCACCTGTCTCTTTAATAGCCACAAATAGACCAACTTTGGTTACGCCAACAATGGTGGCTGAAAAGGTTTCGCCGACATGAGGAAAATGATAGGCCGTAACAAATCGGTCCATAACTTCCCGTTCGGCAATTGCGGCTCGACGTTCTGTTGCTGAAATATGGTCGGCAATATCTGTTAGCTTAGCCTTCTTGTCAGGTAAACCATCCCTCCCTAAATTCAAGGCTGAAATAAGGGCTCGATGCACAATCAAGTCAGCATAGCGACGAATAGGCGAGGTAAAATGTGCATACTGAGACAGACTTAAGCCAAAGTGCCCAATATTGACAGGATGGTATCTGGCTTGAGCTTGGGAACGTAAGACAAGGTCCATAATCATTTGCGCTAGAGGTGTGTTACGTGTACCTGCCAAGAGGTCGTTAAATTGAGGGGGTTGAGGATTTGTTGCTTTGGTAAAAGGAATTTTCAATTTGCGCAAAGTCAATCTCAGGTTGGCAACGCGTAAAGCATCCGGTGCATCGTGTATACGATAAAGGCAAGGCCAACCTGTCGCTCCTAAAGTTTCGGCAGCGGCTACGTTTGCACAAATCATGAATTCTTCTATAAGTTTGTGGCTATCAAAGCGTGGGCGGGGGATGATGCGATCAATGTGTCCATCGGGTCCAAAAATAACCTGTCGCTCTGGTTGTTCAATATCGAGTGTGCCCCGTTTGTGACGTGCTTTTAATAAGGATTTATAAGCCCCATAGAGGGGTTTGATGACCGTATCAAGAAGAGGGCGCGTTACCTCGTCTAGGGAACCATCCATCGCTTTTTGCACTTGAGTATAGGTTAAGCGAGCTCGAGATCGCATCAATCCCCGTTTGATATGGTGTGATTTCAGCTTTCCGTGCGAAGATAAAATCATTTCTACGGCGAGACACGCTCGATCCACATGAGGTTTTAATGAGCAGAGTTCATTTGATAAGGCTTCAGGGAGCATTGGCACGACCCGGTCGGGAAAATATACAGAGTTTCCGCGGTCGCGGGCAGCCAGATCAAGTGCATCCCCCGGACGGACATAAAAGGAAACATCCGCAATGGCTACCAAAATTCGCCATCCCCCAAGATTTTGGGGATTTTCATCAGCTATGGCAAAGACGGCATCGTCAAAATCTCGCGCATCTTCTCCATCAATAGTTACAAGGGGAATATCGCGAAAATCTTCCCGTAGAGTTAAGTCAGGAATTTTTCCTTGCTCACTTAAGGCGATAGCTTCCGGTGAAAATTCGTGAGGGAGGTTATGGCTATATATGGCCATTTGGCTAAAGCTTTTGGGGTCATCAATGCGACCAATTTTTTGATGAATTTTAAGACCATCTGTTGAGGAGACGGAATAAGTAACAATATCACCATCTTGCAAATTTTCTGATTCGGCCGGGATAAGGCGGGCGCCCGGGAAGGTATCTTTTCTATGGCAAGAGCTAAGTCGGCCCCCCCCATTTCGATTGGGTGTAAACAAACCCAGATGAACCTTAGCGGTTTTTTCCAGTTTCTTAATGATATCCGCAAGCCATAAGCCTTTTATTTGAGATTGGAGACGAATCAAGACATGACTACCCACCTCAAGAGAAAGGAATAACGCTTTGTGTTTGGGGTGCGTCCGTTTCAAAGGATTAAGTTCAATGCGGGGAGAGGGGGTTTCTTGTGTCCACTCTAGAGGTATAGCAATAAATTCAGCATCTTCCCCAATAGCAATGATTTCAGCAACAATAACCTGACCCACATTAAGGGTGCGATCAGTTGCAACAACGCGGCGTCGAGGACCTCGATTCAGTTTACCAGTGGCTTCTAAATCAGACAGAATATTTTTTAAAGCAATGCGTTCATCGCCACGAACACTCAATTGGCGGGCAATTTCATTTTTGGTGAGAGGCTTATTACTACTAGCAAGAAGTTCTAAAACTGTTTTGCGTAAATCATGAGGAGAGCGGAAGGTATTTATTTTCTTTTTCATTCTAATGAAGACTATACCTTAAAGTGAGAGAGATAGGAACAGGTTTGTTAACTTGTTCCTATCTTTGTCTATTTGGGCACTTTATAAGATTATTGAGTAATCTTTCATTATACCCAACCAGTCTAAAACTATTTCTTTTTGTTTTTAGCGGCTTTATCCATGGCAGCTTTATCCCTGGCTGCTTGGTCACTAGCTGCTTTGGCAGCTTTAGCTTTTTGATCTTTCGCAGAACTTGCATTGTTTTGCGTTAAATTCTGCGTCGCGGTCACAGGATTAGGGCGTGCCGGAGCCGCTGCAGCTTTTTGTTGTTGATCTTGCATCTTTACTTTTTCTTTAGCAATTTCCGCTGCATTGCGTTGTACAGGAGCCGGCATTGGCGCTACAGCCCGTGGTGGATTAGATGCTTTAGATGCTTTGACCTTAGTTGCCGCTTCCTGTTTAGTAGATGCACAAAATCCTTTTCTAAGTTTTTGGCCATTTGGACAACTCTGCACATTCATGCCTGCTGCGGAGCCTGGCATGTTTGTACCCGTAGGAGTCGATCCTTGTACTCTTGTTGATCCTGCTAGTGCTGGCGCTGCTGCTGATCCTGCTGGCGCTGATCCTGCTGGTGCTGGCGCTGCTGCTGATCCTGCTGGCGCTTTTTGTGCTGGTGTTCCTGCTGGTGCTGGCGCTGCTGCTGATCCTGCTGGCGCTTTTTGTGCTGGTGTTCCTGCTGGCGCTGATCCTGCTGGGGGTGGTGATCCTGCGGGCGGTGGTGATCCAGCGGGCGGTGGTGATCCAGCGGGCGGTGGCATCAAATCTCCTGGAAAATATGTATTACCTGATCCACCCTGTCTTAGTGCATTTATTTTACCATTTCCTGGTGTTACTTCTCCATTATTAGATGAACTAGTTGTTAGTGCAGATGCAGCTGAGGGATTTGTATATTGGTTGTTGATTTTATTGCCACTCTTATCATACATCGTAGTCG